>Ga0315270_10000311_pt1 | contig 27626 bp, 26 predicted proteins | sample C1_bottom_MG_FD_204932 | JGI IMG/M metagenome (GOLD analysis project Ga0315270, IMG submission 204932) | Sediment microbial communities from Yellowstone Lake, YNP, Wyoming, USA - C1_bottom | ecosystem: Environmental > Aquatic > Freshwater > Lake > Sediment | place: USA: Wyoming | collected...
ATAATTAGTTTTGCAAGAAGCTCATACTAGAAGACTTAACCTGATATTAAACACATCGCCCCCGATTGAATAACTCCAAATGGTCCTTTAAATTCAGGAAAGTTTCTTACCAAATATAAAAAACGACCGATTTATTATAACTTAACCATATGATTATTCATTGCGAAGAATACCAGTTAATTATTATTTGGTCGATAATCATATTGAGAAAAAACTGAAATTGGATAGGAATATTATGCGAATAGGACACGGAAATTGATCTTAGTTATTTGAAATATAACGTAAAAAAATTTCGGTGTAGATAGGCAGGTTAACTCGTAATTTCAAGCAAAGAATTAAAGTTATTATAAATAACTAGTTTATTCCGTACGCAGCGCATCAACCGGATCCATTATTGCGGCTCGTCGTGCGGGTACGACACCCGCAGCAAGGCCAATAAATACCGCTGTTGTTTCGGCAAGCACGGCGAAAAATACCGGGATTTGCACAGGCAAAGACGGTAACAATAGATGCAAGCCTTGCGCCACCCCCATGCCGACAAGTAAACCGACAACACCACCCGCAGCAGAGAGTAAAATAGCCTCGCCAAGGAATAATATTAGTACTTGATGTTGGCGTGCTCCCAGTGCACGCAGCAGTCCAATCTCACCGGTACGTTCTGTTACCGCCATGGTCATGATAGTCAGAATCCCCACACCACCAACCAGTAATGAAATGGCACCGATTGCAGCCACCGCAAATGTTATGACGCCCAATACTGAATTCATCACTTCCAATGCCTGCTCTTGGGTAATCACAGTAAAGTCTTCGCGTCCGTGCCGCTGCGACAATATATTTTTTATGCTTTTGACAACCTTGTCTACATCAGCTGAAGGAAGGTAATTAATATTGATTTCGATCAGGCCCGTTCGATTAAACATTTCGAGTGCTCGTGCGGCAGGGATATAAACGATATCGTCCATATCAAAACCCAACACCTGTCCCTTTGCTTCCATCACGCCTATCACTCGAAAACGCTCACCACCCACGCGCACATATTCCCCCAATGGGTTCACATTACTAAACAGCTCTTGCCTCAATTTTTGACCCAGAACAACAAAATTACGCGCGCGGGCAGATTCATCATCCGGCAGAAAATTGCCCATCTGCACTTTCATTTTAAAAGCACGCGGAAAATCGGGGCCTGCGCCGTATACGAAACTGCGCCGACTCTTGCCATCCGCCCTCACCTCCGCATTACCCTGCACAGACGGATTTACAAATTCCATATAGGGCACACGATGCAGGGCATCGGCATCCTCCAGGGTCAAAGGTCTTATCGTGCCAAAAATGCCTGCATTGGCGCCATGTGTTTGTGCTTTACCCGGCTGTATCGTGACTACATTTGTACCGAACTGGCTAAACTCGTCGAGTAAGTACTGATGCAAGCCTTCTCCGATCGAGGTCAACAAAATAACGGCAGCCACACCAATTGCAATACCCAGCCCCGTCAGGAAGCTGCGCATACGGTAGACTTCAAAAGTCGTAAATGTCAGACGGAGAAGGTCGCTGAATTTCATATTGGCTCCTTTACCGTCTGGCCAGTGCCAGGACAGGGTCAAGTTCAGCTGCACGGCGCGCAGGCCACACACTGAACAAAATTCCGGTACCCAAGGCCGTGCTGAAGGAAGCAATGATTGCCCACCAGGGTGCTGAAACCGGCAGTGTTGGATATATTTGTCCAATTACAAAACTGCCAAACTGGCCGAGTAACAATCCAACCGCACTACCTACCAGTGAGAGGAGTACGGCTTCTGCGAAAAAAAGCCTGCGAATCTGTGCCGGTGGTGCACCCAGCGCTTTGAGCAGACCAATTTCCTGTGTACGCTGTGATACCGCTATCAGCATCACATTCATAATCAGCACTCCCGCAACAGCAAGGCTGACTGCTGCAATGCCGCCAACTGCAACTGTTAGCGTACGCAGGATTCGATCAAAAGTTGCCACCATCGCATCCTGAGTCACGACTGTTACATCACGTTCACCACCGTGCTGTTTAAACAGGATTTCTTCAGCTTCTCCCCTGGCACGCTCAATGACTTCGCGGCTTTTTGCCTCGATCAATATGCGCAACAGGCTTTGTGTGTTAAACAGCATATGTGCAGAAGCAACCGGAACAATCACAAGTTCATCCGTATTCATACCCATCGCCGTGCCTTGGGATGCGAGAATCCCGATCACTCGGAACCGCCTGTCTCCTAAACGCAACCAGGACCCTACCGCACTGCCAACGCCAAACAACTCATGTTTTATTTTGTTGCCAATGACCACCACGGGAGTAGCAGCATCGGCGGGTCCCTCTGGCAAAAACTGCCCCTGAGCCATTGTCATGTGGCGAATACCGAGCAATTCTGCCGTCGATCCCAGAACCGTCACTTCACGATTGAGTGCACCATTGGAAGCGAGCGCCGCGCCAATCGCCAGTGGCGCTATCCTACGAACAGCGCTACTGCGTAAAATAGCCATGGCATCATCCAGAACCAGTTCGCGAGGCGTTTGTCCGATCAGCATTCCCGGGTTTATTCCTGCGGTTTCTGAACGTCCTGGCATTGCTATGACCAGGTTGGTACCCAGAGATGTGAACTGATTCACCACATACAGGCGCGCTCCTTCACCCAGCGCCGTCAGGATTACCACAGCAGCCACACCGATAGACATTGCCAAAATCATCAGCAAGGATCTGGAACGTGCACTGTTCAGGCTGGTGGATGCAAACTGTAATGTGTCATTCAGTTTCATGGCCGAAGTTTGTTTAATTTGATTGATCGTTTTTCCGTTTGTCACCAACGATCGCACCATCGATCATGGTGATTTGCCGCAATGCCCGGCTTCCAATATCTCTATCGTGTGTAACCATGATTAAGGTCACACCCTGCTCGGTCAGCTCTTCCAGCAGCCTTATCACCTCCTTACCGGTAGCGCTGTCAAGATTTCCGGTTGGTTCATCTGCGAGCAAAACGCTAGGATGCATAATGGTGGCTCGGGCAATAGCTACACGTTGGCGCTGACCACCGGAAAGCTGTTCCGGCCGGTGTTCTGCCCGATCTTTTAAACCGTAACTATCCAGCAGTTTAGCTACACGTTCTTTTCGTTCCTCTGGTTCCACGCCACCCAATATCATCGGTAGCTCAATATTCATTGCCGCTGTAAGTCGCGGCACCAGATGGAAGAACTGGAATACAAAACCAATTTTATTGCGACGCACTTTAGCCTGCTCTTCATCATCAAGTTGAGTAACGTCGAGTCCATCAAGTTTGTAGACACCGGAGCTTGGCCTGTCCAGAAGGCCAATCAAATTGAGCAAGGTCGACTTGCCCGAGCCTGACGGCCCCATGATAGAAATATATTCAGAAGCTCCCATGCTGAGATTAATTTCTCGCAAAGCGTGAACCTGTTGATCACCCACCATAAAATTACGGCAGACATTGCTGAACTCTATCATTTTGAATTGCCACCTTGCTTACTCTGTGGGTTTGGTCCTGCAGGCGTTTTTTCAGGCCTGACTTTTGCTCCTGGTTTCAAACCCGTTCTATCCAGACTGGCCACAATCTGTTCGCCCTCCTGCAAACCTGACAAGATCTCTGTGTACTGCCAATTTGTTAGCCCGATGGTGACAGCACGTTCTTCAAGTTTTCCATCCGCTCTGTACACCAATACTTTCTTGCCTTCCAATAGATGTTGTGTAGGAATTCTTAACACGTTTTCTTTTACCTGGTATATCACCTCAATATCAGCGCTGTAACCTACTAGCAGATTTTCTTCTTTGGGTAATTCGGCAAATGCTACTTCAACCTCCACTGTACGAGCCTGCTTTTCAAGCTCAAGCACATACGGGGCAATGCGCTGAACTTTGCCGGCAAACTGCTTGCCCTTGATCGCATCCAACGTAATTCGGCTGATCTGACCAATCTTGACCACCGCTGCGTCGACCTCATCGATCGGCGCGCTGACGTACAAGCAACTATCATCTATCAGATCAATTGCGGGCAATGTTAGAATCCCCGGCGGAGATGGTGTGGCATATTCACCCAGCTCGCCACTGATATCGGCCACGATACCGGCAAAAGGCGCGCGCAATGTCATGCGATCCAGGCCGGCACGTGCTACATCAATACGTGCCAAGCTTTGCTCGACCTCTCCCTTTGCTGCCTCACAGGATGCCTTGCGTGCCTTGGCATCTGTCAGGCTTTTATCCAGCAATTGTGAAGAAATAAATCCCTGATCTTTGAGTTGTACCGAACGTTCAGCTTCACGTTGTGCCGCTTCCGAAAGTGCGCACACTTCTTTTACACGACTGGATACTGTTTTTGACTGCTCCAAAGCCAAGTCTTCCTGGGCATGCAAATCCTTGTGCCACAATTCGAGCAAGACCTGACCCGAGGCAACCCGTTCGCCTTTTTTCACTTTTAGTTTGGAAATTTGACCGCCCGAAGGGGGGGACATTTTTGCACGACGACAAGCTTTTACCGTACCCGCGCGATTATTACTGACCGTGGCTTCAACAATTCCCCGTTCCACTTTTAACAATTCGACTTCAACAGGCTTGGTCCGGGTGAAAAATACAACCGCCGCCGCCACAATCACTGCACCTGCTGCAATAAAAAGCCACTTATATTTTATGAGAATCTTATAGTTTAGTTGCTCCATAGCCTTATCACTCCTGTGAGATAAGCGAATATAGTACACCTACCTACAGGCCAGATGTGGGCTCAACCCTGAATATCAAGGATGCATACTACCAAATTCAATACGGCCAACATCAAGCCGTTTGTAATTGCGAATCATAATGATCGTTTTTTTAATGACGGGCTCATCAATCACGCGCAAACCCAAGCCGACTTTGATGGGGTATACACTTTCAACTCCCGGGAAAATTTCTATAAACGGACATCGGGGCGACGCTACCGTTTCTGTGCTAGTAAATTGCCCTCCAAGATTATCCCAGTATTTTAGTGTGGCAAGCGTCATACGCCATAACACTACCTTGCCCTTAAACGGACCGTGGAATGACACCGTTACAGTTAAGCTGGGAAGCGTTGATTCACATATGAAATCGACACCCTGTGTTTTTAACTGATTACAAAATGACTCTACTTTCGGAAAATTTTGCATCTTTTTGTAGTTATTAATTACTCATCACAGTCTGACAATTTCATTACCTGGCAAATAATGCTTGTAGAAAAACCTCGCGATTGCAAAAATCGCATTTGTTTCATTTTTTCTTTTTGATCTTGCGGGTGCTTTCCGAATTTTCGTTGCCACACGTTACGTGCGGTATCCAGCTCAACTTCTTTCAAATTTGGAATCGAAGCATTGATCAATTCTTCGCTGATTCCTTTTTGCCTGAGCTCATGTGTAATACGCTGGGTGCCGAACCTTGCGCTGCGTATCCGCACTGTTTGCTCCAGCGCACGCTCATCGGAAAGCCAGCCACGTTTTTCCAGGTCATCCAGCAATGCCTCGACATTATCTTCTTCGAGTATGTGCGCTATAAGTTTACCTCGAAGCTCAACGCGGCTGAATTCACGCCGCGCCAAGGCTTGCAAGGCACGGGCACGCAGGCTTAACTCAGGCTTACGTGTCACGAAAAGATTATCTACTCTATGGATTCTGCAATCTTGGCTTCCATATTTTTAGTTGCCGCCCCTTTTCCTGCCCCAGCTTTCCCGCCCTTTTTTACTTCTGACTCGGCCTCCACTTCGACAGTTGAATTTTTAGCCACGACTCCTACCGCTTCACGAATTTTGTTTTCAATTTCTGCTGCAATAGCGGGATGCTCTTTGAGGTATTCGCGTGCATTGTCTTTGCCCTGGCCAATTTTCTCACCATTGTAGGCATACCAGGCCCCCGCTTTCTCTACAAATTTATGCAGTACTCCCAACTCGACAATCTCTCCTTCGCGCGAAATACCTTCACCATAAAGTATATCAAACTCGGCTTGCTTGAAAGGAGGTGCAACTTTGTTCTTCACCACTTTAACGCGTGTCTCTGAACCGATAACTTCATCGCCCTTTTTGATCGCACCCGTGCGGCGAATGTCCAGACGAACTGAAGCATAAAACTTAAGTGCATTACCGCCGGTCGTCGTCTCAGGGCTGCCGAACATAACACCAATTTTCATCCGAATCTGATTAATAAAAATGACGGTTGTGTTGGAGCGCTTGATATTGGCAGTCAACTTGCGTAAGGCTTGCGACATCAGCCGTGCGTGCAAGCCCATTTGTGCATCACCCATCTCGCCTTCTATTTCCGCCTTGGGGGTTAATGCTGCAACCGAATCCACAATTACAATATCAACAGCTGCCGAACGCACCAGCATATCCACGATCTCCAGAGCCTGCTCTCCATTGTCCGGCTGCGAGATCAGCAATTCGGTCACATTTACGCCAAGCTTCTGTGCATACTGCGGATCCAGTGCATGTTCCGCATCAATAAAAGCGGCGGCTCCACCCAGTTTTTGCATTTCGGCGATGACTTGCAGTGTCAAAGTAGTTTTGCCGGATGATTCTGGACCGTATATTTCAATTACACGACCACGTGGCAAACCGCCCACACCGAGTGCTATGTCCAGACCCAGGGAACCAGTTGAAACCACATCGATATCACGACCGATATCATCGTCCCCCAGGCGCATGATCGAGCCCTTTCCGAACTGTTTTTCAATCTGGCTCAGCGCGGCGGCGAGTGCTTTACTTTTATTGTCATCCATGTGTTTTTCCCCTTAAAAATTGTTGGAAAGATTATGGCATAGCAGATCATTCTTGCATAGTACGATCGTTCTAAATTTTAGCCGCATACCACTAACCATATGAAAAATATATTTTAAATATTTATATTTGACCTCCAATTAATGGCAAAATATACCTTAATAAATTTACCTGTACCAATATAGATAGTAATAAAAATAATTATCATAAATGCAAATTATATAAATATTACGATTGCCCAGATTACCGAATCATTATTGATCAAATATATGGCCTATCGCTGAGGATAATGATAATGACAAAATTTGAAAAATTACTTACTGGCCCTGTACATTTTCTTGGACTGAGCTCGGCAGCCCTGGCAGTAACCAAAGTGGTATACACGTAAACGATACAGAAAATGCAACGTATGCTATGCGTAATGCCAATAATCATCTGGATGCTGACCCTACAGCAAAAATTACGTTTGTTACGCATAGGAAAGGATTTGATTTCTTGCTTAAAGGCGCAGCAAACAAGAATGGCAATTCTTATAACATTAATGTAGAGAAATTAATGGCACGTGGTGTAAGTTTTGATGTACGCAACAGCACGATGGTTGCGTGTATATAAAACCATAATATTCAATCGGTTAAACTTTAAAAAACAGTCTCCGGACTGCTTTTCTATTTCCTCAAAAGTACTGCAACTTCTCTGGATGCCATGATTTTTTTCAACATCTTTGGTGCATAAATGTATTCCTCATACCGTAAGAGGAATAGAATAAGCGTTCAAGGTGAAGAATATATTTAGCTCGCCTTGTACTTTTGCAACTGAAGGAGGAAATCATGAACACTGCAGATATGGTGATACATGTTCATCCAGAACTGGATGCTCAAGCAAGAAGCAAACTGGAAAAAAGGATATTGGGTTGCGTCGGTGTTGATTGCGCAGAATTTGAACATCGCGTGCAGCCCCATGCCATGGTGGTGAGATACGACCCTGATGAAATTCAAGGAATGCGGATTTTGGAAATCGTCCGTACGGTTGATCCAATCGCGACCCGAGTGGGATTGTAATGTAGACAAGCACTTTGATTTATCGGAATATAACATCACGTCTTATTGTCGTAAAATTACGACTTAGTGTCGTAAAAAAGGCAACCCCTGGTTGCCTTTTGTTTTCCTGATGTCTGGCTTGAACGATAAACCAAAACACCCGTCCGGCCATCTCAGAATTTCAAGAATCCAATAAAGGTTGATTTACGCAATTCCACAAGGCACAGCACAACTGGCGATCTCAATCTGCAAAGTGGGATGGTCAATACGAAAATGTTTTTCCAGCCCTATCGACACCTCAGACAGAAATTTGTCACCCGGATGACCTGCTGGCATTAATAGATGTGCGGTGAGCGCAATTTCCGTGGTACTCATCGCCCAGATGTGCAAATCATGTACCTCAGTGACACCATGTAATCCGGCAAGATATTTATGTACGGATCCAACATCTATATTCTCAGGCACGGCATGTAACACTAAATTGATTGATTCTCTAAAAAGGCTCCAGGTGCTCCATAAAATAACCCCTGCAATAAGCACACTCATTACGCCATCCAGCCAGAACCACCCCTGCCATAAAACCAACAAGCCTGACACAACAACGCCGAGTGACACTGCAGCATCAGCGACCATATGCAGAAATGCACCGCGTACATTGATATCATTTTTACTACCATGCCGAAGCATCAGTGCAGTTCCGGTGTTAATTAACACGCCGAACATGGCAACCCAGACCATCACACTCCCGTTGACAGCTTCTGTTGAATAGATTCGATGTACACCTTCCCACACGATACCCCCCACGGCAACCAGCAAAATCATCGTATTCACCAATGCCGCCAAGATTGTTGAACTGCGCAGCCCATAAGTAAAACGCGGAGAGGGTTTTCTTTTCGCAAGTATGACGGCACCCCATGCAATGACCAAACCGATAACATCGCTGAAGTTATGCCCAGCATCCGCAAGCAAGGACAGGGAGTTTGACCAAAAGCCAAAAAACAACTCAACCGCAACAAAAATGATATTCAACGCGACACCCACTGCGAATGCACGTTGAGTGGGGTCGAAATCTGAATGGTCGTGGTGTAAATGGTGATGATGGTGATCGTGATTCGACACTAAATTTTCCGCTCCGAATTAGTTCATGTTATTTCTGAAATAGATGCTTCAATGGCTCAAACAAAATAACGAGCCAGATGATGACCGCAAATATACTGGTGACAAGTACTGCACCTGCCATGATATCTTTTACCAGGCCAATTTGAGCATTAAACTCGGGGGAAACAATATCTGCCATTCTCTCAATTGCCGTGTTGACCAACTCAAGCGAAATCATCAGCGCCGACATACCCAATATTATCAACAATTCCATTTTTGCAATTCTCAACAACAGGCATACCAACAACATTAAGGCAAAAATATACAGATGTACCCTGATATTCCGTTCAGTTTTCACCGCATAGAGGATGCCATTAGATGCACAGCGCACGCTTAGCAGAAAATTATAAATCCAGCTGATCATCTATTTCCAATAGCGTTAATTGTGATTCGACTCGTCAACCCAGGAGACTTTTCCACCACCGCTGCCGACTCCCGGATAAGGGAATATTGCTTTGCAGTAACGTTGGCTGAATGCGGCTCAATACCCACAAGGGCGGGATCGGCTCCCCTCCCACCCGACATCCTGAACCCATATTGTAGGGATCAAAAATTTTGAGCAAGGTCGGTTTGGCGGGTTCATCCACATAGACGACACCACAATAATCATAGTGATGTTCCTTGTGCAACAAGGCGTCGATCTCAGTGACAAATTTATCCAGTTCTTGAGCTGTCAATGTTTGTGTCGGTGGCGTTTCACCGGTGAGAGCGGCGTACCAACCCTCCGGTTCGGCCCGTACTTTGGCCCAAAGGGCATCCAAATCAGACCACTGCAATACGCCGTAAAATCGGCCTTGCATGCGGCTTGCAAAATTAGTATCCATATCGCTCATTCTTAAAGCATGCCAAAAAAATTAACTCAACTTTGCCCCGGTAGTTTGCCAACGCCAGGTATCTTCACACATCACCTCAATATCGCGCATTGCACGCCAGCCCAACTCACGCTCCGCATGTGCGGGATCAGCATAACAGGCAGCAATGTCACCTGCACGTCTGCCAACAATACTATAGGGTACTTTATTCCCGCTTGCTTTTTCAAAAGCGGCAACCATTTCCAGTACACTGTATCCGCGTCCTGTGCCCAGATTATAGGTAAGCACACCGCTCTTGTTTACCAGTGCATTCAGCGCCTGGACATGTCCCAGAGCCAGGTCAACCACATGGATGTAGTCCCGCACCCCTGTACCGTCCGGTGTAGGATAGTCTCCTCCATAGACAGACAATTCAGCGAGTTTTCCTGCCGCAACTTGAGAGACATAAGGCATTAAATTATTGGGTATACCATTGGGATCCTCCCCGATCAAACCGCTGTGGTGGGCGCCAACCGGATTAAAATATCGCAGCAACGCTATACACCAGTCAGGTTTGGCTTTTGGCAAATCACGCAGCATCTCTTCAAGAATTAACTTTGAACGTCCATAGGGGTTGGTTGCAGACAATGGGAAATCTTCGCGTATAGGCACGCTTGCAGGATCACCATATACCGTAGCCGAAGAACTGAACACTAATTTATATACATCATGCTCGGACATAACCTCTGCCAAAATCAGGGTGCTATAAATATTATTATTGTAGTATTCCAACGGCATGCTAACCGATTCGCCAACCGACTTTAAGCCTGCAAAATGTATGGCTGCATCGATGGCATGTTTATCGAACACTGCGCTCAAGGCAGCCTTATCCCGCACATCCAGATTGTAAAACGTAAGTGCATGACCGCTTATTTTTTTGATTCTATCCAGTACCGATATTTTACTGTTGCATAGGTTATCAACTGCAATCACCTCATGGCCTGCATTTAGCAATTCTATGCAGGTATGGCTACCGATATATCCTATTCCACCTGTCACTAATACGCGCATAAATATCCTCAATGATCAACAGAAAACATTGTCAATAATACCTGTTTTGCAAAAAAATTTTGCCGTGCCATGCCAACAAAACACCATGATGACGACAAAAAACAACCTGTATTAAGTGTAGCGCATTCCAGTGGCAGTTCATACCAGAAGCGATATTCCCTTAAGTCAAACAAAGCTTACTCAGGAGGCACGAAATCATAGATCGGTACTGCGTCAATATCACGCCAAAAAATTGACTGCTTTATTATCCAAATTGCACCCCAACTACCGAATAATTGCTCAATATTTGTTATAGGATTTTATGATGGATGGAGATCATGATTGGTATTTTCATAAACAACTTAAATTCAAACAAAAAAGGCGAATAAACCCATTGAAAAATAACCCTTCGCCAAATTTAAGTGGTACTACATTATTTTCCTGTTAATCCCTGGTTAGATTTTAAGAAAATGGTGTTCAATGTTATTTACAAAGGATTTTCTATCGATATTTCTGCGCGCATCATGGGCATAATCAAATCGAAAACAAACTAAAGAAAAACCACACGTTTAAAATATCGATCAATGATAAAACTTTTCCTCGCAATTTTATTATTCAGTAGCATGCCGGCACATGCATACAATGCCACCTTTTTTTATGGCTCTCCATTTCCGCAAGAGTTACGCATTTATGACGCAATTATCGTTGAAGCCGACCATACTGATTTTGCAATTGTTCCTGAAAACATGCAAAACAAACTGTATGCCTACACCAGTCTGGGCGAAGTGGGCTCCGACAAGGTCTATGCCAACGCTGTACCTGTAGATGCAAAACTCACACGCAACCCAGCGTGGTATAGCGACGTAATGGATCAAGCCAGCCCATCCTGGCGCAACTTTTATATCGATAAAATTATTGCACCATTATGGCAGCGCGGCTTTCGTGGCGTCTTTATCGACACACTTGATGCATACCAGCTGGCTGCCACCACCCCGCAGCAAAAAATTATCCAGGAAAACGGCATGGTTGAAACCCTGCGCCAGATGCAGTTACGGTTTCCGGGTATGCGCATTATTTTGAATCGTGGTTTTGAAATTTTGCCCCGGGTACATGAATCTGTTACAGCCGTGGTTGCCGAATCTTTGTTTCAGGGATGGGACAATGTGCAGCATGCCTATACACCTGTCAACGGGGCAGATCGGCAATGGTTACTAAACCAATTGGACCACGTCAAAAACACCTACCATCTCCCCGTCATTGTTATCGATTACGTTGCGCCGCAAGATCGCCAACAAGCGCGCGAAATCGGGAAAAAAATTCGCGCGGCCGGTTTTATACCCTGGGTAAGTAATCCCGAACTCGATATGTTAGGCGTGGGTGATCCCGAAATTCAGCCGAGACGCATCCTGATGCTTTTCGACAGTCAATCAAATCAGGATATCGACTCTAGTGAAATACACCGATTCGCCACCATGCCGATTCAATATATGGGTTTTATCCCGGAATACATTGACATCAGCCAACCCTTGCCAGCGTTTCAGCTTGCAGGAAAATTTGCAGGGATAATCATATGGGCGAACAGTACCCAAAACAGTTCTCCAGGATTCCGAGACTGGTTGCAAAAACAAATTAACCTGGGCATCAAACTGGCGGTTATCAATGAATTTGGTTTTGAACGTAGCACTGAGAATCTGCAGATTTTTGGCTTGCGTCACAATGGTAGCGTTCCTGCCAACAATCCCGAAATTATCAGCCAGGACTCGATCGTTGGCTTTGAACACGCACCCCAGTCCCATCAAGAAATGCTCGATCTGATTGAACCTGCTATGGAAAGCAAACCGATTTTAAGGTTAAAGATCGAGGGGAAAGTCAGCGATGTCGCGGCTTATATGCCGTGGGGAGCTTATGTATTTTCTCCCTACGCGCTCTATGAAGTTCCCTATCAGCAAGGGATACGCTGGATTATCAACCCGTTCGATTTTTTTAAGCGCGCACTCAATCTTCCTGATATCCCAGCTCCTGACATGACGACTTCGACTGGCAGACGCATTCTAATGGCTCACATGGACGGAGATGGATTTGCAAACAACGCTGAATTTCCCGGTTCCCCTCTGGCATCACGCGTCATGCTGGATAAAATATTTAAAAAATACGCCATACCCACGGCAGTTTCGGTTATCGAGGCTGAGACGGCACCTTGGGGTTTGTATCCGGACAAGTCAGCAGAAATGGAACAAATTGCCAGAGAAACATTTCGTTTGCCGCATGTAGAAATTGCCAGTCACTCTTTTTCCCACCCTTTCAACTGGAAAAAACTCAGCAAGGAACCCGACAGCATGGGGTACAACCTGAAAGTAGCAAATTATATTTTTGACTTGAACAAAGAAACTGCGGGTAGTATGAATTACATCAATGAGCGGCTAGCCCCCCCCGGCAAACGCTGCCGTATATTTTTATGGACGGGAGACTGCGAGCCGGGGCCAGAAGCGATAGCGAAAACGGATGCACTTAATTTGCTTAATATGAATGGGGGTGGCACCGTTATCACACATAATCAACCCAGCCTGACTCTCGTCGCGCCGCTTGGGCTGGATCGTGATGGTCACTATCAAGTTTATGCACCCAACCAAAATGAGAACGTATACACCAACAACTGGACCGGGCCTTTTTATGGATTTAGGCGCGTCATTGAAACATTCCAACTGACGAACACGCCCCGCCGCCTTAAGCCTGTGGATATATATTTCCACACCTACTCAGCCTCCAAACCCTCATCTTTAAAATCACTCAACGAAGTGTACACTTGGGCGCTCAAGCAACCGAACCATCCGCTATTTCCTTCTGCCTATATCAAACGTGTTTTAGATTTTAATCATAGCGTCATGGCACGGGACGATAACGACTGGCTATTTTACGGAGATGGTTTGATCGATACGCTTCGCATGCACGCAAAAAATGGCTATCCATCCATGAATGACAGTCTTGCCGGCTACAATGATTTTAATGAGGAGCGATACCTGCATTTGGTCAACGTCAAGGTTAACCGGGTCACGCTAACTGCAAAATCAACGCATGAGCCGTTCCTGATTGACGCCAATGGCTCACTAATTTCATGGCAAAAAAATGCTCGGCAGATCAGGATGACTTTTGATTCACCTGCAGTACTGGACTTTACCCTTGGACATTCCGACCACTGCCGGTTATTCGATGTCAACGGGCAGCTGCTTCGCGTTGATTATCGCAGCGGCGTAAAACATCACTACCAAACCCGGGTAACCGGACGCGCCTCTTACCAACTCAATTGCACAATGGATCACTGAATTGCGCCCACGCAGAATCATCACACCGGAAAATCTGGCCAGTTTGGCGGTGACCAGCGGGCAAAGACCGCGATTAATCTCCCCGCTTAGTCTGGCTGGTTTATCTTTGTCAGTTGGAATTGTGCTGGTATTACTTTACCCCCACCAACGACTCACCGAGCAAATCGGCAAAGAGATCAAGGTCGATGAAATTTCGCTGCAATATATTAAAAATTTACTGGCAACTGAACCGGATAACCACGAACTCAGGCTGCAGCTGGCCCATGCTTATGCCTCGATCGGCCAGTACACAAATACCTTTGCAACGTTGCAACCACTCTATTCCAACAGGGAAGCCAAATGGCGAGAGGAAGCTTGGTTATACAAGCTGGATATCATGTTAAAAATTGCCTACTCCACCGCTCCTGGTAGTCCGGAAAGAACACTCAAACTGTCGCAGTTCCATCATGAATTGCGGGTAAGCGAATCAAAATTTTCCCACCACGACACAATCCGAAAGCTTATCCGCTTAACAGAAACGGGCGGAGAAAATCAACTCGCAGAAAATATTGCGGCAAGACAAATCATGAACAGTGACAAGCTTTATGATTTTGACGAGGCTGCCAGGCTTGCTTTGGCAAATGGACGATATTTTGAAAGTGCACAAATCATCTGGCGTGCACGCCAGAATACCCTGGACCCAGATCAAAAGAAAATGTATCTTAAACTGGCATTGACTACGCTCCAGGCGGGTGGCATCGGGCCTTTGGGACTGGAGTGGGTAAAACAACTTCCCGAATCAGAATGGCAAAGCTCGGACATGCTTCACATTCTTACCAAGCTGGCACTCTCATCCAATCAGCCCACTGAAGCTGCCTTGCTCGCGACAAAATTAATTGGCCTGGACAGGCCCAATGTCGAACCTCATCCTTTTAGCGCGCATTATTACGATCTGGCCTTTACCGCTTTCTTGGGAGTAAGTGACCTAAAACATGCCTTGCAGCTGGCACAAAATGCAGTATCTCAGAAGCCTGACAATACGCTCTGGCGTGAAAGGCTGGCGCACACTTCCGAATGGTCCGGCCAGCCTCAGTTAGCTATCGTACAGTGGCGCTGGTTGGCACAACATCGTGGTGATGCATCCGACTGGCAGGCATGGATGCGTTTGGCTGTAGATTTGTTTGATTATGATGCCCAGGTTACAGGACTTGAACGCGACTGGGTTCAACACGGGGAAGCCCAAAAATATGCGCGAAAAATAGTCCAGTTATACGAACAGTTGGGTCAACCTCAAGACGCACTTACTTGGCTGGAACGCTACGCAGATCCAGTCAAACACCCAGAGTTATTACTGATCTCGGCAGAATTACTGACCCGTATGGGGCGCGAAAGTGATGCCATAAAACTATATCGTCGCTATTTGAATCGGCACCACCCCGACCCCGATCTCGCGGTTACCATAGCAGGACTTTACCAACGTGCGGGTTTATACCCGGAGGCATTTGATGTGTTGAAAATCAGCAGGCCAACAGCCAAGCCCGATCATAAATTATTTTGGACCAATTTTGGTGAGCTCGCATGGATACTTAAAAAAAATGAGGATGGCATTCTTGCGTTCAGGCATTTAAGCGATGCACCCGGTGCGGAAACGAGCCAGCAGCTTCGTCTTATTCAATTTATCAAGCAAAATGATCCGCACCTTGCCGCCCAAACTGCCGAGCAATACTGGGAAAAAACCGGACAAGTTGATTTATTTATTACAGCTGCCGAAGCATACTCGATACAGAGTGACTGGCAGTCCGTAAAACGTCTATATAAACTCGCCCATTCTACCCAAAGACAAGACTATGAAAATCACCCGCGCTTTGTCCCGATACGCGCAGAAATGCACGCAAAGCTGGGTAATCTTGCCGCTGCCGAACACGATTATCACCTCCTTATCGCCCGTTACCCGGCTGATTCGAGCTTCAAAGAAGCTTACCTGTGGCTGTTAATTGATTCGCGCCAACTGAATAAACTGGACGTATCAATTCAGAAATGGAGCAAGCTTCTGTCACGTACATCCAAACTTATAGATGTGTTTGCCGCTGGCCACCTTGCCTTAAGCCGTCCTGATAAAGCACTGGAACTATATGAACGAATTGAAAAATCTCACACCCAGGATGTCCTGTGGCAACTCAACTTTGCTTCTACCCTTGAAGCTGTCGGCCAAACCAAGCGGGCCGATAAAATTCGCAAGAAGATCTGGCAAAAACATAGTAGCAAAATGACCAGCGCTGATTGGATGAATACTCGCGCGAATACTCATGAAATTGAAGCATTGCGTCTGCTATTACTGAACGACCCGACACTCGGACAAGGCGTATTATGGAAGCTGCTACGTGATGGCTCACCAGAGCTCAATCAAAATAGTCAGTTTATTGAACTCGCCGCGGTTTGGCTCAACGATCACGAACAAAATGATGCCAGTCGCGCGTGGCTTATCCGCCGATATGCACACAGGATTATTCCCGCACCATGACGCATAACAACGAACGATACATGCACACAGCAAACGTAGTCATGGTCAGGATTTTGGCAGCATTCAGCATGCTTCCGCTTTTTTTACCCTTGGCATTCGCTGTTGAAACAAATGACAATGCTCTGGCCCATGACTTGCTTCCCATCGCTGAAAAAAATAAACCAAAAAGCAAGAAAACAGGAAAGTTAGCACTTAAAGCCAAACCAGATAAAACCATGCAACCCGTATGCGAAATAGAAAACTGCAATAAAAAACCAACCGGGCATCCCCCCGTATTACCGCTTGCCGTGCGAATTTCCGACGCATTAACCCGTCAGGATAAACAGACTTCTGCCGATATTCTGGAACACGAGCGGATTTCACTCAATGACGAAATGAATCTTTTATCCCTGACGGGACGTACCAATGAAGCAGCCGATGTCGGCTTTATTTTAATGGAACGCTCAAATTTTGATGAAGCCCTATATGAACAAGCCGCGCCATTGTTAACGGCCAATTCGCGAACATCCGGGATCCTGGCCACATACCGTACGTTTGAAAGTTATAACAGTATCGCCACTGAAGCAAACACCCTCGGGCTCAGGCTCGGAAAACTCAAACTCGATCTCGCCGTGCATAGTGAAAACAGGAGTAATAACAACACTACCGAATTAACCGGCGTAACGAATGAGCGCGGCGGCGAGATAGCACTGCATCAGGCTGGAGAGAATTATGTCAATACACTCAAGCTTCAAACCAGTCAGTCCTTGAACATGCAAACTGGAATGAGCTTCAATCATCAACATCAAATTGGTGCGCGTTTAAAGTTGGGCACCCTTTTAGCATACAACCAGGCAAGCAGCGAAAACGCTGTCATGCGTCTAATCGGGCGCAGTGACTATTTTGCATTGGAAAGCTCTTATACCATTGACCGCCAAAATCAATTTTCACTGGCTGGTGGCTATCACCAATATCACTCTGTAGATAATGAGGAACTGGGGAATGCCAGTTTATTGACGAGCAGAATAAGCCATGATTTAAGCAATAGTCATCCGGCATTACGACTTCACATTACCGGCACGCTAAACCAGTTTAAAACGGCAGACAAAATACTGGGTGGTCTGACAGCCAGTGTGATTCCTGCCGGAGTAACAAATTCTGCTGCTTTTTTTATGCCGCAGGATGTCAGTGAAATTGCAGCTTACATCAGCGCGGGAGACGCTACCGACAGCAAACTACCCGCTCGCAGTTTTGAATATGAGGGAGAATTGGGTGTGTTTGAAAACCCGGTGAGTGGCGCGGGTTGGCGTGCCAGTGCAGGTATGGCAGGACGTATCATAGGTGCTGACCGTCTTCATCTATTTGTTCGATATGACCAGTCACCCAATGGACAAGGTTTTTCAAGTACAGAAGCAGGACTGGCCTACCAGTTAATATATTAACAACTTAGAAAGGAACAAAATGAAACGCCTACTGATGATATGTATCGGATTGTTACTGATTACAGCCTGTGCAACCAGTTACCGAAGCAACGCTCCTGCCCTGGAAAAAAATGTTAAATGGGCACTGCTTCCAATGGAAAATTATACCGAAACCCCGCAAGCCGGTTTTCGGATGGAGTCCATTACAGAATCAGTTCTGCGTATAAAAGGGGCGGTTCCGCTGGAAAAATATCCATCCAGTTTGACTCAAGGTGGTTTGTTCGAGCCCTCAGATGCCAAAACAGTCGAAGCCGCCATAAACTGGGCCAAACAATCCGGTGCGCGTTATGCTGTTACCGGAGCCGTAAACGAATGGCGCTACAAAACCGGCGTGGACGGCGAACCGGCCGTCGGTGTCACGCTCAAAGTGATTGATTTACAAAACCGACAGGTACTCTGGGATGCTGCAGCTGCACGTACAGGTTGGGGGCGTGAAGCAGTCAGTGCCGTTGCGCAAAAATTACTTGAAGACCTGATCGAAGGCATTAAAATACGATGAAGTTTTATCAGCACATCTTACCGCATGGTTCAAAACAAGTCTGGCAATGGGGTGAAACCCTGGGCATAAGCCTGGGAGCCTTTTATTTGTCTTACACCTTCTTCCCTGATGACCCCATCAATTCACAGGGCTATCCGTGGCTATGGATTGCCCCTACCCTGATTGCATTGCGCTACGGCGTATTACTGGGTATTGCGTCGGTGCTGATATTTCTTGCCGGCTGGCTGATATGGGCTTCAGGATTTTCGCCCAATGACATCTCTTTTCCGCGCCTGACTTTTCTGGGTGGTACGTTAACGGTTATGCTCTGCGGGGAGTTTAGCGGAGTATGGATTTCGCGCACCCGCCGGGTTGAGGAGTTGCAGCACTATACTGAACAGCGCCTGGAAATGCTGACTCGGCGCTTATATTTATTGAGCCTGTCTCACGACCGCCTGGAACAGGATTTGATCGGACGCCCTGCCAGTCTGCGCGAAGGCTTAAAAGTACTCAACCGTATCTTTCCAGCTGAAAGCGGCTTGCCCGGAGCAGAACTTTATCTGGCTTTGGTGGTAAGGCAATGCAATTTAAGTGTTGCCGGTTTACATGAAGTCAACGAGGGTAAAATCAGTGCCGAACCCGTCACCAGCATAGGCGTATTTACCCCGGTAGATAGTCATGACCCCTTGATCGAACAATGTATCGAGTGTGGTGAATTGGTACACATCAATACGGCTGAAAACCTGACAAAACTGAGCAGTAAATATCTGGTTGCGGTTCCCGCCAAGACGTCTGAAGGAAATATTGTCGCCATATTGGCAGTTGAGAAAATGCCCTTCTTCGCGTTGCAATCCGAAAATATGCAGACCCTGCTTGTGTTGAGCAGCTATTATGCGGACACCATCGCTGCCAGTAAATTCACGCCCTATCTCACGGATCAGCTTAAAGATTGTCCAATCGATTTTTTCAAGGCCATGCATACCCTAAGACGCCTGCAACGGGATATGAGTATCAGCACCATGATGGTTGGTTTCGCAATGAAAAACAGCCACGAAAGCAGCGAACAATTAAAATCCATAGCAAATGCAGTGCGTGGGCTGGATGAAACCTGGATGCTGTTAAGGGGTGAATGGCGTATCTGCCTGGTCATTTTACCCCTGTCCGGAGAAAGCTCATTGGGCGGTTATCTGGATCGTATAGAGCGAAATTTTGTTGAACGCTTTGGCCAAAAACCCGGCCTGTGCGGCATACATACTCGATCCATCACGCTTGATCTTGATCCTATCATCACCCGGCTTGATAATTTTATTCTAGACCTGACAACCATCCATGTTCCTCAATAAAATAATTTCTGGCAATAAACTCATCCTCATTGGTTTCGTTCTTGAAATCGGTGCATTTTCAGTTTTACTGCAGAATATAAGTCCCGAAAAACAATTTCTGGAATTTTTTATCCTGCATGCAGCCGCTTCGGTGGATGCCGCTCAAATGGGCGTCATGTTCTTGCCCAAGCATTATCGCCATCCCAAATGGGCGGTGTACGGTCTGTTCTTCTGGGGCTCTTTTTTTGTACCCTTGCTTTCTTACATTTTTATTTCGGCTGTTGTCATCACCGCACGTTTTTTTTCAAAACCCGTTGTATACCATCCCTTTCTTCATGTCGAATTACCGGAATTCACGCTGGGTAGTGCAGGTGTTCGCAATTCACTGGGTGAAGGCGCCATACGCACACGTTTAACCACTGCGAGCTTGTCTACAGAAGTACGGATGAAAGCACTACTCTCTGTCCAGGCCATGTCACCTCGATATTCAGTCCCCATGCTGAAAGATTTGTTGGGTGACGAAGCTGACGACTTGCGCCTGCTCGCCTATGGCATGCTTGATAGCCGAGAAAAAACCCTGAATGCCCTGATAGATGAATTACTCAAAAAACTCAAAGGGTGTCAGGACGGTAATTTAGGCCAGGTTTACCAAAAGCAACTGGCCGAGCTGTATTGGGCCTTTGCGTATGAAAATCTTGCCGAAGGCGATATGCTGAGCTACATGCTTGCGCAAGCCGAGCAATACACACGCTCTGCCCTTTCATACAAACCCGATGGCGACTTGTGGGTACTGCTCGCACAGATACTGATCAAACTACATAGTCTTGACGAAGTCGACGCTGCATTCCAGCACGCACTCAAGCTGGGAATGCCTGCAATGAGGATACAACCCTATCTTGCAGAGCTTGCTTTTCAGCGGCGGGATTTTCAAGCCGTACGCGAACATTTGCGATTGATCCCCCAAATTAATCAATCACCACAAATCGCCAACTTGCAACGCTTCTGGCTGGAGACGGCCATATGAAATTTCCCACCGCAAAAGATGCGGATATCGCCTTGTTGCTTGAGGGCACCTTTCCCTACGTCAGCGGAGGGGTGTCAAGCTGGGTAAACCAGATCATTCGAGCCTATCCCGAATATCGCTTTGCTGTCGTTTTCCTCGGCAGCCGACCTCAGGATTATGGCGATATAAAATACACCTTGCCTGACAATGTCGTCCATGTTGAAACACATTATTTGCACGGCACCCACACACCACCATTGGTACAAGGTAAAAATGGGGATCCGGCGATCATCGAACAAGTCGCGACACTGCATCATGCGTTTCGAAATAAAAAAGGAAATATCGAGTGTGCCTTTGCCCAAATGGCCAATCTGTTAAAGCAGGGACAGATCAACGAAGAGTTTTTCTTATACAGCAAAATGTCCTGGGATTTCATCACTAAAAATTATCAGGAGTTCTGCAACGACCCTTCTTTTGTTGACTATTTCTGGACCGTGCGCGCGATGCATGAGCCCATCTGGGTAATGACAAAAATTGCGTCCAATCTAATCCCGGTTCGCGCATTTCATACTATTTCAACCGGCTACGCCGGGTTTCTCGGCAGCCTGCTCAAAATTAATACCGGTAAACCCCTGATTTTGTCCGAGCACGGCATCTATACCAAAGAACGTAAAATTGATTTATACCAAAGCACATGGATACGGGACAACCGCAATACCTTTGAAAGGGATCCCACTCAAGTCAGCTATTTCCGTGATTTGTGGATGCGTTTTTACACCACGATGGGTCGGCTTTGTTATCACCATGCTGACATTATCACATCACTGTATGAGGCTAACCGCCAGCGTCAAATTACAGATGGCGCTCCTGCTGAACTCACACGTGTTATCCCAAATGGAATTGACCTGGCACGTTTCCAACCGGTTCGTGCGAAGCGACCCGACATACCCCCTCCTATTTTATGTTTAATAGGACGAGTGGTTTCCATCAAGGATGTTAAAACCTTTATCCGCATGATGCGTAGCGTTGTCAATCGCATACCGGAAGCCGAAGGATGGATAGCAGGCCCCGAGGATGAAGACCCCGGTTATGCGGATGAGTGCCACAAGCTGACCGCCAGCCTGGGATTAACCGACAAGGTCAAGTTTTTGGGCTTCCAAAAAGTTGAAGTCATACTGGAAAAAGTCGGCCTAGTTGTTCTGTCATCAATTAGCGAAGCCCTGCCTCTCGTCATGCTGGAGGGGTATGCCGCCGGCGTACCCGCCCTGTCGACAGATGTAGGATCCTGCCGCCAGTTAATTTATGGCCTGACACCTGAAGACCAGGCATTGGGCGCCTCGGGTGCGGTCGTTCGCATTGCTGACCCGCAAGCCATGGCCGCCGCTGCGATTGAATTACTGAAGCCTGAAAACTGGTTCCTGGCACGCGATGCTGCCATTGCACGAGTAGAACGTTATTACACCCAGGCCCTGATGTTTAAGGAATTCAAACAGGTTTATGAAGAAGCACTAAAGGTTAAATAATGGCAGGCATTGGTTTTGAAATAAAAAAAATTCTGCGCCGTGAAAGTTATCTTTCAATTTTTACGGCGTATACCTATGCGGGTATTATCGGGTCAGGTCCATGGATTCTTTCGATTCTCGGCGTGCTTATTATCGGACTGATGAGCGTCACCCTGAACGTACCCCATGTGCTGATCACCCAGTTTCAAGTAACCATCACCCACCTCATGGCCATGAGCCTAATCCTGACCGGCTTTCTTCAACTTGGTTTCACCCGTTATATCGCTGACCGATTGTTTGAAAAAAACACCGATGCCATTTTGCCAAATTTTATCGGCTCAATTTTTATTACAACACTCATCTCTGGCATAGTCGGCATGATCATGGCGCTGTTGGCATTTCCCAGTATGGACACACCCTTTCGTATTCTCCTGATCGCCAATTTTGTAGTGCTGTGCAACATCTGGATCGCCACGATATTTTTATCCGGCATGAAAAACTACAGGGCCATCTTGATACTATATATGTTGGGTTACAGCATTGCCGTAGGCTCTGCCATCACGCTGCATGGCTCTGAACTGAACGGCTTGCTGCTTGGATTTTTGATGGGCCACTTTACCTTGTTCATCGGCATGATGATGTTGATCATACGATGTTACCCTTCCAATCATTTTATCGAGTTCGACTTTCTGCGAAAAAACCGCATGTTTACTTCGCTCGTATGGACAGGATTTTTCTTTAACCTGGGTGTGTGGATAGACAAATATATATTCTGGTACACGCCATCAACCGGTGTTCCCGTCATCGGCCCCTTTAACGCATCACTCATCTATGATTTGCCAATTTTTCTTGCGTACTTATCCATTATTCCGGGTATGGCAGTTTTTCTGGTAAGAATGGAAACAGACTTCGTTGAGTACTACCAAAAATTCTATAATGCAGTGCGTGAAGGCGGCACGCTGGATTACATCCACGAAATGCGTGATGAAATGGTGAGTATTGCAAGACAGGGGATTTTTGAAATTATGAAAATCCAGGCCATGGCGATACTTGTCATTTTCATATCTGCCCCTGCACTGTTAAATGTGGTGGGCATTTCCCAATATTACATTTCCCTGTTGTATATCGATGTCGTTGGCGCCGGGCTTCAAGTTGTATTTCTGGGGATTATGAACGTCCTCTTCTACCTCGACAAACGTATTATCGCGTTATTTTTAACCGGTTTATTTGCACTGTTAAACCTGCTTTTCAGTTTACTCAGTGTCTATCTTGGCGCAACCTGGTATGGTTACGGCTTCACTGTTTCTTTACTCGTAACCGTGGTGGTGGGTTTGAATTTACTGGATCGCAAACTCAGCATTCTGGAATACGAAACGTTCATGTTGCAGAAATAATAATGAAATTATTATTAGGCAATCCTTCACTGGCTTCCCAATTTGTTAATTCAGTGAGCCGATACTCACTAGAAAACAATGCTATTTTGTATTTCGCGTTGCCATATTTATATTGAGGGTCATGAAATAGAAACGGGCCCTGCAATGCAGGGCCCGGAACGTTATAACATGGCAGTTATATTATTTTTGGAATGGTGATTTTGGTCCAGGTATGTGATGCAGTTCAGCATTTGGCAACAGTCCGCCGGTTGGGGTGTAAATAACCGGACAGTTAACAACGATATTTTTCTTGTCTATCGTTACCAAGCCCTGATCCCTTGCCGCAAATACTTCTTCTTCCGAACGCAGCAAATGTGGGGCAACACTAGAGGATACCCAGGTCACCACGCTAACTTGCCAAAGTGGCGTGTAATCGGTATCCGTATTGGCTGGGCCCGTTGGAGAGGGAGCGGATGGAATAATATTGCCCTGCTTGAAATTGCTGATGACATAAATATCATCCAGACCAGAGGGTGCGCCGTTTGCCGGTATAACATTGGCCAGACGAGGTACATAAGTTACTCCCTGATCAACTGCAACACCCAGATCGGAGACCTCGCTCTGAATGTAGAGTACTTCCTGGCCCTTATACCAACCGATTACCAATGGCAGGCTTACCGTTGGCATTGGCTGATTGGCTTTAGCCTGTCCATAATTTGACTGGGCAAAAGAAAGTTGAGGAGTCAAGCTAATCGCCAAAACCAATGCACATGCCATGACAGATGCTGGCATGTAACGGTTGGATTTCATATTTAAACTGGTGTCGTGCTGAGAAATTTTCATTGTTGCTTCCTTTCAAGATTAAAGTTCAACTACCTATCAATTGTGCTGTGGCAAACTCACCTGTTACCAGATAAATACTTACATTTAAATGGGGTCAGGATTTGCAGTGACATAAATATCCAATAACAAATCCATCTTCAGTCTTGATGAACCAGCATCTTCATTCATGCTTCATCAGATTCGAGGTATCAATCATTAAGGTTACAAATAATTATTACCCGTTGTTACAAATTAAAATAATTGGCAAACATTCAATGGTTTTTGAAAGTAACAATAATTTTAAGAAAGTAGTTATTTGGAGCGATATACGTCTTAACCAAACCAAAAATTATTTATATAAATCCGGATACTGTTTTTTCAATTGGTCCAGTTTTGGCTTGTCGTGGAAAATAATGTAAGGCTGATAAGGGTGCAATGCCAAATAATTCTGGTGATATTCCTCAGCAGGAAAAAATTTCTGCAAAGATTCAACTTCCGTGACAATAGGCGAAGAATAGGTGCGTTTTCCCGTAAGCTGTTGAATATAACCCTGCGCTTCAGTTCGTTGTTCACTGTTCGTATAGAAGATAGCCGAACGATATTGGCTTCCGGTATCGGGCCCTTGGCGATTAAGCTGGGTAGGGTCGTGTGCCACACTAAAAAACACCTGCAGTAGCTTTTGATAAGACACCTGTTCAGGATTGAATCGTACTCGTACCGCTTCTGCATGGCCCGTGTTGCCACCGCTTACCTGACTATAACTTGCTGTATCGGCCCCGCCACCTGCATAGCCTGATTCAACTTCTGAAACACCTTTAATGTGTTTAAACACAGCATCCACGCCCCAAAAACAACCACCGGCAAATACCGCTGTTTGCTCGGCTTGTGCGGCATTGGTGCTAAATGTCATACCCATGCAACATAGTAAAAATAAATTTCTACCCATAAAATTTATGAATTTTGAATTAATTATTAATTTCATAATGACACTCCTTAAATATTACCGAAACTCAATCCCCTACAACACTACCGCTTGTCTACAGGCAAACCAACCCCGTATTGCCGAGTGATCCTGAATCGGAATATAAAACATAATTACGACTTGTGGCTGGTATAAATCGCATCCAATTTAAAAAATTATTGAAAACAAGTTATGATTCAATCTTTCTGTGTAACCCTATTCGCACGAAACCTTAAAAAGGTTACATAATTAATAACGTGTCCTTGTGAACAATAAAACCATCAATTTTGAAGCGCTTATGAAGCAGGCATTGTCGGGTGACAATCGCGCCTATGCGCTTCTGCTCGGTGAAACATCACGTTTGTTAAAGCCATTTTTATCTAAACGACTCAGTTCCGGCAGTGATATTGATGATTTATTGCAAGAGATACTTATTTCGGTCCATAAAGCACGCCATACTTACGATGGCAATCGACCTTACAAACCCTGGGTATATGCCATCGCCGTTTTTCGCTTAAAGGATTTTTTACGGATACATTATGCTGATCAGTTACACCATGCTGTTGAATTATCCGAAGTAGAAGATTATTTGCTTGATCCTGTAACTGAAACGGTTGTTTCATACGAATCTATTAGCGGGGAAGTGAACAAGCTTCCCGACAAGCAGGCTACTATATTGCGACTGATGCATCATGATGGATACACAGCAAAAGAAATAGCAACAAAAATTGGCATGAACGAATCCGCGGTTAAAGTTGCGGCGCATCGTGCCTACAAAATATTAAAAGCAAAATTGGTACGACCATGAAGAACATCGATGATTTGATCAGTACACTTTCCAAGGATGCCACAACGATTAAAATAGCACCGCATCCTTTTAATGTTGGCATGGGCTGGATAGGCGTCTCTGCAATTTATCTGGTGGTTTTGTGGATTTTTTCGGATGTAAGGCATGACCTGACTCTAAAATTGAGTGATCCATGGTTTGTCGCCGAACTTGTGATGTTAATCGGTATTTTAATTTCAAGTTCTTTTAGTGCGGCACTTTTGATTTACCCCGATCTTTACCAAAAAAAGAACATCGCTTTTTTACCTATTGTGGTTATTTTGGTATTTGCTCTCGTCATCTTTTTTGCCTGGCTAGCCAATTCGCCCCCTGCTCCTTTACCCATCCACAGCGTGGAATGCACCATCAGCATCACTCTGGCGTCTTTATTGCCCATACTCTGGACATTGTATTTGATGCGAAAATTCGCCAGCACACACACTCGTCTGGCAGGTGGCATATCATTTATTCTTGTGTTCAGTATTGGCGCAATTTGGATAAGAATCTATGAGCAAAACGATTCTATACTCCACGTAATACAATGGCATTACTTGCCCATGTTGGGCTTTGGCATCATTGGTATGTGGCTCGGCAAGACAGCACTAAAATGGTGATTCTCATGCAGTTAAATCAATATTCGTGTGCAATACGAAACGAATAAAACTTAAATGGTCTGTTGCGTATCAGTCCGTAATTTTTATTAGCCTGTTTATTTTCCGGAGCAGGCATCTGCTGTGATGAATCAAAACTCCAGATGATCTCACCAAGAGCAGTTGACTGAGTAGCGGGAAGACTCTGCCCTTTCTCAAAATAGTGCATCACATACCCATCAAGCGGGCCTGATTTTTCCACCACGCCGTTGCAGTAATAGTATCGCAGTGGCGTGCTTACAGGAAAAAAGATTGGGCAAGTAGAGGCGCCGTTAGTGCCCAGAAAATACATTCTTTGCCGCTAGTGTTTCGATGGTGGTTAACCAGATAAGCTAGCTCTACGGTCTCGCGTAGTGCAAGACCATTATCATGGTGATGATAGGGAATGCGCTCAGGAACCTGTGTCATTTGCCCGTATATATTATGTCTAGGTTAAATGACTGACAAATATCAACACCGTTCGTCATGAACGGCAATGTGGATGTCAGCCACTTTTACGATCCTCAATAATACCCGCATCAATAAACAAACTTCGCATGGAATCCACTTGGACATTGTTTGAAATCAGGGATAGGGATAGAATTTATGGCCATACGTATCGGCTCTGGATGCAAAATATGCCTGGGA
>Ga0315270_10000313_pt1 | contig 27615 bp, 21 predicted proteins | sample C1_bottom_MG_FD_204932 | JGI IMG/M metagenome (GOLD analysis project Ga0315270, IMG submission 204932) | Sediment microbial communities from Yellowstone Lake, YNP, Wyoming, USA - C1_bottom | ecosystem: Environmental > Aquatic > Freshwater > Lake > Sediment | place: USA: Wyoming | collected...
GGCCAGCAACTACTCGGCCTTCACACTGGAAATCACGCCCACCAGGGTCGCCGATCTGGAGCAGACCATCAATGCGCTGGGCGAGGTGATCGAGGTCGGTCCCCGCGACCGCCGTCGTTTCAAGCGCCTGATGGAAGAAGGCAAGAGTTTCGATTCGCTGCCGATCCGCACCAAGCTCAGCGACGAAGAGGTGGCGCGCTTCACTGCGCAGCGTTATCGCTTTCCCGGGGTCGAGATCAAGGCGCGCCTGTTTCGCAGCTATCCGCTCGGCCAAGTGGGCAGCCATCTGATCGGCTACATAGGCCGCATCAACCAGTCCGAGAAGCAGCTGATGGACGACTGGCCCGAGGACGAGCTGGCCAATTACCGCGGCACCGACTACATCGGCAAGCTGGGACTCGAGCAGAACTACGAGCGCGAGTTGCACGGCCAGACCGGTTTTGAGGAGGTCGAAACCAGCGCCGGCGGACGCGCCGTGCGGCGCTTGCGCAGCAACCCGCCCACGCCAGGCAACAAGCTGGTCTTGTCGATCGACATTCGCCTGCAGGCCCTGGTGGAAGATCTGTTTCATGAGCGGCGTGGTGCCCTGGTGGCGATAGATCCACGCAACGGTGAAGTGTTGGCTTTTGTGAGCAAGCCGACTTTCGACCCGAATTTGTTCGTCGATGGCATTGATGTCGAGTCCTGGCGCGAGCTCAACGAGTCGATCGACAAGCCCTTGCTGAATCGCGCGCTGCGCGGCACCTATCCGCCGGGTTCAACCTACAAGCCCTTCATGGCCATCGCTGCGTTGAACACGGGCAAGCGTTCGCCCGCGACGCTGATCAACGACCCCGGCTTCTTCATGTTCGGCGGAAGGCGCTTTGGCAGCCCCGAGAACGAGAAGGGCGGCATCATGGACATGCGGCGCGCCATCGTCGAGTCGAGCAATGTGTATTTCTACTCGCTGGCCAACGAGATGGGCGTGGATCTGATTCACGACCAACTCTCGCCGTTTGGCTTTGGACGCAAGACCGGTATCGATGTCGACGGCGAGGTCACCGGCGATCTGCCCTCGACCGAATGGAAGCGCAAGAAGTACAAAACACCCGAGCAGCGGAAATGGTACGCCGGTGAGACCATCTCGCTGGGCATAGGCCAGGGCTACAACAATTTCACGATGCTGCAGATGGCCAGTGCCCTGTCCACCTTGGTCACCGGAGGGCAGCGCTTCAAGCCACGCCTGGTGCGCGAAATCGAGGACGTGGTGACGCGCGAACGCAAGCTCGTGGCGAATGCCGCACTCGAGCCGTTGCCGCTCAAGCCCGAGCAGGTCGCCATCATCACCGATGCGCTCTATGGCGTCACTCAAACAGGCACGTCGCGCGCCGCGTTCGCCGGCGCCAGCTACCAAAGCGGCGGCAAGACCGGTACCGCGCAGGCCGTCAGCCTGGGCAAGAACGAGAAATACAACGCTTCGAAGACCGAAGAGCACCGACGCGATCATTCGCTCTACATCGCGTTTGCGCCGGTTGACGCGCCCAGGATTGCACTGGCGGTGGTGGTGGAAAACGCCGGATTCGGCTCCTTGTCCGCGGCGCCCATTGCCAGGCGCGTGTTTGATTACTTGTTGCTTGGCAATTACCCGAGCGAGCAGGACATTGCGCTGACGCAAAATGGCCAGACCACGGCCCCAGTGGGCACACCCCGACCCATTGCCAGCGTGCCGCTGCCGGGTGCCGGCGGCGCGAATGGAACTCCGGCGCCTGCCGCAGCGAGCCTCACTTCAAGCGGAGTGTCCCCATGAGCATCGGGTTTGGCCAACCTTCAGTCTGGCGGCGCATCAGACCGCTGATCTCCGGCTTCGACGGCCCGCTGTTGCTGGCCATTGCCTGGCTGGTGACTTTTGGCTTGGTCATCATGTATTCGGCGGGCTACGACCATGGCACGCGTTTCGTCGACCATGCCCGCAATATGTTGCTGGCCGCGCTGATCCTGTTTCTGGTCGCGCAAGTGCCGCCGCAGCGCTTGATGGCGCTCGCCGTGCCGCTGTATGTGTTGGGGGTGAGCTTGCTGGTGGCCACCTTCATGTTCGGCGTCACCAAAAAGGGCGCCACACGCTGGCTGAATGTGGGCGTCGTGATCCAGCCGTCGGAGATTCTGAAGATCGCCATGCCCTTGATGCTGGCCTGGTGGTTTCAAAAGCGCGAAGGCCAACTGCGGCTGCTGGACTTCTGCGTGGCGTTCTGCCTGCTCGTCATACCGGTGGGCTTGATTGCCAAGCAGCCCGACCTGGGCACCGCGGTGCTGGTGTTGTCCGCAGGCTTGTATGTGATCTTCTTTGCCGGCCTGTCTTGGAAGCTGATCGTCCCAACTTTGCTGATGGCGGCCATCGGCATCACCGCACTGGTAGTGAGCGAAGAAAAGATATGCCAGCCCGGCGTGCAATGGCATGTGCTGAAGGACTATCAGAAGAATCGCGTTTGCACCTTGCTGGATCCGACCAAAGACCCACTGGGCAAGGGTTTTCACATCATCCAGGGAGAGATTGCGATCGGCTCGGGTGGCATCACCGGCAAGGGCTTCATGAAAGGCACGCAGACTCATCTGGAGTTCATCCCCGAGCGCACCACCGACTTCATTTTTGCGGCCTTCGGCGAAGAGTTCGGACTGATGGGCGCGTTGGCGCTGATGTCAGGGTTCCTCTTCCTCATCATGCGCGGGCTGATGCTCGCGGGTGACGCCCCGACATTGTTCGCGCGCCTGCTGGCGGGCGCCATCACCTTGAGTTTCTTCACCTATGCCTTCGTCAATATGGGCATGGTCAGCGGTATCTTGCCGGTGGTCGGCGTCCCCCTGCCCTTTGTCAGCTACGGCGGCACGGCCATGGTGACGCTGGGGCTGGGACTGGGCATCCTGATGTCGATTGCCAAGAGCCGGCGCTTGATTCAATCTTAGGCTCTCGCGCGCCAGACCACGAAGTGCTCTGGCACCGACTGAGCTGAAGTTTTTCTATTCGATCGCAGGTTTTGCATAAGCCTTGAAGCGGACCGTGAAGAGTGCGCCCGGGCCTTGAACTTCTGCCTCGGCGACGCCGGGCTTGCGCGGACGGGCGTCCTCGACGGTCAGTTCAGCCTCATGCTGCACGGCGATCTCATGTGCGATCGCCAAGCCCAGGCCCGAGCCATCGACATTCGTGCCCAAGGAGCGGTAGAAGGGCTGAAAGACTTGCTCTCTTTCGATGGCGGCAATGCCTGGCCCCGAGTCCTCCACCTGCAGCACGGCGACCTGTCCGAACGGATCTTCGACAATGCGCACCGTGACCGTGCCTCCGGTCGGCGTGTAGAGCAGGGCGTTGTCGACCAGATTGCGTATCAGCTCGCGAATCAGCACCGGTTGACCGTGCAAGCGCAGGCTGCTCTGACTCACGCTCGGGCCCTCGAAGCCCAGGTCTATGCGCTTTTCCAAGGCGCGTGGCACGAAATCGCGCACCGCCTCGATCGCCAGCTCGGACAGATTGACCTCGCTCTTGCGCGCCGCATGTTCATTGTCCTCGGCGCGCGCCATCGACAAGAGCTGGTTCACCATATGCGCGGCGCGCTGGCTGGCCAGCGAGATCTGTTGCAGCGAGAGCTTGAGCTCCGACGGACTGCTGCGCCCGAGGTCGATCTCGCGCTGCGCCAACTCGGCCTGCATGCGCAAGCCCGCCAGCGGCGTCTTGAGCTGGTGGGCGGCATCGGCGAGAAAATGCTTTTGACCGCTCATCGACTGGTCGAGGCGCGCCAGCAAGTCGTTGATGGCGCGCACCAGCGGCGCCACCTCATCGGGAACGCGGCGCTCGTCAATCGGGCTCAAATCGCTGCTGTCGCGTGAACGAATACGGCGCTGCAACTCGTTGAGCGGCGCAATGCCACGCGCCAGCGCCAGCCACACCAGCAGCACAGCCAAGGGCAGAATGACGAACTGCGGCAGGATCACGCCCTTGATGATCTCGTTCGTCAGGCGCGAACGCTTGCCCAGGGTCTCGGCCACCTGCACCAACATCATGCGCCCACCCGCCTGACCCTCGGGCCAAACCCACAAATAGGCCACGCGCACGCTTTCGTTCTGTACTTCGTCATCCCGAAAGTGCAGCTCCCAGGCCACCAAGGGCGCCTCTTCATCGGGCAAGGGCAGGCCGTGATCGCCGCTCAGGAACTCGCCCGCCGTGCCCAGCACCTGGTAGAAGACGGTGTCGGTCTCGTCCGAGCGCAACAGCGCAGCAGCTTCTGAAGACAGGGCAAAACGCGCCTTGCCGGTGGGCGCATGCGAAGCCTCTGCAGCCACTTGCAGCCCCAGCGTGCGGGTCATCTCGCCGAGTTCGCGGTCATAGGGTTTGTTGGCAATACCCTGCGCAACCAGCCAGGTCAGAAACACGCTCATCGGCCAGATCAACAGCAGCGGCGCGAGCATCCAGTCAAGGATTTCGCCAAACAGAGAGCGTTGATCGAATTCAGCGCGCATGAGGGTGGGTGGGTGGGGGCAGGTCTTGCTAGGGGCCGGGAGGATGCCCGCAATTCTCTGGGCAGTTGGGGCCAGAGCTTTCGGCCACGCTACGCGTGGGTCTCAAGGTCTGGCCCGCAAGATCGTTAGTTTGCAATTTTTTCCAGGCAGTAACCCAGGCCACGCACGGTGGCAATGCGTATCGGGCCCTGCTCGATCTTCTTGCGCAGACGATGGATATACACCTCGATGGCGTTGTTGCTGACTTCTTCGCCCCACTCGCACAAATGCTCGACCAACTGGTCCTTGCTGACGAGCCGGCCGGCGCGCTGCAGCAGCACTTCCAGCAAGCTCAGTTCGCGCGCCGACAACTCGATCATCTGCTCGTTGATGTAGGCCACGCGCCCAGTCGCGTCAAAGCTCAACGGGCCATGCTTGATGACACTTGATGCCGTGCCCAGGCCACGCCGTGTGAGGGCGCGCACGCGCGCTTCCAATTCCTGCAAGGAGAAGGGCTTGGCCATGTAATCGTCGGCGCCCAGGTCCAGCCCCTTGACACGTTGCTCGACGCTGTCGACCGCGGTCAGGATCAGCACCGGCACGGCCGACCCGCGTCCGCGCAGCTTGCGCAGCACATCGAGCCCATGCATGCGCGGCAGCCCCAGGTCGAGGATGAGCAGGTCGAACTCATGCGATGCGAGCGCTGCATCAGCCTCCGAGCCGGTGCTGACCTGATCCACCGCATAGCCGGCGTTGCGCAGCGAGCGCAACAATCCGTCGGCCAGCACTTGGTCGTCTTCGGCAATCAGGATGCGCATGCGGTTTCCATAGTTGTCTTCTCACTCAACGAAGGCGGAATGCCCCTAATTTTAGGGAGCCCCCTCAGAAAGTCCGCTTCAAGCCACAAAAGTACTGTACGAATATACAGATTGAGTCATAATTCTGCATCGAACCCGAAAGGCACACCATGGACGCAGCAGTGAAATCAGTCAACCCCGAAAAAGCCAAGGCCTTGCAGGCCGCACTCGCCCAGATCGAAAAACAATTCGGCAAGGGCTCCATCATGCGGCTCGGCGAAGGCGAGGTCATCGAAGACATTCAAGTCGTCTCGACCGGCTCGCTCGGCCTGGACATCGCCTTGGGCGTGGGCGGCTTGCCGCGCGGCCGAGTGGTTGAAATCTACGGCCCTGAGTCTTCGGGCAAAACCACGCTGACCTTGCAAGTGATTGCCGAGATGCAAAAGCAGTCGGGCGTTTGCGCCTTCATCGACGCTGAACATGCGTTGGACGCTCAATACGCGCAGAAGCTTGGCGTCAATCTCCAGGAGCTGCTGATCAGCCAGCCCGATACCGGCGAACAAGCGCTGGAAATCGTCGATGCCCTGGTGCGTTCCGGTTCGGTCGACCTGATCGTGATCGACTCGGTGGCGGCGCTCACCCCCAAGGCCGAACTGGAAGGCGAAATGGGCGATTCGCTGCCCGGACTGCAAGCCAGGTTGATGAGCCAGGCGCTGCGCAAGCTCACCGCCACCATCAAGAAGGCCAATTGCATGGTCATCTTCATCAACCAGATTCGCATGAAGATCGGCGTGATGTTCGGCAGCCCCGAGACCACCACCGGCGGCAACGCACTCAAGTTCTACGCCTCGGTACGCCTGGACATTCGTCGCATTGGCAGCATCAAGCGGGGCGACGAAGTCATTGGCAGCGAAACCAAGGTGAAGGTCGTCAAGAACAAGGTCGCTCCGCCCTTCAAGACCGCCGAATTCGACATCCTCTATGGCGAGGGCATCAGCCGCGAGGGCGAGGTCATCGACATGGGTGTCGAGGCCAAGATCCTCGACAAGTCAGGGTCCTGGTACGCCTACAACGGCGAGAAGATCGGCCAAGGCAAGGACAACGCCCGCGAGTTCTTGCGTGAGAACCCGGCGATTGCATTCGAAATTGAAAACAAGGTGCGCGAAGCCATGGGGGTACCGCTGCAGGCAGCTGATGCCGGGTAAACAACTCGGCGATGCCGCGCCGCGCCCCGGTGTACGAGCAGGCTTGCCATGGCCACGGTGAGGTCTTGGTCGCTGAAGGCTCGCGCCATCGCCTTGCTTGCCAACCGCGAGCACAGCCGCAGCGAGCTGGGCCGTAAATTGCTGCGTATGGCGCGCGCCCAGGCACTCAAGGAGCGACAGGCGCTGGGCGAGGCGGCGGCCGACGATGCGGATGCCGTTTCCGCAGCCGATTTGACCGCGTCGGTGGACGCCTTGCTGGATTGGCTGCAAGCGCAGGGCTATCTGAGCGAAGCACGTTTCATCGAGTCACGTGTCAATGCGCGTGCCCCGCGCTACGGCAATTTGCGCATCCAGCAAGAGCTGTCCCAGCATGGCGTGGCGCCCGATGAAGCCAGCCACTTGCGACTCAAGCAGACCGAACTGGCGCGCGCACGCCAAGTCTGGCAACGCAAGTTCGGTCAACTCGCTCTAGACGCCGCCGGACGCGCCAAGCAAATGCGCTTCCTGGCCGGGCGCGGTTTTTCAAGCGAAGTCATTCGCAAGCTTGTGCGGGGCGGCGACGAAGATTGAGGCCCGTCAGGCTCGGCAGATCCCGCAAAGATATTTGTGCGGCGCAACATGCTACATTGCCGCCTGTTGTCCGGCGCCCCCGCGCCGACGCGCTTTCCTGGCCTGTTTCTGCCCGCCCAGATGTCCCTCCCCCCCGCATTCCCCGAGCGCAAGCTCATGCACCGCCGCAGCATAGACGTTCACGTCTACGCCCGTGAGGACGGGCTGTGGGAGCTTGACGCCCAATTGAAAGACGTCAAGGCGCGTGACATCACGCTGGCCGGCGAGTTGCGCCGTGCCGGCGATCCGGTGCACGACATGCTGCTGCGTATGGTGGTCGACAAGCAATTGACCATACTCGCGGCCGGTGCGGCCACCCACTGGATGCCTTATCCTGGGCACTGTGATGACCACGACAATGCCTATGCGCGCCTGGTCGGGCTGAATCTGCTCAAGGGTTTCAGGCGCGAACTCAGCGCGCGTCTGGGCGGCGTACAAGGCTGCACGCACCTGACCGAACTGTGCCAGGTCTTGCCAACCGCCGTGATACAGGCCTTTGCCGGCGTGGTGCTGGACACCCATCAGGGCGAGGGCGACGACAAGCCGCCCTTCCAGATTGATCGCTGTCACGCGTTGAGTCGTGACTCCGAAGTCGTCAAGATCCATTACCCCCGTTGGTATCGCAAGCCTTCGAGCCCTCACCAGCTCGCGCCAGATGCGACCGACGGGCCCTCTTCTCCCTGAACTTCCCCAAGCGAGATCCTCTATGAAAATTCATGAATACCAGGGCAAGGACATCTTGCGCCAGTTTGGTGTCCCGGTCCCGAAGGGCTACCCGGCCTTCACCGTGCAGGAGGCGCTGGAAGCCGCGCAAAAATTGGGCGGCCCGGTGTGGGTTGTGAAGGCGCAGATCCACGCCGGAGGCCGCGGCAAGGGGGGTGGCGTCAAGCTGGCGCGCTCGATCGATGAGGTGAAGACCTTGTCGGAGCAAATTCTCGGCATGCAGCTGGTCACGCACCAAACCGGACCGCATGGCCAGAAAGTGCGTCGCCTCCTGATCGAAGAAGGTGCCGACATTCGCAAAGAGTATTACGTCGCCGCCGTCACCGACCGCGCCACGCAACGCGTGGCGATGATGGCGTCGTCCGAGGGCGGCATGGACATCGAGGAAGTCGCGCACGCCACGCCCGAGAAGATTCTGAAGGTCTTCGTCGATCCGGCGGTCGGTCTGACCGATGCGCAGGGCGCCGAATTGGTGAAGGGCATCGGCGTGCCCGAAGCCTCGCAGGCGCAGGCAATCGACGTGCTGAAGAAGCTCTATCAGTGCTATATGGAAACCGATTGCTCCTTGGCCGAAATCAACCCGCTGATTCTGGAAGGCAACGGCAATATCAAGGCGCTGGACGCGAAGTTCAACTTCGACCCCAATGCCTTGTTCCGCCACCCGGAGATCGTCACCTACCGCGATCTCGACGAAGAAGACCCGGCTGAAATCGAAGCCAGCAAGTTCGATCTGGCCTATATCAGCCTGGACGGCAATATCGGCTGTCTGGTGAATGGCGCCGGGCTGGCCATGGCCACCATGGACACCATCAAGCTGTTTGGCGGCGAGCCCGCCAACTTCCTTGACGTGGGCGGCGGTGCGACGGCAGAGAAGGTGACTGAAGCCTTCAAGATCATGCTGAAGAACCCCGAGGTCAAGGGCATTCTGGTCAACATCTTCGGCGGCATCATGAAGTGCGACACGATTGCCGAGGGCGTGATCGCTGCCTGCAAGGCTGTGAATCTGTCGGTGCCGCTCGTCGTGCGCATGAAGGGCACGAACGAAGACCAGGGCAAGAAGATGTTGACCGAGTCGGGCCTGCCCATCATCAGCGCCGACACCATGGCCGAGGCCGCCACCAAGATTGTTGCGGCGGTCCGATGACCCACCCCCGAAGCGCCTTCGGCGCTCCCCCTCAAGGGGGCGCCACCAGCAGCCCGGCAAAGCCGGTTCTGCGGCGGCCGCTTGGTCAACCACGTGGCGCTGCAAAGCAGCAGGCCAACTGACTAGAAAGATATTGCGATGAGCATCTACATCAACAAAGACACCAAGGTCATCACCCAAGGCATCACTGGCAAGACGGGGCAGTTCCACACCCGCATGTGCCGTGATTACGCCAATGGCAAGAACTGTTTCGTGGCCGGCGTGAATCCCAAGAAGGCGGGCGAAAACTTCGAAGGCATTCCCATCTACGCCAATGTGGGCGAGGCGGCACAAGCCAGCGGCGCCACGGTGAGCGTGATCTACGTGCCGCCCGCCGGCGCGGCCGCCGCAATCTGGGAAGCCGTCGAGGCTGATCTGGACCTGGCGATCTGCATCACCGAGGGCATCCCGGTGCGCGACATGCTGGAAGTGCGCAACAAGATGCGCGCCAAGGTCGCCGCAGGCGGCAAGAACACCCTGCTGCTGGGCCCCAATTGCCCCGGCCTGATCACGCCGGACGAGATCAAGATCGGCATCATGCCCGGACACATTCACCGCAAGGGCCGCATCGGCGTGGTGTCGCGCTCGGGTACGCTGACCTATGAAGCGGTGGCGCAACTGACCGAGATCGGTCTGGGGCAATCGAGTGCGGTGGGCATTGGTGGCGACCCCATCAACGGCCTCAAGCACATCGACATCATGAAGGCCTTCAATGACGACCCCGACACCGACGCCGTCATCATGATTGGCGAAATCGGCGGCCCGGACGAGGCTGAAGCCGCGCTCTGGTGCAAGGACCACATGAAGAAACCCATCGTCGGCTTCATTGCCGGCGTGACCGCTCCGGCAGGCAAGCGCATGGGCCACGCCGGCGCCTTGATCAGCGGCGGCGCCGACACGGCCAATGCCAAGCTTGAAGTGATGGAGGCCTGCGGCTTCACGATCACGCGCAACCCCTCGGAGATGGCCAAGCTGCTCAAGGCCATGCTCTGAGCCGTGCCTGCCGTGTTTACCGGTAGTTCGCGCGGCCATCGTGCTGCACGCGCTGCCGGCCTTCGGTACCGTCTCTGGCGGCTCGACCTCGACCAGCGCAGGCCGCCAGGTTCAGCGCTGCCGAGGCAGCACAGCGTTAGTATCCGCCTCATGGATCAGTTGCTGCGCCCTGCCCCCTTGCGGTCACCGTCATGACTAAGAGCGCCGGCTTTTGGCAGCGGCTGCTGGGCAAGGCCAAGCCAGCCGCCACTCCCGGTCCTGCTACCGTCCGTGCGCCCGAGTCGGCCGCGCCGTCCCCGCCCGTTCTCCAGTCAACCTCGAGCCTGACGCACTATCGGCGCGAGGCTGAGTTGGGACGCGGTTCTATGGGCACGGTCTATCTGGCCACCGACTTGCAGACCTCGCGCAAGGTGGCGCTGAAACTGCTTTCCTTGCAGCGCGAATTTTCTCCGGAAGACTTGGCCGAAGTGCGCCAACGCTTCGTGCGTGAGGCGCGCGCCGCAGCCAGCCTGAGACACCCCGACATTCTGGAACTGCTGGACTCGGGCGAGACCGGTCAGGACGCCTGGATCGTGATGGAACTGGTGCAGGGCCAGGACCTCAGCGCGCACACGCGGGTCGGCCAGTTGCTGCCGGTCGGCCAAGCGCTGCGTATCACATCAAGGGTGGCGCGCGCACTGGCCTATGCGCACCGCCAAGGCGTTGTGCACCGCGACATCAAGCCCGCCAATGTATTGATAGACTTGGCCAGCGACACCGTCAAACTGAGCGATTTCGGCATTGCGCGCATCGCCGATGGCAGCCGCACGCGTACCGGACTGGTGCTGGGCACGCCTTCGTTCATGTCGCCCGAGCAACTGGTCGGCCTGCGTGTTGACGGGCGCAGCGACCTGTATTCGCTGGGCGTGCTGCTGTTCCAGTTGCTGACCGGGCAATTGCCGCACCGCGCCGAATCGATGGCGCGCCTGATGTTCGAGATTGCCAATGAGCCCGCCCCTGATGCGCGCAGTCTGCGCGCGGATCTGCCCGAATCCTTGGCCATGGTGGTGGCGCTCGCACTGGAGAAGCGGCCCGAATTGCGCTATGCAAACGGCGACCAGTTTGCCGATGATCTTGACGCCGTGGCGGCCCAACTGTCCTCGCTGCCCGACCTCGCCGATGCAAATAAAACTGGCGAGCAAACTCCTCACAAGCCAATGCAGGAAGCGGACGGGTTCGCGCAAACCCAGGCGCTGGAATCCAGTGATAGCAGGCACAATCCTCAGCTTCACCACCCCAGGCGAACCTTGACATGACATGCGAGTTTTTCAGTGCCACCGATGTCGGGCGCGCGCGCGACAACAATGAGGACTCGATCGCACTCGAGCCCGAAGTGGCGCTGGCCGTGCTGGCCGATGGCATGGGCGGCTACAACGCCGGCGAAGTGGCCAGCGGCATGGTCACCACCTTCATCAAGAGCGAACTCGGACGCTGGTTGAAAGAGGCTGCGGGCAGCGCCAGCGACCACGACGTCAAGCGCGCCATGGATATCTGCGTTGACAACGCCAACCGCGCCATTTTCAACGCCGCCAACAGCAATCCCAAGTACGCCGGCATGGGCACGACCTTGGTGGTGGCGGTGTGGCGCGAGGGGCGGCTGCTGCTTGGTCATGTGGGCGATTCGCGTGCCTACCGCTTTCGCGACGATTCGCTGACCCAGTTGACCCGTGATCACTCACTGTTGCAAGAACAGCTCGATGCCGGCATCATCACGCCCGAAGAGGCGGCCTATTCCTCCAACAAGAACCTGGTGACGCGCGCCGTGGGCGTCGAAGACGCCGTGATGTTGGAGACCCATTTGTACGAAGCGCTGCCCGGGGACGTCTATCTGATGTGCTCGGACGGTTTATCCGATATGCTGGACGACGCGGCAATTGGTCAGGTGCTGCGAACCAACGACAAGCTGCCCGACGCCGCTGCAGCTTTGATCGCTGGCGCCAATGATATGGGCGGGCGGGATAATATTGCGGTGATCTTGGCCCGCGTGGAGGGTCGCGCTGGCTCGGGGCCACGCACTTGGTGGCCGTTCGGCCGACGCTGAGTGCGAACAACCGAAGGTCAGCGAGTACGCACGATAACCGCAACAGAATTCGACAAATTCGAGGTCAAGCATGGGTAAGCTGGTAGTGTCGCTCGACGGAGTGGTGATCAAGGATGTGCAAGTCACCAAGGACAAGACCACCTTGGGGCGTCGGCCATACAACGACATCGTGATTGACAATTTGGCCGTCAGCGGCGAGCACGCGGTGTTGCAGATGGTGGGTTCGGACGTGTTCATCGAAGACCTGAACAGCACCAACGGCACCTACATCAACGGCAAGGCCATCAAGAAACAGCTGCTTGCTCACAATGACACGGTGGAGATCGGCAAGTACAAGATCAAGTACCTGGTCGAAGAAAATCAAGACTACGAAAAGACCTTGATTCTGCAGCCTGGCGCACAACCGCCGGGCGCGGCACCCGGGTCGTTTGCATCACAATCCGCCCCTGCCGGCCTGGGCGCCACCAGCAGCACCCCGGCGTCGGTCAAGGTGCTCAACGGCGCCGCCGCCGGCCGCGAGGTGACTCTCAGCAAGGTGGTTACCACGGTGGGCAAGCCCGGCGTGCAGGTGGCCTCCATCACCAAGCGTCCCAGCGGTTATGTGTTCGCCCACGTAGAAGGGACCGCGCGTCCCAGCGTCAACGGTGTGCCCCTCGCGGGCGACTCGATTCCCCTCAAAAATGGTGATGTGATCGAGTTGGCCGGCACCCAGATGCAGTTCAACCAGCCTTGAAGCGTCATCTCCAAGCTTGATCGTTGCGTCCGCATGTGACGCATTTCACGCCGGTGCGATATGCGTCTCAACGCGTCAAAGTTTCTGCCCACAAACGCGCATTTCCGCCTTGTGTCGGAAGGGGCGAAGCATCACCATGAGGGTCTGATTGGACAGACTGCGAGTTGTCCCGACGGGTCTTCTTTTTCCGCGCTCGTCACTTCAGACCAAACCCCGTGTGAACCATACGCACGGAACAGCCACTCACACCAACGGCAACATGTTGCCGCGCATACGGTCGGTCCATGAATATTCGCGTTCTCGGTTGCTCAGGTGCCATCGCCGCTGGTTACAAAACCACGGCCTTCTTGCTTGACGACGACGTTCTCATCGATGCGGGAACCGGCGTCGGCGATTTGCCGCTGGAGGCACTCGCCGCCATCGATCACATCCTGATCAGCCACTCGCATCTCGATCATGTGCTGTCGATTGCCTTGCTGGCCGACTCGGTGATCCGCTTGCGCCAGCTGCGCCAGCGCCCGCCCATCCAGGTGCATGCACTGCAAGCCACGCTGGATACCTTGCGCCAGCATATGTTCAACGGCGTCATCTGGCCCGATTTCACCAGGCTGCCTACGCCTCAGGAGCCGGCGCTGCAATTCGTGCCCTTCGAGATCGGCGATGTCATCGCGCTCCCGGGAGCAATGGGAGAGCGCCATGTCGAGGTGTTGAGCGCCCACCACACCGTACCCGCCGTCGGCTTTGGTGTCCAAATGCCGAACCGCAGCTCATCGAATCCCTCAGCGCCGCCAAGCTACTGGGTCTATACCGGCGACACCGGGCCGAATCCAGCGCTGTGGGAACGCCTGCGTCAGCTCTCGGTCGAGCACCTCGTCATCGAAACCGCGTTTGGCAACGACGAAGGACCGCTCGCCACCCGGACCCGCCACCTGTCCCCCAGCGCACTGGGCCTGGAACTCAAGCATCTGGCGGGCCGTGTCAAAGTGCACATCACCCATATCAAACCCGGCGAGGAAACCGCGGTCATGCGTGAAGTGAACGCCTTGAATTGCGCACACGACATCCAGGCCTTGCATGCCGGACAGCGTTTCGAGCTGGGCGCGCAGCGCGCACCCGCTTCGCTGGCGGCCTAGGACTCGCCGGCGCCTAACGCGATGGCCGCATGGACCGGCGTCGGCCGCATAGGCGCACTCAGCACCCACAGTCCCGCGAACGTCAGCGCACCGTTGATCAGCAGCAACTCGAGTCCTAGCTGATAGGCGCCGAACAGCGCGCGCTGCTGGCCGTCGATCAACCAACTCAGTAGCGGCGCACTGATCGCTACCAAAGGCACCCAGGCGTCGCGCGGCTGGCGCCGCGTCAGGATGCCGAACGCGAACAAGCCCAGCAAGGGCCCATAGGTATAGGCCGCCACCTTCAGGATCAGCCCGATCATGCTCGGGTCGTCGACCCATCGAAAAACCAGCACCAGCGCCAGGAACAGCAGCGCAAAGCCGAGATGCACGGCGCGGCGCACCTGGCGTTTGCGCGCTTCGCTCCAGTCGCTGCGACGCTGCATATAGAGCAGGTCGATGCACAAGCTGGAGGTCAGCGCTGTGATGGCGCCATCGGCGCTTGGAAACAGCGCCGAGATCAGCGCAATCACGAAGATCAGTTGCACCAGCACCGGCATGTGCTCGAACACCGTGGTGGCGAAGATCTGGTCGCCGCGCGCCGCAATGCCCGCCGTCGGCGCATACAGATAGAGCAGCCCGCCCAGAAACAGAAACAGGAACACCACGCCCAGCATCACGCAGCTCAGCAACAGCACGTTCTTCTGCGCCCCGGCCAGCGTTTTGACCGAGATGTTCTTCTGCATCATCTCCTGGTCCATGCCCGTCATCGCAATGGCAATGAACATGCCGGCCAGCATCTGCTTGCCGAAGAACAGCTTGCTGTTGATGTCTGTGACGAACATCGTCGACAAGCCCGCCGCGTCCATGCGTTGCAGGCTGGTTGCCAGCGTCAGGTCCATGCGGTCAAGCAGATAGCCGGTGCAGATCACCAACCCACCAAGCATGCACGCCGTTTGCAAGGTATCGGTCCAGACGATGGTCTTGACCCCGCCTTCGAAGGTATAGAGCACGATCAGCAGCAGAATCACGCAAGCCGTCAGCCAGAACGGCACGTGCAGTCCGTCAAGAATGATCTCCTGCAGTATTTTCACCACCAGGTACAGGCGTGCGGTCGCGCCCAAGGTGCGCGAGACGATGAAGAATCCGGCCCCGGTCTGGTAGGCGCGCAGCCCCATGCGGCGGCTCAGATAGGCATAGATCGAGACCAGATTCATTCGGTAGTACAGGGGCAGCAGCACGAACACGATCACCAGATAGCCGAAGAACTGGCCCAGCACGATCTGGAAGTAGCTGAAGGCCGTCGCGCCCACCGCACCGGGCACGCTGATGAAGGTCACGCCGCTCAGCGAAGTGCCCACCATGCCGAACGCCACCAGCATCCAGTTGCTGCTGCGGTTGCCTATGAAGAAGGTCTGGTTGTTGGCGCCGCGCGAGGTGCGCCAGGCCACTGCCAGCAGCAGGCTGAAATAGCCGATCACGATCAGCAGCAGCAGGGACGGAGACATGGCGATCCTTGGTGGTGCGGCTGCGCATTATGCGAAGCATTCGCGCCTGCTGTCACGTCCCGTAGCCGATTCCATCCGGGTCGAGGGCCAGGTCATGCCTGGCAGGTGCTCAAGAACTGCCTGCAGCGGCGCCGTCGTTTGTGCAAAGACCGCAACAAATCCTCGGTCTCTGGTCCATCATCGGGGTTGAATTGGGCATGATGACGCTTTGCTCGGCGCCAAGTTGCCACTCCAAGAATCCCACCAGGGTCCGCTGCACATGCGCCCATTGCCTCTCATCATCATCTTGCTGGTACTCGACCATGTCGCTTTCAGCGGCAGCCGCATCGCGGTGTCGCTGTTCGCGCTGCGCCATGGCGCATCGGCGTTCACGATAGGCTCGCTGATGGCGCTCTACGCGCTGCTGCCGGCGCTGCTGTCGGTCAGCGTGGGTCGCTGGGTCGACCGCGCCGGGTTGCGCCGGCCGATGCTGATCGGCTCAGTCGGCGTATGCCTGGGCACTCTGGCGCCGTTCATCGTGCCCGAACTCGGCGCGCTCTACATCACCGCGGTGCTGGTGGGTCTGTCCTTCATGCTGATCAATGTCTCGGCCTATCACGCGGTGGGCGAGATGAGCACGCCCGAAGACCGCACCGTGAACTTCAGCTATGTGGCGCTGGGCTTCTCGACCTCGGCCTTCGTCGCGCCGCTGCTGGCCGGTCTGGGTATCGACAACCTCGGCTTTCGCAGCACCTTCCTGGTACTGGCGCTGTTCACCGTGCTGCCTATCGTCGCGCTGGCGGGCAAGCTGCTGCCCAGCGTCGAGCCGCACAAAACGAAAGTCCTGTCTCCCAGGGGTCCTGTGTTCGACCTGCTGAAGGATCCGGATCTGCGCGAGCTCTTCATTGCGATGGCGATCCTGACCGTGGCCTGGGACATCTACAACTTCGCCGTACCGCTGTATGGCGTCCACATCGGCCTGAGCGCCTCTCAGATCGGCATCGTGATGGGCGCCTTCGCCGCGGCCACCTTCACCGTGCGGCTGGCCATGCCTTTCATCGTGCAGCGCCTGCGGCCCTGGCCGATGCTGGCCGCCGCGCTCTTGCTGGCCGGGTTGGCCTTTGTCGCGATTCCGTTCACGCATTCGGTGGGCTTGCTGATGGCGATCACCTTTGTGCTCGGCCTGGGGCTGGGCACACCGCAACCGACGGTGCTGACGCTATTGCATCAGGCTGCCCCACCCGGGCGCGCCGGCGAGGCGCTGGGCTTGCGCACCACCTTGATCAACACCAGCCAGACCGTGATGCCGCTGTTTTTCGGCGCGCTTGGCGCGGTCCTCGGGATCGCACCGCTGTTCTGGGGCATGGCAGCAACACTGCTGGGAGGCGCCGAGTTCGCGCGGCGCGTGATGCGCTCAAGGCAGGCCCGGCAAGAACCGCCACCGAGCGTGATGGAGCTGCCAGAGAAGTCGGTGCCGCGCGAGCCGCAGGTGCCCCGCGAGCCCTGAGGCCTCGCCATGCCGCCCGTGCTCGGCCACTTCCGTCCGCAACTGACGCTGCAAACACTGGGCCGCGGCGAGGGCCTGCTGGGGCTCAAGCCCAGCGGCAAACTGGGCCCGCGTGGCGATAGCGTCACGCTGGCGCAAATCGACTGGACCTACCGCACCGAGACCGGCGAACACTGGCAGACACCGGCGCCGAACTCGGTGCTGAATCGCCGCCCCTCGTCGCGTCAGGAGATTCTTGGCGCCGGGGGTCAGGTCTTGCAGATGCAGCGCGACCTGGCGGCGGAAGCCGACGCGATGGACCAGGTCTGGGACTTGGGACTGCAACCGGTGCCGGCAAAGGCCCTGCAATGGCGCGCGGCAGACGAACGCACCGACCCGCGCTTCGGCCACCTCTGGACGCTGCTGCAGGAGGAGTTCTTTGGCGACTTCTGGGCCGAGCAGGTGCCGCGCCTGCAGTCGCTGGGCTGGGCAGTCGTCGTGAAGCCCGGCTTTGCGCATGAAAGCGTGACGGTGCAGCGCTGGCGCTTGATCATCAGTCCTGCCACCGGCGAGCTGCTGGGCAAGGAACTGGTCGAGCCGCTGGCAACGCGCGAGCGCGGTGTCGAGAAACTCCGCCTGCCCGAGCGCGAAGGCGAGTGGCTGTTGAGCCTGGGCGTCGAGATCGACGGCCAGACGCTCGATCTGGCGCCGATGCTGGCCGATTTGCTCAAACGCGACGCGCGTTGGCTCAGCAGCGCGCAGATCGCAAGCATCGACGACCTGGCGCAGATTTCGCTGCGCGCGCCCGGCGGCAAGCGCATCGACGCGCCAGCCGCGCCGCTCAAGTCAATCGTCGGCGCGATGATTGACTTGCTGACCGACCCGCAGCGCGCGCAAAACCAGCCAGGTCTCTTGCGCCTGGGCAGCTGGGAAGCCAGGCGCTTGGAAGCGCTGCGCTGCGGCCTGGTCGACGCACAGCGCGCAGGCACGCATGGGCAATGGCAGCTGCAAGGCGATGCTGGTTTGGCCGACCTGGCCCAGCGCCTGCAAGCCATCGGCGTGCCGCAGCGGGTTGACGCGCCGGCGGGACTGAACCTGCAACTGCGCCCCTACCAGCTCGAGGGTCTGGCTTGGCTGCAATACCTGCGCGAGCAGCACCTGGGCGGCATCCTGGCCGACGATATGGGCCTCGGAAAGACCGCGCAAGCGCTGGCCCATGTGCTGACCGAAAAGCAGGCCGGGCGACACGATCTGCCCACGCTGGTGGTGTTGCCCACGTCGCTGATCTTCAACTGGCAGGCCGAAGCGCAGCGCATGGCACCTAGCTTGCGCCTGCTGACGCTGCAAGGCCCGCAGCGCGAGGCGCAGTTCGATCGGATGGCGCAACACGATCTGGTGCTCACCACCTATCCGCTGCTGTGGCGCGACATCGATGCGCTGGCCGCGCAGCGCTTTCATTTGCTGATACTCGACGAAGCGCAGATGGTGAAGAACGCCGGCGCCCGCAGCGCGCGCGCACTGCGCCGCCTGCAGGCCCGCCACCGCCTGTGCCTGACCGGCACGCCGCTGGAAAACCACCTGGGCGAGCTATGGGCGCAGTTCGACTTTCTGATGCCCGGTTTTCTGGGCGACGCGCGCGGCTTTACGCGCACCTGGCGCAAACCCATCGAGGAGAACGGCGAGACGCTGCGCGCGCAATTGCTGGCGCAGCGCGTGCGTCCCTTCATCCTGCGCCGGCGCAAGCAGGACGTGGCCAGTGAGCTGCCGCCGCGCACCGACGTCATCAAGCGCGTGCGCTTGCAGGGCCAGCAGCGCGAGCTGTACGAAGGCGTGCGCAGCGCCGCCGACCAGCAAGTGCGACGTGTGCTCAAGCGACTGCATTTCAAGGGTGCGCAGATCAGCGTGCTTGACGCGCTGCTCAAGCTGCGCCAGGTCTGCTGCGATCCATTCCTGGTGAAGGGCACGAAGACGCCCAAGACCATGGAGCGCGCCAAGCTCGAGCTGCTGTCCGACATGCTGCCCGCGCTGGTTGATGAAGGCAGGCGCGTGCTGGTGTTCTCGCAATTCACCGAGCTGCTCGATCTGATCGCCGAACAGCTCATCGATTTGCAGCTGCCTTTCCTGAGCCTGACCGGCAAGACCCGCCCCCAGCGGCGCGGCGCGGTGGTGCGCGAGTTCCAGGAGCGCGGCACGCCCATCTTGCTGATCAGCCTGAAGGCCGGTGGCGTGGGCCTGAACCTGACCGCTGCCGACACCGTGATCCATATGGACCCCTGGTGGAACCCGGCGGTCGAAGAACAGGCGACGGCGCGCGCGCACCGCATCGGTCAGGATCAGCCGGTGTTTGTCTACAAGCTGGTGGTCGAGGGCAGCATCGAGGAACGCATGCTCGAACTGCAGGCGCGCAAGCTGGCGCTGGCGCAGGGCGTGCTCGGACACGACGCCGCGGGGGCCCTTAAGTTCACGCAGGAAGATCTGGATGGGCTGTTGGCGCCGCTGAGCTGACGCGCCATCATCCTGAGCCCGACCGGCTACAGTTCGGCCATGACGACCTCCATTGATGCGGCCGGATTGGCCGCGCGCATCACCGCGCTCTACCCCGAACTGCCGCTGCCAGAGCAGGCCCGGCTGTCTGGCCATGTCCATGCGCTGCCAATGCCGATGCAGGTGCCCGTCCATACCGTGCTGTTTGAAGAGACCGCGCCCTGCATGGGCTTCCCACTGGTGCTCTCGGGTGAAGTACGCGTCGCGCGTGGCGGCAGCGGCGGACGCTCGCTGGAGCTCTACCGCGTCGGTCCCGGCGAGTTCTGCGTGGTTTCGGCTTCGGCGCTGTTCGGCCGCGCGCCCATGCCCGCCATCGGGGCGACCACTCAGGCCAGCGAACTGGTGCTGATTCCGGCCGCCACTTTCGAGGCGTGGACCACGTTCGAGCCGTTTCGCCGCCATGTCTTCGGGCTGTTCGCCGAGCGTCTGGCCGACGTCATCAGCCTGGCCGAGGCGGTGGCCTTCCATCGGCTCGACCAGCGCCTGGCAGCGGCGCTGCTCGGCAGAGGTGCGCTGGTGCTGGCCACGCACCAGACGCTGGCCGACGAGCTCGGCACAGTGCGCGAGATGGTCACCCGTCTGCTGCGCCGTTTCGAGCAGGCTGGCTGGTTGACGCTGGGCCGCGAGCAGATCGAGCTGCTCGACCCCGCGGCCCTGCGCCGTGTCGCCGAGGGCGCAGCGGTCAAGGACTGAGAGCCACGCAAGCCGGGCGGTCCAAGGTGACTCAAGTCACAGACACGAGCGGATTTGCTCTGGATACTGATGCCATGTCGACATTTCGTCGATGCTATGGAGATTGAGTATGTCTAGCAATGAAGCCTCTTGGGATCGACTGCTGCGCGTGGTTGCCGGTCTGGTGCTTATCGCACTCACTGTCGGCGGAATGATAGGAATATGGGGATGGCTGGGGCTGGTGCTGATCGTGACCGGCGCCATCGGCTGGTGTCCGATCTATGCGGTGCTGGGCCTCAAGACCCGCTCCTGACAGACCTCCGTTTGCTGCCGGCCTGTCCGGGCCCGTCGAGCCTGAGGAGGGAAGGCGTCCTACCCCGCATCGACAGTCCGACCATGAATGTCTCAACTCCGCAGGCCGCCGCACCCGACAAGACGCCGGGCGACGCTGCCACGCAAATCGTCTCCCTCTATCAGGCGCAGCAGAAGATCTATCCGCGCGCGGTCAGCGGCTGGTTTGCCGCGTGGCGCTGGTCATTGGTCTGGTTCACCCAGTTGATTTTCTACGGCTTGCCGTGGCTGATGTGGAATCAGCGCCAGGCGGTGCTGTTCGATCTGGCCGGTCGGCGCTTCATGGTGTTCGGCCTGGTGCTCTACCCGCAGGACTTCATCTATCTCACTTCGCTGCTGCTGATCTCGGCCTATTCGCTGTTCCTGTTCACCACGGTGGCGGGGCGGCTGTGGTGCGGCTACGCCTGCCCGCAGACGGTCTATACCGAAATCTTTCTGTGGATCGAGCGCAAGTTCGAAGGCGACCGAGCGGGGCGCATGAAGCTCGACGCCGCGCCCTGGTCGCTCGCCAAGCTGGCCCGCAAATCGGGCAAGCAGGCGGTCTGGATTGGCGTCGGTCTGTGGACCGGCTTCAGCTTCGTCGGCTACTTCACGCCGATCCGCACACTGGCGGGCGAGGTGCTCGGTTTCGGCCTGGGCCCCTGGGAGACGTTCTGGATCCTGTTCTACGGCTTTGCCACCTATGGCAACGCCGGCTATATGCGCGAGCAGGTCTGCAAGTACATATGCCCTTACGCGCGCTTCCAGAGCGCGATGTTCGACAAGGACACCTTGATCATCTCCTACGAGCCCGACCGGGGTGAACCGCGCGGCCCGCGCTCCAAGAAGACCGACCCCGGGCAGGCCGGCCTGGGCGACTGCATAGACTGCAAGCTGTGCGTCCATGTCTGCCCCACCGGCATCGACATCCGCAAGGGTCTGCAGTACGAATGCATAGGGTGCGCCGCCTGCGTCGACGTCTGCGACGGCGTGATGGACAAGATGAACTATCCGCGCGGCCTGATCCGCTACGACACCCAGTACAGCATGGCGCACCAGCTCAGCCGCAGACAGCGCTTGCGCCGCATGCTGCGCCCGCGGGTGCTGGTCTATTCAAGCGTGCTGCTGCTGATCTGCGCCGCGCTCTACGTCAGCCTGACGCTGCGTTCGCCGTTCAAGGCGGACCTGGTGCGCGACCGCGCCACGCTGGCGCGCATCGTCGACGACGGCTATATCGAAAATGTCTACCGACTGCAGCTGATGAACGTGACCGAGATGAAGCAGCGCTATCAGGTCCGGGCCGACGGCTTGGCCGGTTTGGCCTTGTCGCAGCCGGTATCGGTGCAGTTGGGCCCGGCCGAGGCGCGCTGGGTCACGCTGGCGCTGCGCGTGCCGCCGCAAACCGCAGCCAGCACGGCGGCCGGGGCGCACGAGATCCACTTCACCATCGAGCGCGTCGCCCAAGGCACTGACCCGGCGCGCAGCGTGCGCGAGAAGTCGACGTTCTTGTTGCCGCGTTGATTGCCGTGCGGACTCGCTGATTCGCGGCACAGAAGCAGCCGGTATGGCGCGGTGAGCGCACGGCTTGCTGGCGTGAGCAATGACCGCGCCGGCAGCTGAACCGGGCTCCCCCGTCACTGCCGGCATCTGCGGACTTGCTTCTGGTATTGAATGCTCTCCCTGAGCAGATTGGTATTCTAAATAGTTAGCCCCGATCAAACTGCATCAGGTCGGCATCAGTTGGGTATCAGAAGAAAAACATAAGATCTCTCCAACAGGTCTTAATAACTCATTGAAACGAGCCCGACTGTCGTGGTTTGACAATCTTGTTGACCGGCACATTGAAATAGCGCGCCAGTTCGCGCGCCACGCGGTAAACGACCGGTTTGCCGGTTTCGGCGCGCTTGATGGTGGCAATCGATACCCTGAACCTGCCGTCACTGCAGGCATTGGCCATGTCTTCCTGGCTTTGCAGGCGCTCGGCGCGCAGGTCTTTCAAGACCTCGCCGACCATGAAAACCCGACCGGCAACAGCGACTTCCCTAACGTTGATAGCCAACTTGAAAGTATCTGGGGTGGTGAGTGCTTGCTGCGTACCTTCGAAACTGCTCATACGGTGCTCCTGGAGAATGATGCTAGGCTGGCCACCTACGACCACCACCGCCTGAAACGGACGGTAGACGCACTGTAGGAAACAAGCGTGAAAGCAACCTTCCGGAAAGCTTCCGAAGGCCAGAAACACCCAAAACCAAGGGTTATCCCTTGGTCTGCGGCCTATGTTGAGTAGGAGCCAAGGCTCGACCACCCAGCCGGCAGACCGACCATCCGAGATTATCCACCGCATGAATTCAAAACACGGGCGCAAACCGGAGGCAGATCGGCATCAATTGATTTGATACTGCCGACCGGCATTGAATATATGCCGATCCCATTCGATTTGCGAATATCGATGGCGCCAAGGCAATAGTATGGTGCTTACCTTGAAAATAGCACCGTCGAAATTGAAACGGGCCGCAATGAAGGCGGCCCGCAGCGACGGAATCGGTGCCCGAACACCAGCGACTCAGCCGCCGGCGGATCTTGCTCAGCACCATGGCATGGCGCTGCCATTCACACCTAGCCGTTGGTGATTTGAGGATCGCTGGTCGGGTAGAGCGATGTCACTTTGTCCGGGTCAGCAAACAAGAGCACCGCGCCCTTGGTGACCTTGTCAGCCGCCGGCATCAACACGGTGACCGCACCGTTGACTGCCGCCGCAAAATTGTTGCTGGTCAGCACCGGCGCATGGCCCAGCGTCTTGAACACCACGCCGACCAACACCAACGATTGCCCTGAACCCTGGACAAAGGTGCACGAGTGACCCATCGGTACTTTGAGCGGCGACTGCGCTGGCTTGCCCGTGGCGTCCGCGTACTGGCACAAGGCGATCTCGCCGGTCGGGTCGAGCTGGACGCTGACGGTGTAATTGGTGCTCGGCATGGTCATGGTGTTTCCTTCTTGGTGGTGGTTGAAATCGAATCGCGTCAGGGCTTTGCGGCGCTGCGCTGCGCCAGCCAAGCCTGTTCGCGGTGCACTTGGTCCGGCTGACCCAGGCAGGTGTAGGCGGAGACCCAGGCCTCGGTGATCTCGAAGTGCACGCGCAGCAGCGGCTTCAAGTCAAGCAACTCATCGCGCACCGCCGCGCATTGCTGGCGCGCCGCCTGGCTGTCGCCGCTCTTCATGTGCAAGTCCGCCTGCGCCAGCCCGAGCTGTGCGCTGGCGGTCTGCAATTTCAAATCGTTGCCGCGTTGTTGCAAGCCCTTGTGCAGTGCGGCACTCATGCCTTCAAGCACCTGCCGCGCTGCCTCGCCTTGGCGCTGCGCTTGCAGCTCGCTGGCAAGCGCCAGGCTGAGTTGCGCGCGTTCCGGCAGACGCGACAAGGCCGCACTGGCAGACGCTCCGTTATCGAGTGCGAGCAGTTCCTGCTCATAGCGGCGCAAACGTTGCAGATAGCTGACCCTGCTTTCGAAAGGGTCCGGGCCCATCTTGCTTGCAGCCCTGATGTTCTGCGTCAGCCATTTTCTATTCTTGGGCTCTTGGGCCAGCAGTTCACCTAGCAGCTTGCGGGCAGCACCGAGTTCGGTTTGCCCCTGCGCAACCTCACCCAGGCGCTGCGACGCCGTCCCCAACCAGATACGCATCAAGGCCTCGCGCTCAACCCAAAGGAGATCCGTGGGAGCGGCAGCACGCACCGCGACTACGCTCACCAATCCTTCGGTGAACAATTGCTGAGCCTGCCTGAATTCGCCCTGCCACAGCAGCGCGGTGCCGAGCCAGCTCAGACTGTCGGCCCATTCGGCCTTCAGGGTCAGGTCTTGCGGTTGCAACTGCAGCGCTTGCTTCTTGAAATTCAGCGAGTCGCGGAACTGCTGTGCCGCGCCTGTCAGGTCGCCGCTGTCGAGCAGCACACTTCCCAGGCTATTCTGCGCATAGGAGAGCTCGATGATGGGGTCGAACTGGCCCGGCGCCGCGGCGAGCCATTGCTCGCTGTAGCGCCGGTAGTCTTCGAACGCGGCGCGCGCCGGGGCGAACTGGCGCTTGCTGTAATAAGCGTGGCCAACCCAGAATGCCGCCGTGCCCTGGGCCTTGCGCCAGTCGGCGGTCATGTCAGGCGCCGGCGGATCGCCAGCGAGCAAGCGGCGTGCGGCCTGCAGCGGTGGTAGCGCGGCGTCGAGCTCGCGCTTGGAGACGCGCACTTCGCCGATCACCGTCAGCGCCTTGGCGCGCTCCAGCCTGCCGTGCGCACTGGCTTGCGCCGACGGGGCTTGCGCCAGATAGTCGAGCGCCTTGGTGCCGACGCTGTCGAGCAGTTCGAGCCGGCCGATGGGGCGCAGCTTGTCGGCAAAGTCGCCCAGCATATAGCCGAGCAAATCGTCGGCCTGCGCGCTGCGTGCCCGGGCCTCGTGCTCGGCGCTGTTGGCGCGCCACGCCATCGCCCCGGCCAGCACCGCCAGCACGGCGATGCCCGCGACGGCGCCAACGCGCAAACGCTCGCCCAGGCGCGCACGGCGCAAGGAGGCCTGCACGAAGTCCAGCTCGTCCGCGCTGAACGAGAACTCGACGCGGCCCAGCAGCTCGCGCATATCACTCAACTGCTTGCCCTTGGGCAGCAGGTATTCGCTGCTGCGGCCTTCGCCGAGCCAGCGTCGCACCTGGACACGCAAGCGGCTGCGCAATTGCAGCGCTTGCTCGTGCGCGGCAATCCATTCGGTGACGCGCGGCCAACGCCGCAGAATCGCTTCGTGGGCGACACGAAAGCCGGCCTCATCATCGACCGCATCGCTGACCACCAGCCGCGCATCGACCAACGCCTGCACCAGCTCGCGCGCGGCCGGGTTTTGCAGCTCTGCCAGCAAGGCACGCCGGCCGGTGACGCGCGATTCGCCCGCCAGTGTTACCAGCAGCGACAGCATATGCGGCAACGCCTGCTGCTGCGGCAGCGGCAGCGCGTTCACCAGGCTTTCGGCGCGCTCACCGATGGCGCCTTCCAGCCCGCCGAGCTCGGTGTAGGCGGCAAAGCTCAGTTCGCCATTCGCCGAGCGCTGGCGGTAGAGCTCTTCGAGCGTGTATTGCAGCAGCGGCAGCGCGTCGGGGCTGTCGGCGGCAGCGTCGCACAGCACGTCGTCGAGCCGCAATTGCGAGGCCAGATCGACGCCGTAGCTCAAGCCCGCGGCACGCGCCGGTAGGCGGATCATCTGGGCGATCTCGGCATGCGTCGGCGGAGCCAGGTCGAAATGCGCGCCCTGCGCCTTGTTGCGCATCAGTTGCGGGTACTCGGCCAGACGCGGATAAAAGTCGTTGCGGCAGGCCGCCAGCACCAGCACGTGGCCGCTGGCAGCGAGTGCATCGAGCGCATCGAGAAAGGCCTGGCGCTGCATCGAGTCGAACTGCGGCGAAACGAACAGCGCTTCGAGGCGGTCGATGAACAGCAGCTGAATGGGCGCGATGACAGCCGGCAGGGCCTCCGCTTCGCGCTTCAAAGCCCAGTCGAGCTCGCTCAGCACCATCTCCATGCCTTCGTGCAGATGCACGGCCAGCGACGCGGCGCTGGCGCCCGGGAACATCGGCTTGCCCTGCGGCAGCTCCCAGTCCAGCAAGGACGCGGCCAGGGCGGTGAGCAGGTCTTGGGAGCCGACATCGCCCAGATCGAGGCTGGTGGCGCTGAGCGCGCGCACGCCGTCGAAGCCTTCGGGTCGCAGCAGCGCCGGCGTCAATCCGGCCAGCACCAAGGACGTCTTGCCCGACCCGCTGGGGCCCAGCACCAGGGACAGGCCGTGCCCAAGCCGCAGTTGCGCACGCGCGCTTTGCAGCAAGGCCTGGGTGGCGACCTCGCGACCATAGAACACCTGGGCATGCGCCTGGTCGAAAGCAAGCAGGCCGCGAAACGGCGAGCCGGCGGTCCATGCGCCGTCGCGCGCCTGTTCGATGCCGCCGTCAAGCGAGCGCACCGGCGCCAGCACGCGGTAGCCGCGCTTGCGTATGGTCTCGATATAACTCGGCTCGGTGGCGCTGTCGCCCAGCGCACGGCGCAGTTGCGAGATGGCCTTGTGCACCGGGTTGTCGCCCATCGGCGCGCCGCCCCAGCATTGCTGCGCCAGCGCCTCGGCGCTCAGGATCTCGCCAGGGCTTGCACACAGCGCAACCAGCACGTCCATCGCCAGCGGCTCAAGCTGGCATTGCTGCTCGCCGCAGTCGAGCCGGTTCGCACCGGGCCGCACCGTCCAGTCGCCCAGCATAAAGTCAGCGCGACGCAAGACCTGGCCCTTTTTTGGACGATAAAGTGGCGATGCGGTTCATCGAAACAAGTTCTTCGGGCGATTTTGCAATCTCTTGAGTCTAGCCAGACGCCGGGCATGCAATCGGCGGAATTGAGCTCTTCTTCAGCGCTTGCCGCCGCGCAGAGTCCCGCGCTGGGTGCCGCGTTGCCACAGCGGCTTCTTGCCCTTGAGGTGGCGCTCGATGCCATCGTTCAGACGTGCGCGCAAATCGACGACCAGCTCGACCTGGCCGTAGACGCCGGGAAAGCGCAGATCCAGCCACAGCCACAGCGTGCACGATCGCAGCGCCATTTCCATGCGGTCCAGGCGGCTGTGCTCGTCGACCTCCTGCAAGAACCAGGGCGATCCGGCCACGCCGCGCTTCGCATGGTCCTGGGTCCAGCCGAGAAACTCCTGCACCTGACCGGCAGTGCGCGTGTCGACCGGTGCCTGGGCGTAGATGAAGCGGTCACGCAGACTCAAACCACCCGCGCTGTGGTCGAGTTGCTCGGCCAGCTCCAGCATCTGCTCAAGCTCAGCCACCTGGAAATGCTGATTGTCGAGCTTGAGCTGGTCCATGAAGACGTCCAGCACTTCGCGCAATTTGGTCTTGTTCAAGCGCGAAGCAATCGTGTTGACATGCCACCAGTTGGGCGCCACCGGCGCCTTGAAGTCGCGCGGTGCACGCGGCGTCTGCGAGAGCAGCTCTTTGAGCGTGCGCGCAGCGGTCGGTTCGGCCTCGCGCAGCACACCGGTAAAACCCTCTTCGTGCAGACCATAGCGCCCGGCGCGGCCGGCGATCTGGTGCACTTCGGAAACACTGAGCGTGCGGTCGGCCTCGCCGTCGAACTTGGTCAGCGTGCTGAACAAGACGCGCCGTATCGGCAGGTTCAGGCCCATGCCG
>Ga0315270_10000314_pt1 | contig 27612 bp, 30 predicted proteins | sample C1_bottom_MG_FD_204932 | JGI IMG/M metagenome (GOLD analysis project Ga0315270, IMG submission 204932) | Sediment microbial communities from Yellowstone Lake, YNP, Wyoming, USA - C1_bottom | ecosystem: Environmental > Aquatic > Freshwater > Lake > Sediment | place: USA: Wyoming | collected...
ATGGGAAGCCTTCTGGGTTTTCTTTTATGGCCTTGCCACCTTCGGCAACGCAGGATTCCTGCGCGAGCAGGTCTGCACCTACATGTGTCCCTACGCGCGTTTCCAGGGAGCGATGTTCGACCCCAATACACTGATCATTTCCTACGACAAGGCACGCGGCGAACCGCGCGGCGCGCGCGGCCGCATCGTCGACCCGAAATCCCAGAACCTCGGGCACTGTATCGATTGCACGCTGTGCGTGCAGGTCTGCCCGACCGGCATTGATATCCGCAACGGCCTGCAATACCAATGCATCGCCTGTGCCGCGTGCGTGGACGTGTGTGACACGGTGATGGACAAAATGCAGTACCCGCACGGCCTGATCCGCTATACCACCGAGAACGTGCTGGAAGGAAAACCGAGTCGTATCCTGCGCCCGCGCGTGTGGATCTATGGCGGATTGCTGTCCGCCATTGCCGCGGCGCTCGTCATCTCCGTATTGCTGCGCGTTCCGTTGGATATTGATGTGATTCGTGACCGGAACACCCTGTATCGTGAGACCAATGAAGGGTTGGTAGAGAATGTATACACCTTGCGCATTCTGAATATGGACAACAATGCACACACCTATCAGTTAGCGGCGGAGGGCATCGAGGGCTTGCGCATGCAGAGCGACGTCGAGCGGGTGACAATCGAATCCGGACAGGTGCGCGAGTTGGTGGTGCGCCTGCAGGCCGACCCGGTGTACCTCAAGGAACGCAGCAGCCACATCCGTTTCCGCGTGCAGGCGCAGGACAGCACCAATCTCGTTGCCACCGAGGAAGCGCGTTTCCTCGGCCCCGTCATTCGCTGAGCGAAAATACCTATGAACGAAATCCGTGCTTGGTACCGCGAGCCGCTGGTCTGGCTCATTGTTGCCTTTCCGCTCACTGCCGTGATCGCCGGGTTCTTCACCTTGTATCTGGCCATCATCAGCAAGGATGGCCTGGTGGTGGACGACTACTATCAGAAGGGCAAGGAAATCAACAAGTCGCTGGCGCGCGATGCCGCCGCCGTGCAGCACGGCCTGCGTGCCGGCGTGCACCTCGACGCCGCCAAACAGGAAGTCGTTGTTCAGCTCAGCGCCGCCAAGGGCCAGTCCCTGCCCGACAGGTTGAGTCTTCGCTGGCTGCACGCCACGCGCGCTGGCTTCGATCGGACACAGTTGCTCATTCGCTCACCCGATGGCCGTTATCGCAGCGTCTTCCCCGAACTCGCGCCCGGTCACTGGTATGTGCAAATCGAAGCGCAAGACTGGCGCTTGCAGGGTTCGTTGCGCATTCCTGGCGAAGTACGTCTGGAGCTTGTGCCAATGCCAACCGCTGGCCCCCCGGCCGAATAACCCCACCTCCCCGTGCAACAGGGCATGGAAATGCTGCCATGAGCGGCGACATAACCCTCTTCTCCGCCTTTCTCGTCGGCTTGCTCGGTTCCACCCACTGCCTCGGTATGTGCGGTGGCATCGTGAGCGCACTGACCTTCGGGCTGCGCGACGATCTGCGCCGCTCGCCGTGGACTCTGGGGCCATATCTGCTCGCGTACAACATCGGCCGCATCAGCAGTTATGTGGTCGCCGGACTCATTGCCGGTGCCGTGGGCGCCGGCGCCTTCGGTGTGTTGCCGTCGAGTTCAGCACGTTGGACAGCGAAGCTTGTAACCGGCGGCTTTATGATAGCGCTCGGACTCTATCTTGCCGGCTGGTGGCCGGGCCTGCAGATATTGGAGAAATGGGGCGGGCCAGTCTGGAGGCGCATCGAGCCGCTCAGCCGCCAGCTGTTGCCGGTGAATCATCCGTTCAAAGCCTTCGGTTTCGGTCTCGTGTGGGGCTGGCTGCCATGCGGCATGGTGTACGCCATGCTCGCTGGGGCACTGGCCTCCGGCTCGGCCGGGCAGGGCGCGGTGCTGATGCTGGCCTTCGGTCTCGGCACCTTACCTATGCTACTCGCCATCGGAGTGGCCGCGGATTGGCTCAAGCAATTTGTGCGTCACCCGTGGGTACGCTGCGGCGCCGGCCTCAGTATTATGATCTTCGGCCTCTACACGATTTTCGCGCCCGCCGGACACCACGCACACTAAGTTTCGTCTTCCCCGATCACAGGTTAATCATCGTCACGCCGCACTGCGATGTGCGGCGGCCCATCCTCACCGACCGTTACAACAAGATTTATCGGCTGGCAACACACCTGACAGTCCTCAATGTATTCCTGATCACCTGCAGTGCCATCGACCAGTAACGTGATCCGTTCTCCGCAATATGGACATTGAATTTCAACTTCGTTTTGCAGGCCCATGAATTAGTGTCGTTGGAATGTTATGAGGCGTTTATCTGTAGTGTTTATCTGTAGTGAATGGAATATAAATTTGTTCCGGATTAATGTTCTACAGATGCCCCAGGCTCTGGGTGGCCTGCCCTATTCTCTGTGCGGCGACTTTTTCCAGCCACTCGATGGCGCGGTTAAGATCTCACGGCGGTTGGTTGTCGCATGTGGCGGGTGCCTATTTCGAGCTGGGGCCTGGGCATATCCGCGGCGCGCTGCGGCGGTGAGCAAGCGTGTGGCTCAAGCGTGTGGCTTCGGGCTTTTAGTACTGGTGTATCACCTATAAGGAGTCTAGCCGATAGCCGGGGCCATTTCGGGCAGCTTCAGCGCCGCCCGGGCACCCGGTCTGGTACCGGGCCGAACCCGGCGGCGGTCCTGACCAGCATTGCGCCGTGGCGCCAGGTGCTGGCGTAGTGGTGTGGCGCCTCTCGTACCCTCCAAAATGGCTAGGTGAGTGGCCGATTCGAGCATTTCCTAATAACGGTGCGGTGCTAGCAAAACGCCAGCGTCCCGGGATAATCCCCTGAATCTCGGCCTTGAGCTGACCGGGTTTTGACTGTTAAGTTTTGCCGATACCGAACAGTGATTTACCTAATACCCGACGTCAGGGGTCACGAATTGGCCTGTACAGCGACCATACCGTCGTAAGCTTCTTTATCTACTTGGTTAATCGGGGGAATAGAACTTTTAATCGGGGAAGTGTGGCCACCAGTAATCCTTTCGCCGCACTTTCTGCTATCCTTCCGGCGCTGTTCATGCAGCGCTACTTCGTGCTGATGACCGTGGCGGTGGCGCCTGGAACGCTCGTCGGCAGACTGCATCAGGTCAATACAAAAATTTAATCTTAGAAAGCTAGAGGATATTCTAATGTTTATGAGCAATCCCTTTTCCGAGCTTTCGGCACAGATCCCTGTTGTCGTCATGCAAGGTTATATCATTTTGATGGTCCTGCTGGTGGTCGGCGGAACCATACTCGACATGATGCACAAGAAGAGCGCGAAATACTTTTTCCTGAATGCGGAAAAAGCCAAGAAGAACGCCAAGCGTGAAGTTGGCGCGGGAGAAAAAATCGCCATTGCCACCAAGGTGCTGGTCGTCGAAGTGGCGACATCTGGCGAATTCAAAAATGTAAAACGCCGGCTTTCCCACTTGCTGACCATGTGGGGCACCGTTATTTTTGTTGCGACAACCGCAATCCTCATTTTCGCCTATCCGACTCCGGCCACGCCGGCACCAACCATTTTGCCGCAACTCTGGCATATCGGTGCCGCCATGCTCGCCGTGGGTGGCTACTGGTTCTGGTTCTTTATCCGGGTTGATGTCTCGGCTGAAGGCCTGAGCTGGTTTCGCTTTGAACGCGCCGATCTGTTCATCCTTTCCCTGCTCGCGACCGCCACCTTCGCCTTAATCTGGTCCTATACCCAGAGCAAAGGCATTGCTGGCTGGTCAACCCTGTTCCTGATCCTGTTCGCTGCCTCCGGTGTCATGCTGTTCGGTGGCGTGTACTGGTCCAAGTTCGCACACATGTTCTTCAAGCCCGCCGCCGCTTTCCAGAAGCGCGTGACCGTTGCTGATGGCTCGCGGGAAGGCCTGCCGCCTGATTACGATCTGTCGAGCCCTGAAGTGCACAAACTGTTTCCGGATGTCCCGACCTATATGGGCAAGAACCCGCCCAACATGGGGCCCGGTATCCGGCGCGAGCCCTCGAAGCACTACTAAGCGCTTAATTCACCATTACCCAAGTCGAGAGAGATCAAAATGCCAACATTCGTATATATGACACGTTGCGATGGTTGCGGGCAGTGTGTGGATATCTGCCCGTCAGACATCATGCACATCGACAAATCACTTCGTCGTGCCTACAACATCGAGCCCAGCATGTGCTGGGAATGCTATTCCTGCGTGAAGGCCTGCCCGCACCATGCCATTGACGTGCGCGGTTATGCCGATTTCGCGCCACTGGGTCACTCGGTACGTGTGCACCGCGATGAGGAAAAAGGCACGATCGCCTGGCGAATCAAGTTCCGCAACGGCAAAAAAGACATGGAGCTGCTGGCGCCAATCACGACAAAACCGTGGGGCACGGCAATTCCTAAAATCGCCAACGAGCCTGCGCCCAGCCAGAAAATGCGTGACAGTGAGTTATTGTTTAACGAGCCCAAGTATGTCCGCATGGATGACGGTGGATTGCACACGCTGGAATCCAATGGCTTGTCACTTAAAGCAGGGGTGTACTACTAATGAGCTACAAGACTATTGTTGAAGACAATATCGATATCCTCGTTGCAGGTGCGGGTCTTGGTGGTACCGGTGCTGCGTTCGAAGCCAGATATTGGGGCAAGAACAAGAAGATTGTCATTGCCGAAAAAGCCAACATCGACCGTTCTGGTGCAGTAGCCCAGGGTCTGTACGCGATCAACTGCTACATGGGTACCCGTTTCGGCGAGAACAAGCCGGAAGATCACGTGCGCTATGCACGTATCGACCTGATGGGTATGGTGCGTGAAGACCTGGCATTTGACATGGCGCGTCACGTTGACTCGGCGGTTCACCAGTTCGAAGAATGGGGTCTGCCGATCATGCGTAACGAGAAGACCGGCGCGTATCTGCGCGAAGGTCGCTGGCAGATCATGATTCACGGTGAATCATACAAGCCAATCGTTGCTGAAGCCGCCAAGAAGTCGGCCGACAAGGTCTACAACCGCGTCTGCGTCACCCATCTGCTGATGGACGAATCCAAGGAAAACCGCGTAGCGGGTGCCGTGGGTTTTAACGTCCGTACCGGTAACTACCACGTATTCAAGGCCAAGACCGTTATCTGCGGTGCTGGTGGTGCCTCGAACATCTTCAAGCCGCGTTCCGTGGGTGAAGGTGCAGGTCGTGTATGGTACGCACCGTGGTCATCGGGTTCTGCATACGGTCTGATGATCGGCGCAGGCGCGAAAATGACTCAAATGGAAAACCGTATCGTACTGGCCCGTTTCAAAGATGGTTACGGCCCGGTCGGCGCCTACTTCCTGCACCTGAAGACGTATACCCAGAACGCCTACGGCGAAGAGTACGAGTCCAAGTGGTTCCCTGAACTGCAGAAGATGGTCGGCAAGGAATATCTGGACCCGGAAGTTTCACACAGCACTCACCGCCCGATTCCGACCTGTCTGCGTAACCACGCGATTATCAACGAGGTGAATGCCGGTCGTGGTCCGATTTACATGGTGACGATGGAAGCCTTCCAGGATCCGCATCTGGAAGAGATCGGCTGGCACAATTTCCTCGGTATGACCGTAGGTCAGGCCGTACTGTGGGCGGCGACCGACGTTGATCCGAAATATGAAAACCCCGAACTGACGACGTCTGAGCCTTATGTGATGGGTTCACATGCGACCGGTTGCGGAGCATGGGTATCAGGACCGGAAGACCTCTCTCCGCCGGAATACTTCTGGGGCTACAACCGCATGACGACTGTTGAAGGTCTGTTCGGTTGCGGTGATGCTGCAGGTGGTACACCGCATGCATTCTCATCCGGTTCATTCACGGAAGGTCGTCTGGCTGCCAAGGCTGCCTGTAAGTACATCGATGATGGCAAGGCTGAAGGTATCCGTGTTTCTGATGAACAGATTCAGAAGCGTAAGGAAGATGTCTACAAGCCGCTGGAAACCTATCAGGTTTATAGCAACGAAGTCGTTGCGGGTTCGGTGAATCCGAACTTCATTAACCCGAGACAGGGCTTGGACCGCTTGCAGAAGCTGATGGATGAGTACTGCGGTGGTTTCGGTGTGAACTACATGACCAACGACAAGCTGCTCAACATTGGTCTTAAGAAGATGGCGATTCTGGGTGAAGACCTGGATAAAGTTGCTGCTTCCGATATCCATGAGCTGTTGCGTGCATGGGAACTGAAGCATCGCTACCTGACTTCTGAAGCCGTGTTCCACCATACCTTGTTCCGTAAGGAGACTCGTTGGCCGGGTTACTACTACCGTGGTGACGCAATGAAGCTGGATGATAAGAACTGGCACGTACTGACAGTGTCTCGTCGTGATCCAAAGACTGGCGAGTACACGATGGAAAAGGCGCCGCTTTACCATCTTGTAGGCGACCTCGAGGACAAAGACCTGGCTAAACTGAAAGCAGAAGGGCATCACTAAGCAACTATTGGCTTGTTTTTAAAGCCAGTATATTTGCCAGTATATTTGCAAGAAAAAAGGACTGACATGTAATGTGTTGGTCCTTTTTTTCTACCCACTGTGAGCTGTGAAATGAGATCTCGCTATGAACATTCTTGAAAAAACCGATGAGGAGATATTGGCGATAGCCAATCCGATGTGGGCGGACCTCATCAAATACTCGAATGAAGGAAACTACGGTGCTTTTACCCGACATTTTTCGTCTTCGTTTATGAAGGGAGCCAACGAAGTCGAAATGGGTAAGCAGTTTGCCAGAAGCGAATTGGCCAAAAACCTGTCAGAAGATTATAAATATCTCGGCACGATCCGCCGTGGCGAATACATCACTGTTTTATATAAAGTAATTAACAAAAAAAATAACACCGAATGGCTCGGCAGACTGGTGTTGGGTTATGAGAAAGAAAAGGTAAGAATTTTTGGCGCTACGTTGTTTTAAGATAGGCTGCTCGATATGTCAGATACGATTGAAGACGAAAAATTCGTTGAATTAAATTACAAGGTCATCGATACCAAGACCGGTAACGTCCTGGTTACTGTTGAGTATCCGTTGAGTTATGTGCATGGTGTCAATGATGTCATGTCAGATGCAGTGACCAAGGAACTGTATGGCAAAAAAGTCGGTGACATCATCGAAGTGCCCGTTGACACGACACTGCTATACGGCGAGAGAGACGAATCACTGGTATTTACCGATCGAATCGAAAATGTCCCGGAGGAATACCGTGAGATTGGCATGACCATCACCATGGAAAATGATAAAGGTGAGATGAAGAGTTTTATCGTGACCCGGTTTGATGACAAGACCTTAACGGTTGACGGTAATAATCCTCTTTGCGGCAGAGAAGTCACTTTCTTGTTGGAAGTGTTGTCGATACGTGACGCGACCGATGAAGAAATCGAACACGGTGGTGCGGTCGACGCAAATCCTGATTTGAATGAAATTCTTGCGCGCGCGCAATGAAATACACAAACAATTACATTTTATACCCTGTCAACAGGGCCATGGAGCGCGCCATCGCTGGTTCGCTGCATTTGTTGAGCGATGAAGCGGCAGCAGCGGCAACGCCGGACACACAGGTAGCGGTTGCGGATAAATTTCTTTACACACGGGGAAATTATGAGCTGCATCATTTCAGTACGAATATACTGGAATCTGCACAAGCCGCGTTTGAATCGGCGTTAACAGCAGAAAGCGATAGCCTGGTTCGTGCAACCCTCCTGAATAACCTGGGCAATGTGCTGGCCTCGCTCGCACAAATTCGCAGGGATGCCGATCTTTATGGCCAGTCCATTGCGTCATTCGAGAAAGCACTGGAACTTGTCAGCCAGGAGACATCTCCGTCTGCTTGGGCCGAGACACAAGCCAATTTAGCAACTGCATTGCAGGCATTGGGCCGACAAGAGGCGAATGCAAAATTACTGAATACGGCGGTTGATGCCTACACCGCGGCATTGCTGGTGTATTCAAGAAAAGAAACCCCGGAAGAATGGTTGTTGGTCATGCATCAGCTGGGCGCCGCGCTGCATTCCTACGGGCTGCTGCTCAAGGGTAACCGTACGTTGCACAAGTCTGTGGTTGCCTATAAAAATGCGCTGGCCGTGCTAGATGCGGATAATTATGCATTCGAGTTAACTGCTACACATAATAATCGTGGCGCTGTTTTACACCACCTCGGTGAGTCGGAAGAAAAACCGGAGCGCCTCAAGGAGGCGATTCATTCATATGAAAAGGCCTTAACGGTCAGCATGGAGCAGCAATTACCTTTTCATCTGGCGGTCATCATTCGCGTGAACAAGGCAACGGCACAAAATGTTCTCGCGGCGTTATCAAAGGATGTTGCGCTTGCTCAGGATGTTGCCGATGAATTTGAATTGATCCTGGAGTGCTTCCCGCATGCATTGCAGCCACTTTGTGTAAAGCACTGTGAGGCGCAGATGTATCACGCACACAAGCTGGCGGGAACTTCGGCCGCCGCGTAGCAAATCAAACGCGTCGCGGCGTTTTCTACAGCAGTTTTTGGCAAGAAGAGAAAAATAGATCAAGGGCATGAAGTTCAGTGACTGAAGTTAAGCCAGAAAAAAGGCGTGACCCCAACAACCCGTGCCTGTTTTGCAAAGACCCACGCGGCGTGTCACTGGTGCATGAGCTCGCATACAGTGCCCGTGACACCTATGCGGTCAGCCCGGGTCATATCCTGGTCATCCCGAAGCGGCATGTCGCGAGCTTTTTCGACCTGTCGCAGGACGAGGTGGCGGCCTGCATAAACCTGATTAATGAGGAGAAAAGGCGCATCGACGGGGAATTTAACCCGGATGGCTACAATATCGGGGTTAACGTGGGGCTGGCCGCCGGGCAGAGTATTTTCCACGTCCATATCCACGTCATTCCCCGTTACAAGGGGGATGTCGAGAACCCCCAGGGGGGCGTGCGGCATGTGATTCCCAGGAATGCACATTACACGCGATAGAGAGTATAATTTCACCAGTTTTGTTTTAACCGTTGAGGAGCGCTGATAATGAGTGAAAAGCCAGTATTTACCAGACCGAAAATCCCAGCCGGCAAAACCGAGTATGTAACAACGACCCAGAAAGAAATCACTCCTGGCAAGTTTTTTGTTGGCTATGAGACCACCTGGAAAACTTTCCAGAAAGAAGTACCCTACAAGACACCCAAGAAGCCCTGAGACAGCCAACCGCGCGGTCCTGCAAGGACGGGCGGCGACTCAAGCAAAGTATTTAGTACCAAGCACGCTCGATGAGCGTGCTTTTTTTGGGATTTAAAAAACCCGGAAACAACCAGACCAGGCAGACCCGTTCCGAAAAGTGGAGGACGGCAGCCGCTGCAGATACTTGAATAAAAGCTTAAACACGCTGAGACAGCTGGTAGTCCACATTAATAAATGCACCAATATCCGCCAGGAAGCGGACCGTTCTGCCACCGAAACCGACATCGGGCACGGATTCACTTTTATCGACAGATAATATCAGAATCAGGTTGAGCCTCGGTGACAGGTTATGGCTTTTACAGATTGCCAGGATCTTGTCCTTCAACGGCTCGATTTTTTTGATCAAATCGTCCGTCAACTTGTAAACGTCGATATCACCGGTAACCGTCTCAGTTGATAACTCCCAAGAGCTCAGTGCGGGCTTGTTCAAGTCGCTTCCGGCACCGGAAGCATCGACAGAAGTAGGTTGTATACCGAGATGTTGTGTGACTTGGTCGGGATTGAAATGATAGCCCGCCAATGTGAAGTTGGCTCGTGCTTGATTGCTTGCCAATGTTGCACCCTCGCTGCCAGTGATTCCCGATTGGACCGGCTGAGTCGGCGATGTTGCGCACTTCGAAGGACAGCCGCAGCCACAGTGTGATGTGGCTGCGGCACTCCCAGCACTATTCCAACGTCTGTGTTACTTTGCTGAGTGGCCCTTCAGCTCCACCTTCACGTTCTGTTCGGCGGTAAGTCCGGCGTAGTATTTCTGCAGAACCTTGGCCACTTCCGGACGGCTGAACTCGACCGGCAGATCCTTGCCTTCGGAGAGCATGGAGCGGACCTTGGTGCCGGACAGCAGGATGCGGTCATCCTTGGTGTGCGGGCAGGTGCGCTGCGAGGCCATGCCACCGCACTTGTTGCACCAGAAGGTCCAGTCGATATTCATGTTCTTGGTTTCGAGGGCGTCCTTCGGGATTTCGTCGAAGATCTTCTGCGCGTCGAACGGGCCGTAGTAGTCGCCCACGCCGGCGTGGTCGCGGCCGACGATCAGGTGCGAGCAGCCGTAGTTCTGGCGGAACAGGGCGTGCAGCAGCGCCTCGCGCGGACCGGCATAGCGCATGTCGAGCGGGTAGCCGGCCTGGATGACGGTGTTGGGGGCGAAGTAGTTTTCGACCAGCACACTGATGGCTTCGGAACGGACTTCGGCGGGGATGTCGCCCGGCTTGAGCGCGCCGAGCAGTGAATGGATGAGCACGCCATCCATGGTTTCGATGGCGATCTTGGCCAAGTACTCATGGCTACGGTGCATCGGGTTGCGGGTCTGGAAGGCGGCAACCTTGGACCAGCCCATCTGTTCAAACTTGGCGCGGGTTTCGGCCGGCGTCATGAACTGGTCGCCGTATTCTTCCTTGAAGGTGCCGGTGGACAGTACCTTGACGGAGCCGGCGAGATTCACCTCGCCCTGTTCCATGACCATTTTCACGCCCGGGTGAGCGAGGTCGGTGGTTTTGTAGACCATCATGCACTCGTGCGCCTTGTCGATGCCGTACTTCTCGGTCACCTTCATGGTCGCCATGATTTCGCCGGACTCGCCGTCAACCAGCGCGACATCCGCGCCTTCTTTCACGCCGTTTGCGGTGGTCTTATCGGTCGACAGCGTGATGGGGATCGGCCAAAACAGGCCCGAGGCCATCTTCATGCCGTCGCACACACCCTGCCAGTCGGCCTTGGTCATGAAACCGGTGAGCGGGGTGAAGCCGCCGATCCCGAGCATGATGACGTCGCCGACTTCGCGCGACGACATTTTGATTTTGGGAAGCGCCTTGGCGCGATCGAGTTCAGCCTTGCGGGCCGAACCATCGAGCAGCAAAGGTTTAAGGGAGTCGCTGCCGTGGGGCTTGACGAGTTTGCTCATCGATTGTGATTCCTAAAAAAGTACAAAGGCCAATTGACCGGGTGATAAAGACCACCCTCCAAAAATGCACGTGGCGTCGCTTGTAATGGTAAAAGTCGTGGCGAAGCCGAAAACAGCAAGCGAGACGACGGCAGACTGTATAGTGGAACTCAGGCCAAAACTAATTAGTAATACTGCAGTGGCTCATAAGGGCGGTTTATTTATTTTTCAGGCAATTTTGGGTAAAAAAGTCGGGAATTCGCTGCTTTTGCCTCCAAGAACGAATTCACCAGATATTGCCAAGCCGCGCATACTAGCGCATTTTCACCTTATTCGTAGAGGGTGCAGCGCACTGCTTATTACACGGTAAAAAAGTAAGTGATATGGCTAACATGAATATCATCACCGTCCGCTATTTCGCCAGTCTGCGGGAGCGTTTGGGCCGTAACGAAGAGCAGGTCGAAGCGGCCGGCCTGAGCTGTGTGGCGGATGTCTGGAAGCGGGTCGCGACCGAGCCCCTCCCGGCCAATACCTTGGTTGCCATCAATCAGGAATACGCTTCACCCGGGTCACCAGTACGAGCCGGGGACGAAGTGGCCTTTTTTCCGCCGGTCACGGGGGGTTGATGGCCATTCGGGTGCAGCAGGATGGTTTTGATCCATGGCGGGAGCTGGCAGCCTATCTGGACACACATGCTCTGGATTGGGCCGGCCGGTACGGGGCGACGGCCGTGTTCATCGGCAGCCTGCGGGACTTCAGTCAGGGGCAAGTGGTTTCCGGGATGACCCTGGAGCACTACCCCGGGATGACCGAAAGCTACCTGGAGAAAATCAGCGCCGAGGCGCGCACTCGCTGGGAGCTGCTTGATACCCTGGTGATCCACCGCTTTGGGCCAATTTCACTGGGCGACCCGATCGTGCTGGTGGCGGTGTGGTCGGCACACCGGGATTCGGCTTTCGCGGCCTGTCGTTATCTTATCGATGAATTAAAGACCCGGGCGCCGTTCTGGAAGCAGGAGGCCACCCCGGGCGGGGTGCGCTGGGTGGAAGAAAACAAGCCGTGAAGTGCCGGGCGGAGCCGATATCTGAGGATAAGGCGTGACTATTTTTTCTGTTCCGCGGCGGGCGCAGTGGGTTGCGGCCTGCGCTTTAATTCACGGAAACGTTCCAGTTCGCTTTGGTACTGAGCGCGCATGGCATCCTGATCTTTTTTCATTTTTTCGATAAGCGCTTCATGTTTGCCAATCTGCGCTTCGTTGTTCGAAAGTGTTCTGGCAGTCTGGGGCGACACCTGCTTACCGCCGCGCTGTTCGTCGGCGGCCTGCGCCTGCAGGCGTGTCAGCGAAGTGCGCAGCGACTTCAAGGTTTCCTGGCCGGCACGAATCTGTGAATCGACATCGCTGATCCTGCGGTCACGCGTCAGGATGATGTCGTCTTCGATGGCATAGGTTGCGAGCAGCTGTTGATCACGGCGCTTCTGTTCCTCAGTTTGCTTGCGCGCTTGCTCATCCTGCTCGCGATTTTGCTCGCGCGCCTTGAGCTCCTTTTCGGTGAGTGGCGCGGCAATCTCCTTGCGCTGGTTGCCACGCTTGTCAAGTTCGATCACTTTGGACTGCGCGCATTGTTCGTCGGCGCTGTCGCCATAGTGCCATTTGCCGGCGGCATCCTGACACTTCTTGATGCGTTGCCCTTTCTTTGCATCGTCCGCGGCCGTGGCCGGCGGCGTGGCCGCGAACACGGAAACGAGCAGTAAGGTGATTATGCTAAGGTTACGAATCATGGCGGCTCCATCAAGCAGGACGTTGTTTCAAGATAGGGCCCGCATCCGCCCCCTGTCAATGCAACCGCTAGGAACGGCGGTAGTGCCGGCGATTGCCACGGATGGCGGAAGTGCGGAGCGCGCATGACCAGCCTAGAGCATCTCGTGTTGTTCGGTATCTCGCTGGCGGCGAACGTTTTTTCAGCCTTTGCCGGGGGTGGCGCCGGACTGGTCCAATTTCCGGCGCTGATTTTTCTCGGCTTACCGTTCGGCGTGGCATTGGCAACGCACAAGGTGGCAAGTGTTGCCCTGGGCGTGGGGGCGACATTGCGGCATGTGCGCGAGAAGTCGATCGAATGGCGCCTGTCACTGTTCATTCTGGCCACCGGATTGCCGGGAGTGGTGCTGGGCGCGACCGTGATTCTGACAATACCCGGCCAGATCGCGCAGTTGCTGCTCGGCGTGCTGACCATCGGTCTTGGCCTGTATTCGTTTTTCAACAGGCAGCTTGGCCAGGAGCACGCGCCGCGCAACCGACATGCACACGGCCTGGCCCTGGGTGGAACCGGGTTATTCCTGGTCGGTTTTCTGAACGGCTCGCTGACTTCAGGCACCGGATTGTTCTGCACCCTTTGGCTGGTGCGCTGGTTCGGCCTCGATTACCGGCGCGCAGTGGCCTACACGCTCGTATTGGTCGGCCTGTTCTGGAATGGCGCTGGTGCCGTGACGCTCGGGTTGCTGGGCGAGGTCAAATGGTCATGGCTGCCGGCATTGCTCGCGGGCTCGCTGGTGGGCGGTTATCTCGGCGCGCATTGGGCAATTGTCAAAGGCAACCTCTGGATCAAGCGCGCCTTCGAGATTGTGACAGTGCTGGTCGGGCTAAAGCTGGTCTTCTGAGGCGGCTGGCGTGCGTATGCGCTACAATGGCCGGAATACACTATCCAGGCAGTGGAAGACGCAGTGAAACTCGCGACGTTGTTTGAATGGCGACGCAAGAAACGCCGCCGCAGCACGGACCGGTTGACCGTGTTTTCAAGCCAGATCGGCATTGGCACCCTGATTCAAGGTGTGCTGAGCGGTAAAGGGAACTATCTCATCCAGGGAGAGATGGCCGGCGATGGCGATATTGAAGGTACCGTGGTGCTGGCGGCCGGAGCTCACTGGAGGGGTAATGTGACCGCCGATCACGTGCGTATCGCGGGCAAGGTCGAGGGCCATGTTGTGGCGCGCTCCAAGATCGACCTGGCCCAGACGGCGGTCGTGACCGGGGACTTGTCGGCACCGGTGATTGCCATTGCCGAGGGTGCCTTATATGAGGGCACAATCAACCGGCCGCGCAAGACCCAGGTCACACGCTACAGCGAGCGCCGCGACCAGGGCGAGGCCAAACATCCGGCGTAAATTGCCGCATCCAGCTTGTTGCCGTGCCCGGAAAACGATAGTCTCCGGCCCATCGAAGCCGTCAATGGCCATGGCGCATGTTGTGGCCATACCCAGCCAGGGAAACCGGGATTATCCGGCCCGCGTGATCAGGGAGTTAGCATGTCGCAACGCCGTAGTCTCGATCATCTTCAGAAAGTCCCCACCATTCTCGGACGCGAGGTGGTGCATGTGGGCGTGATCGAAGGCCGTGACAACTACGTGGTACACGGGCGGGTCGAGGGCAACTGCGATATCAGCGGTGTGTTGCTGGTTGGCCCGGACTGCCTGTGGATTGGCAATATCACGGCCGATACCGTGATCATCAGGGGAAGGGTGGAGGGCAGCATCCACGCGCACTTCAAAATCGAACTGCGTTCGAGCGCGCGTATCAAGGGCGATCTTTCCAGTCCCCTGATCGCGGCGGCAGAGGGCGCCGTGCTGCAGGGGCGCGTCAGTCCGGACAGTATCATCACGCGTTTCATCGAGCGCCGTACGCACTAGCGCCAGCAATAAATCATGTAACGTGTTTTTATTTTGCTTCGGGGCTGGGCTATCCCGCCCGGCGGCCAGCGTGGCACAGGTTTCCCTGAACCACCTTCCCGCTTCTCTTTTTCTCTGAGACTAGGCGCCGTACTGCGCGCGATACGTCTCGATGGCTTCAAGGTGACGGCGTGATTCGTGTTGTTCGCCGAGATAGGTGACCAGGGTTTCGAGCGTCACGATACTCGTCACTTGGATATTCCAGTTTGTTTCAACCTCGTCTACCGCCGACAGGATGCCCTGGCCACGTTCTTGACGGTTGAGTGCAATCACCACACCGGCCGCTGTGGCCGCTGCCTGGCGGATGATTTCTACGGATTCGCCGACCGAGAGTCCGGCCGAGATCACGTCGTCGATAATCAGCACCCGGCCCTGCAGGGGGTGGCCGACAATGATGCCGCCTTCGGCATGCTTTTTCGCCTCCTTGCGGTTAAAGGCATAGGGCACGTCGCGATCGAAATGTTCGGCCAACGCGATGGCCGTGGTGCAGGCGAGCGGAATGCCCTTGTAGGCCGGCCCATACAATATGTCGAATTCAATGCCGGCGTGGCGGATTGCCTGCGCATAAAACCAGCCGAGGCGCGCGAGACTCCGGCCGGTGTTGAACAGTCCGGCGTTGAAAAAATACGGACTCACGCGTCCCGACTTGAGCGTGAATTCGCCGAAGCGCAGCACGCCAATGGCGAGGCAGAAGTCGAGGAATTCGCGCTGATAGTCTTTCATGAAATCGAAGATACAAGAAACGTGACACAAGATACAAGGATGATCCGGGGCCGGCGTTCCGTTCCCGGGATATTCCTTGTATCTTGTGGCCAACGATATGCGCATCATTACCCTCAACCTCAACGGCATCCGCTCGGCATCCTCCAAGGGCTTCTTCGACTGGTTGAAACACCAGGACGCCGACGTGGTGTGCGTGCAGGAGACCAAGGCGCAGCAGCATCAGCTGACCGCGGAAATGCTCGCGCCCAAGGGCTATCACGGTTTTTTTTACGATGCCGAGAAGAAAGGCTATGCCGGAGTGGCCCTCTATAGCCGGCGCGAGCCGGACAAGGTGCACGCCGGTTTCGGATCAAAAGAACATGACGACGAGGGCCGATATCTGCAGGCCGATTTCGGCAAGCTCAGTGTCGCGTCCCTGTACCTGCCCTCCGGCTCCGCCGGCCCGCATCGCCAGGAGTCGAAATACCGGTTCCTGGAACATTTCCTGCCAGTGCTCAAGAAGCTGCGTCGCGACGGACGCGAGTACATCCTGTGCGGCGACTGGAACATCGCCCACAGGGAAATCGATCTCAAGAACTGGCGCAGCAACCAGAAGAATTCCGGTTTTTTGCCGGAAGAGCGCGCCTGGCTGACCACGGTTTTTGACGAGATCGGCTGGGTGGATGTGTTCCGCGTGCTGAACGACAAACTCGACCAGTACACCTGGTGGTCAAACCGCGGCCAGGCCTATGCCAAGAACGTCGGCTGGCGCATCGATTACCAGATCACCACGCCCGGCATAGCCGGGAAGGCGCAGAAGGAGCGCATCTACAAGGACAAACGTTTCTCGGATCACGCCCCGCTTATTATCGATTACGACACAAACCTGTGAAGGCCGCTGCCTGGCAGGCGGCCCTCCGCCGCAGTGGCGTCTAACCATGCGGGGAGAGCCTGTACAAGGCCCATTTAGGGAATTACCCGGGCCTGTAGTAGCATGGCGCCAGATATTAAGCCGCTGTGCGCACCGCTGGCCCTTTGGCGTTGCACAGGCAGACGGAGTCATAAAAGGAGCAGCATCATGGATAAGCTGGCGCTCAAAAATATCTTTACCCGCATGCTCGTGCAGAAGGACGAGCAATCCGCTTCGGCGGGGCCGCAGGACAAGGACGCCGCCGTCCTGATTGTCGACGACTCGCGCACCATCGTGCGCGCGCTGCAGCTGATCCTCGAGCGCGAGGGTTATCTGACCTATTCCGCCGCGGACGGCCTTCAGGCCATCGCCATGACCAAGCGCCAGCGTCCGGATGTGGTCCTGATGGACGTGGTAATGCCGAACATGAATGGCTTCGAGGCCACGCGCGCGCTGGTCAACGACCCGCAGACGGCCGCTATTCCGGTTATCATGATGAGCGGAACCGAGCAGGTCTCGGACCGCGTCTGGGGCATCCGTCTCGGCGCCAAGGGGTTTCTCGCCAAGCCGATCAACAAGGAAGAGTTGCTCAGCAAGGTCCGCAGCGTGATTGCCGTTGCGCGCCGCACGCAGGAGCGCGACCAGATCGCAACGACTCCCGCGATCGGCACCTTCCGGCGCTGAGCTGGCGCCACGCGCCGCCGGCTCGGTGGTTGATAACGTTCAGTCCAGCCGTACCGCACCGAAATCCCGAGAGCTATCTGCGCTGATTGCGCGCCTTGGCCGCCGCCGCCGCTGCGGCAGTGAGGGCCATCAGCGCGCCGAACAGAAGTATACCCACCAGTTCCATCCAGCCCCCCGTGCCTTGCGGTGAGACGATAGCCGTCAAGGGCGTCCAGAGGTCGAAACTTGCCTGCGGCACCGCGCGCAGCTGGCGGAAGGCGCCGAGCAGCGCCGCAACAAATGCGGCGAGGGTGGTTCCGAGCAGGCCGCCGAGCAGGGCACGCAGCGCCAGGGCGCGGCGCGTGACCGGCCGGCCATGACCGGTGGCGAGCGCTTCCATATCGGGATCGCGCACACCGAGCGGCGAGAAGCGCTGCAACAACACCATGCCCGGGAGACCGATCACCATGGTGAGTATAAAAAAGTCATGCCAGCCCATGGCGTCGACGGTTATTCCCGTAACCGGACCGGCCAGAATGCGCGGTAGCGCGAACAGGCTCGAGAACAGCGCGTACTGGGTCGCCGAGAATTGTTTCTGGGTCATGCGCAGCAGCAGCACGCCGAACGCACCGGTACCCATGCCGCTGGTCAGGCTTTCGAAGGCCATGGCGCCATACATCAAGGGACGGTCCACGCCGATTTCCGCGATCAGTACATAGCCGAAGTTCGAGGCGATCTGCAGGATGCCGAACACCCACAACGCGTGGCCCAGGCCCATGGATGTGGTTAATACGCCACCGAGCAACGTGCCCAACAGGGTAGCGAACAAGCCGATCGTGGCGGTGGCGATGCCGACGTCGAAATCGTTGTAGCCGACTTGCACGAGAAACGGACGCACCAGCGCGCCGGCCAGGTTGTCGGCCAGTTTGTACAGCACGACGAACGCCAGGATCTCGAGCGCGCGTACCTTGGTGAGGAAACTGACAAACGGCTCCCACACCGCCGCGCGCAGCGACATCGGGGCGCTGGTCTGATCGAGCTCGGGACGTGGCGCCAACGCCGTGACCAGCATGAATGGCAGATACAGCAGCGCGATCAGCACGAACACCGCCGGCCACGACCACAGGCCGGCCAGGGTGATAGCCGCGCCGCCCGACACGAACATCGCCGCGCGATAGAGCGCGGTGCGCGCCCCGACCGCCACGCCCTGCTCCTCCGGGCGCAGCACCTCCACCGCGTAGGCATCGACAACGATGTCCTGGCTTGCCGAAGCAAAGGCGATGGCGAAGGTGAGTGCGCCGATGACCCAGATGGCATCCGGATGGGTGGCGACTCCGCCGAGCAGCAACGTGGTGATCAGCAGCCCGATCTGCCAGAACAGCGTCCAGCCGAGTTTGCGCCCGAAGGGCAGCGCCGGCAGGCTGTAGCGGTCGAGCAGCGGTGACCACAGGAATTTGAAGCTCCACGGCGCCTGCGCCAGCGTGAACAGGCCGATGATCTTGATGTCGACATCGGCGCGTGCCAGCCAAGTCGGTATGGCAATCCAGACCAGCCCGAGCGGCAGGCCGGAGGAGAACGACAGCAGGCTGACGGAGGCGGTGCGCCAGCTGCGCATTGCCAGCCACACCGCGTGCCACGAAGAGATTTTTCCGGTCATGTCGTTTCAGGTTCGAGCGCTGCCCGCAGTCTAAACAGCGCCGCACACATCGGCAATGCGGGAAGCTGCGTCAGTCCAGAGCTGGCAGCGGCTGGTTAATGCGTTCCAGCATCACCCGTACCGCGCCCTGCTGCTTGAGCAGCTGGTCGCGCACAGCTTCGAGTTCGGCAATCCGGCTGCCCAGCGTGCCCAGATTATTCTGGATTTGTTTCAGGTTATCGAGGCGTTTGTCCAGCATCAGTTTGTGTTCGCGCAGCTGGTTCAGGATCGGTGTCAGGATCGCCTTGCTCCAGGCATTGGCTTCGGTGTTGCAGTCGGTATAAATCTCACGCGCCCGGCTTACCAGGGTGATGAAGAATTTCGAGATGACGAAGTGTTCTTCGGTGATGACCAGAATGGCGCTATTGCGGAATGCCTCGGCCTCATCGTGCAGTTTTTGCAGGCGGCTGCGATAGGGCAGCAGCGAGATGCCGGCCGGTTTGATCTTCGGCAGTCCGTGCTCGGTGTGGAATTTGCCGTACACCGCCTCAATCAGCCCCTTGATCTGGTGCGACTGTTTGTTGACCTTATCCATGATCTCGCCGGCGCCATCGAAAAAACTGGCCATGCCGGCCTTGAGGCCGTGCGTGGTCCAGGATTCCTTCATGGCCTGGCGTGTCCTGGCGATCAGCGTATCGAAGGCGGCAAGGCTGAGGGTTTCGAGCAGAATGCGTATCTGTTCAGACAGCACGGCGCGTGTAGTCTGAAAACTGCCAAGTTGCTTCTCATAGGTGTCACGCTCCTCGCGCATGCGCTGAATCATCGCCTGGATCATGTCCAGGTTCTTGCCGCTGAGTGTCTTGAGTTCGGCGATCTGGCTCTCGGTGGCGGTGAGGCGCGCGGCCACGGTCGCTTCGGTGGTCTCGACGATATTGCCGATTTCGCGTGCCACGCGCTCGCGCACATAGCGCTGGCGCGCCGGAATGATGTCCTCGGACAATTTGATCTCGAGCGCCAGCAGCCCGCTCTTCTCGAGCAGCGCATGATCGGCCTTGATCTTGCCGAGCAGGCCTTTCTGCGCCGATACCGGAAACACCTGGCGCCGGTCGATTCCCAGCGCGCGCGCCGTGTCCTCCGCCTGGCGTGCGATGCTGGCGCTCACCGCGGCGTCGTCACGCAGCTCGTCCCACAGGGTGTCGATCTTGTTGAGCACGGCAATGCAGCCGTTCTGGCCGGTGCCGCGCGCATTGCACACGTGCCGCTGCCAGACCTGCATGTCGGATTGGGTCACGCCGGTGTCGGCGGCCAGCAGGAACAGCACCGCCTGTGCCTTGGGCAGCATGCCCAGGGTGAGTTCCGGTTCGGTGCCCAGGGCGTTCAGACCGGGAGTATCCAGGATCACGAGCCCCTGTTTCAGCAACGGGCTCGGGTAGTTGATGACGGCATGCCGCCACACCGGAATGTCGATCAGGCCATTCGCCTGCGCCGGCATCTCCGCTGTCGGGTGGTACAGGCCCAGTTTTTGTGCCTCGCGTACCGGCACCGGTTTGGTCTTCATGATTTCACGCAGCGTCTCGGCCATCTGCTTGGGCGAATTGAGATCGAGCGGCAGCGTGGTCCACTGCACCGGCGTGCGCTTGTACTCGGCGATGCTGGTGTTGGAAGCGCGCGTCTCGATTGGCAGCAGGCGGATGCACGGCTCCAGCTTGTCGTCGTACAATAATTCGGTTGGGCACATGGTGGTGCGTCCGGCCTCAGACGGCAGCAGGCGCTGCTTGTAGTCGGCGAAGAAAATGGCGTTGATCAGCTCGGTCTTGCCGCGCGAGTACTCGGCAACCAGCGCCACCGTGAGCTTGTCGGACCGGAGCATGTCCATGAGTTCATAGACGCGCAGATCCTCGGCGCCATCTGCCAGGCCGTTCTGCTCCATCCAGTGCTGGTACTCACGGATCGTATCGGCCAGCCCATCGCACCACCTTCTATAGGAGGAGAACCGGCGGGCGAGACTGTTAATGGCGACCATAAGTTTGCGGTATGTGGCGTCAGGTACAGCGATGCATGAACGTTGCCATTTTCTAGATTACTCGCCGGACGCAGGAGCCGCCATGGCCGATTACCGTGCAGATCAAATTGGGCGCGTGGGCGGCACCGGCCAACCGGCCGGAAAACGAGCCGGTGCCTCGATGCGCAGTTGTTTGCTGCGTCCGGTTTCACCCTTCAGGAGGGTCACCTGGCGCCTGGCCACGCCGAAGGCCTCGGCCAGGAATGCAATCAGGGCGGCATTCGCCTTGCCGTCCACGGGCGGAGAGTTGAGGCGGATCTTGACGGCGCCGGCGTGGATCCCCGCGAATGCATCACTGCTGGCGCGTGGCTGCACCTGCACGCGCAGGATCAGGTCGGCACCGTCCCAGCGCGCCGGGCCGTGCAGGTCAGCGCACGAGGTCGAGTGTGCCACGCTCAAGGTAGGGTAAGGCCATCTGCACCAAGGCAATACCGACCATCACCACCATGGGTGAGAGGTCGATGCCGGAGAAGGCCGGGGTTGTCCGACGCGCCGGACGCAGCAGCGGTTCGGTGATACGTCCGAGCAGCTGGCTCAGGGGATTCGGATAGGGATTGATCCAGCTCAGCAACACCATTATTAGAATCCCGAATAAATAGACATTCAAGGTGCTGTGCAGCAGATCGAATACGGCCTTTATCAGCAGCGACGCGATACTGATCGGCTGATTCAACAGCGACGCGAGCAGGGTCTGGAACACCAGCTCCAGCAACAAAAGCAATACCAGCGACGCGACATCGATGCCGTACATGCCCGGAATCAGGCGGCGCAGCGGTTTGAGCGGCGGGTTGGTAATGGCCACCAGAAACTGGGCAATCGGATTATAGAAGTCGGCGCGCACCAGTTGCAGCAGGAAGCGCAGCAGCACTGCGAAAATGTACAGACCGAAAAAGACGTTGAGCAGGAACAGCCCGGCGTTGGCAAAGTAACCCATGTGTCTCCTTTGCGTGTTCTATTTGCCGAACAGGTCGGCGAGTTCGCGCGCACGCTGCATGGCGGCGACCACGGCGTCATCAAATATGCGCTCGATCTGACCGGCCTCCAGTGCCTGCACTGCTTTTTCCGTAGTGCCGCCGGGCGAGGTCACACGCTGGCGCAGCTGCGCCGGTTCTTCGCCGCCTTCGAGCGCCATTTTGGCAGCACCGTAGGCGGTCTCCAGCGTGAGCAGACGCGCGGTTTTGGGGTCGAGGCCGTGTTGGATGGCCGCCTTCTCCAATACTTCCATCACCAGGAAGAAGTAAGCCGGACCGCTGCCGGAGATGGCCGTGACCGTGTCGATCAGCGCTTCATCCCCCACCCACACGGTCACGCCCACAGCGCGCAGGATGGATTCGGCCTCGTCGCGCTGCGCCTCGGTCACGTGCGCGTTGGCAAACAGGCCGGTGGCGCCGCTGCCGATCAGCGCCGCGGTGTTGGGCATGACGCGCACAATCGGCAGTCTCCCGCCCAGCCAGCGCTCGATGTCATGGATGCGGATGCCTGCTGCGATGGATACCACGAGCGGCCGCTTCTTCTGGACGGTCGCTGCAATCTCCTCAGCCACGGCTTTCAGGGCTTGGGGTTTAACCGCCAGCACCAGCACGTCTGCCGCAGCGGCCAATTCGGTATTGGTGGCGAAGGTTTTGAGCCCGAGCGCCTGTTCCGCGCCGCGCCGCTGGTTGGCGTCCGGGTCGGAGAGCAGCAGGCAGTTGGCCGCCCAACCGTTATTGAGCAGCCCGCCGGCCAGGCTGCGCGCCATGTTACCGGCGCCGATAAAGCCTATGGTGTTGGGGGTCATGGAGTCGATTCGGATCGGGTTGTCTGTAGGGCGCCTTGAGAATGACACAAATAGACGCGTTCGCACAGGCCGTGGCACCCAGAATTTGTCCCGGACAGGAGGCGAAGCATTCGAAAATTCAGCGGCTTGTGCGACCTTGTGTGTGCATTTTCGGCCGTTATACTTGAACAGAGGTCGGTTTCCTGGAAACCGAGCCCCCGTTTCTCTGGAGACCCTAATGGATATTGCTGAACTGTTGGCGTTTTCTTACAAGCAGAACGCCTCCGACCTGCATCTGTCTGCAGGCCTGCCGCCGCTCATTCGCATCGATGGTGACGTCAAACGCATCAACGTGGATCCGCTGGACGACCGTACCGTCCACAACATGATCTACGACATCATGTCCGACAAGCAGCAGAAGGACTACGAAGAGTTCCTCGAGTGCGACTTCTCGTTCGAGATACCGAACCTGGCGCGCTTCCGTGTCAACGCCTTCAACCAGGACCGTGGCCCGGGCGCGGTATTCCGTACCATTCCTTCCAAGGTGTTGTCCCTCGAGCAGCTCAACTGCCCGGCGGTGTTCAAGGAGCTGTGCGATGTTCCGCGCGGCATCGTGCTGGTGACCGGTCCGACCGGCTCGGGCAAGTCGACCACGCTCGCGGCCATGATCAATTACATCAACGAATCGCGTCACGAACATATCCTCACGGTCGAAGATCCAATCGAGTTCGTGCACCAGAGCAAGAACTGCCTCATCAACCAGCGCGAGGTCGGACGCGACACGCTTGGTTTCAACAACGCCCTGCGTTCGGCGCTGCGCGAAGACCCGGACGTGATCCTGGTCGGCGAATTGCGCGATCTTGAAACCATCCGCCTGGCGCTGACCGCCGCCGAGACCGGCCATCTGGTATTCGGCACGTTGCATACCAGTTCCGCGGCCAAAACCGTCGATCGTATTGTGGACGTGTTCCCGGCGGCCGAAAAGGACATGGTGCGCTCCATGCTGTCGGAGTCGTTGCGCGCGGTCATTTCGCAGTCGCTGCTCAAGAAGATCGGCGGCGGGCGCGCCGCGGCGCACGAAATCATGATCGGCACGCCGGCGATCCGCAACCTGATTCGCGAGAACAAGATCGCGCAAATGTACTCGTCGATCCAGACCGGCCAGAGCCTCGGCATGCAGACCCTCGACCAGTGCCTGACCGAGATGGTGCGCCAGCGCCTGGTGAGCGTGGACGAGGCACGCTCCTACGCGATGAACAAGGACAACTTCGGTGCCGGTGCAATGGCGGCCGGTGCGACGCTGGGAGGTAAAAAGTAAATGGTTTTCAGCGATCTCCTGAAGTTGATGGTTCACAAGAAGGCGTCGGATCTGTTTATCACGGCGGGCGTGCCGCCGTCGCTCAAGATCGACGGCAAGGTGACCCCGGTGACCAAGCAGGCGCTCACGCCCGAGCAGTCGCGCGCTTTCGCCTATGGCGTCATGACCGAGGAGCAGCGTCGCCAGTTCGAGGCCAAGAACGAGTGCAATTTCTCGATCTCGCCGCAGGAGATCGGCCGCTTCCGCGTGAACATTTTCATGCAGCAGTCCCGTGTCGGCATGGTGCTGCGCGCCATCGAGATGAAGATCCCGAAATTCGACGAGCTCAGTTTGCCCAAGGTGCTGGCCGACATCGCGCTCACCAAGCGCGGCCTGGTGATTTTCGTCGGCGCCACCGGTTCCGGCAAATCGACCTCGCTCGCGGCCATGATCGGTTACCGCAACGAGTACAGCTACGGGCACATCATCACCATCGAGGATCCGATTGAATTTGTGCACGACCACCGCAACTGCATCGTCACGCAGCGCGAGGTGGGGGTGGATACCGAAACCTTCGAGGCCGCGCTCAAGAACACGCTGCGTCAGGCGCCGGATGTGATTCTGATCGGCGAGATCCGGGCACGCGAAACCATAGACTACGCCATCCAGTTCGCCGAAACCGGCCACCTGTGTCTGGCGACCCTGCACGCCAACAATGCCAATCAGGCACTCGACCGCATCATCAACTTCTTCCCCGAGGAGCGGCGCAGCCAGTTGCTCATGGATCTGGCCCTCAATCTCAAGGCTATTATCTCGCAGCGCCTGATTGTGAAGAAGGACGGCAAGGGACGAGTGCCGGCGGTGGAAGTGATGATCAATTCGCCGCTCATCGCCGACCTGATCATGAAAGGCGATGTGCCGGGCGTAAAAGATATCATGGCCAAGTCCGGCGAGGCCGGCATGCAGACCTTCGACCAGTCGCTGTTCACGCTCTACGAGGCCGGTCTCATCAGCTACGATGATGCCTTGCGCAACGCTGACTCGCAGAACGACGTGCGTCTGCGCATCAAGCTCGAAGGCAAGGACGCCAATGCCTCGCAGCTCGGCGAGTCGATGCGCAATGTGACATTCTGAAGTCAGTAGCGCCAAAAAAAGGCCCCATCGGGGCCTTTTTTTGTTTCATGCATTGCACGTGGCGAGGGCAGTGTCGTTAACGAAATGAAACCTCGTCGCAGACGGCTTACAGCAGGAGCGAGGCCGCACCCACAGCAATAACCGCGAGCAACAGGGCCAGCACCAGCCAATTGAACCTGCGTTTCTCGCGCAACTGGATAACCGGTTTTGTACTGGCTGTCGATTCACTTTCCATACAATCACCTCCGGGGTGTGGGCGAGACATGAATACCCTATGCCTTGGGCGCGTGGCGCGCAAGGTCCGCGCCAATTAACCAGCCGCGGCAAGAATCGTGCAACCGTTCAGTGGTTACGAGGCAGCCCCCAGCTCAAATACCACTTCCCCACCTACCAGCGTATGGGTCACACGTCCGTTGAATTCCCAGCCGAGGAAGGGCGAGTTGCGGCCGCGCGAGACAAATTTGTCGGCGCTCAGAATCCAGTGCGCCTTGGGGTCGAAGATGCAGATATCGGCGGTGGCGCCGATGCCCAGGGCGCCGCACTCGACGCCGAGGATTTCAGCGGGCTTGGCGGTGAGCAGGCCGATGGCCTCGGAGAGCGACAGCAATTTCTCGTCCACCAACTTGAGCGTGAGTGGCAGCAGGGTCTCGAGGCCGGAGATGCCGGGCTCGGATTCGGCGAATGGCGCGAGCTTGGCATCCGGTTCGTGCGGCTGGTGATCGGAGCAGATGGCACTGATCACGCCGCTCTTCAGCGCCGCGCGCAGTGCATCGCGGTCGCGCAGGCCGCGCAACGGCGGGCGCACGTGGCACTGGGTGTTGAAATAACCGATGTCGTGCTCGGTGAGATGCAGATGGTGGGCGGTCACGTCGGCGGTTACCGGCAACCCCTGCTTTTGTGCTTCGGTCAGCATGGCCAGAGCGCGCGCGCTGGACAGATTGCAGAAGTGCGCGCGCACGCCGGTCTGCTCGATGAGCGCCAGGTCGCGCGCCACCGCCACGGTTTCGGCCGCCTCGGGAATGCCGGGCAGGCCGAGACGCGTGCCGACCTCGCCCTCATGCACACAACCGCTGTTGCGCAGCCACGGGTCTTCGGCATGCAGGTAGACGGTGAGATCGAAAGTTGCGGCGTACTCCATGGCGCGCCGCAGCACCAGCGTGTCGGTGATCGGTTCGAGCGCATTGCTCACGCCCACGCAGCCGGCTTCTTCGAGCGCCGCCATGTCGGTGAGCAGTTTGCCTTCCAGGCCCTGGGTGAGCGCGCCGAGCGGGTGCACGAATGCCAGTCCGAAGCGCCAGGCGCGCGACTGGATCATCTGCGCCATGGCCGGGGTGTCGATCACCGGCCAGGTATCCGGCGGGCAGCACAGGGTGGTGATGCCGGCCGCGACCGCGGCGCGGGTTTCACTTTCCATGGTTGCCTTGTATTCGAGCCCCGGCTCGCGCAGGCGCGCGCGCAGGTCGACGAGCCCCGGGCACACGATCTGGCCGCGCGCATCAATCGTACGTGTCGCCTCGAAGCCCTCCGGCGCTTTGCCGATGCCGGTGATGAAACCGGTGCTGTCGATGTACAGGTCTTTGACAACATCGAGTTTATTGGCCGGATCGATAATGCGTCCGCCCTTGATCACGATGCCCATCATGTGCGCCTCCCGCCGGCCGGTGCGCTCTCTGCCTGTGTTCCGCCCATGATCAGCGCCATGATGGCCATGCGCACCGCGATGCCGTAGGTGACCTGCGGCAGGATCACCGATTGCGGTCCGTCCGCGACTGCGGAATCGATATCCAGACCGCGATTCATCGGGCCGGGATGCATGACAATCGCATCTGGCTTGGCGAAGCTGAGTTTTTCCTGCGTGAGTCCGTACAGATTGAAATACTCCTGTTCGCTCGAAATGAGCGCTCCGGTCATGCGTTCGCGCTGCAAGCGCAGCATCATCACCACGTCCACGCCATCAAGGCCGGCGCGCATGTCGGTGTAGGCGTGCACGCCGAGTTTTTCCACCGCCGTCGGCAGCAGCGTCTTGGGTGCGATCACGCGCACCTCGGCAGCGCCGAGCGTATTCAGGGCATGGATCTCGGAACGCGCCACGCGCGAGTGCAGGATATCGCCCACGATCGCGACCTTGAGATTTTCGATTGGGCCCTTGTGGCGGCGAATGGTGAACAGGTCGAGCAGTGCCTGGGTCGGGTGCGCGTGCCGGCCGTCGCCGGCGTTCACGATGTGCACATGTTCGGGCACGTGTGCGGCGATCAGGTGCGCGGCGCCGGACTCGCGGTGGCGCACCACGAACAGCTCGGTGTGCATGGCTTCGAGGTTGCGTACCGTGTCGAGCAGGGTCTCGCCCTTGCTGGTCGAGGAGGCCGAGGGGTTGAGGTTGATCACGTCTGCTGACAGACGCTTGGCGGCGATCTCGAAGGTGGTGCGGGTGCGGGTGCTGGCCTCGAAGAACAGGTTCACCACGGTCTTGCCGCGCAGCAGCGGCACTTTCTTGATTTCGCGCTCGCCGACCGAGATGAAAGATTCGGCGGTGTTGAGAATATCGAGAATGGTCTGACGCGGGAGGCCTTCGATGGTCAACAGGTGGCGCAGCCGCCCGTGACT
>Ga0315270_10000316_pt1 | contig 27511 bp, 25 predicted proteins | sample C1_bottom_MG_FD_204932 | JGI IMG/M metagenome (GOLD analysis project Ga0315270, IMG submission 204932) | Sediment microbial communities from Yellowstone Lake, YNP, Wyoming, USA - C1_bottom | ecosystem: Environmental > Aquatic > Freshwater > Lake > Sediment | place: USA: Wyoming | collected...
GTGGAAAGGACCCTTCCGGGGCCTCCCGATGCCCCCCAGAGCCTCCCGAATCCACGAGGGCCTTGGGTTCTCTCGCCTGCTTCCGGAATCAGCCCGGCTCCAAAAAGGGGTCAAGCGACAGGCTCAGAACACACGTCCAACCACAGGCCCGCATTCGAGGGACCGATGCGGAAATCCGCGTCCGGTCCCTTCTTGTTGGCCGGATCAAGTGCGGCCTCATATTCAAACTGGATAACGCGATTGATGAAATGGAGCCCCCAAGCCGCTTCACACACCGTATCCAGAAATTGACTTCCCCTTCTCTGGTTGATCTTTCCCCAGAACACTCTTTGGCGTTTGCGGCTCATCGGATGCCGTTCCAGGAACGCATTCAAAGTGGCGAGGTAATCTAGAGCATCGGCATGGCTGTAGTGGGAGTGTTGGCGCTTCGCAAAACAGCATGCGTCAGCAATTGATAGGTACCCATCGTGCGTCTGGGCCAAGCTCGCAAGGGTTTCTAGAGAAGTCCTATTGCGATCCGCGAGACAAGCCAGGGCTTGAAACCGTTGATCCAAGTCTGGAATTTTATCTGGGGCCATTAGTCCAGTCTGAATCAATGCCGAGAACCTAGGCCCTCTTCTTTCTACCCATTGGTGCCCGTTGCACCTTCGGCACAGTCTTGATGAGCATGTCGGCTTCGGTCATCTCGATGTGCCGGGTACCGGGTGAATAGGCTTTGGAAGGCTCTTAGGGATAGCCAACCTGCAGCTCTATGCAGCACCATGCGAATCGGCGGATACAGAAATAGCCTACCCAACCATCATATTTCATCTGAAAGTTTTGGGAGTTTAGCGCGGCGCAAACGCCTTCAGACTGTATGCCACTACGCCCAGGAGCGTGAAGATCGCCGCGACCTGGAAAAGTGCTTCGTGGTTCCAAGCGCTCTGTGCGCTGATATCGGATTGGCGAGCGATCAGGCGAACCTGGGGCGTGAGTAGGGTGAAACTTTGTGGGTTTCTCATCGGGACATCCTGCGGGGTTTGGTTTCGACTAGGTCTGCCAGAAGATACGCCAACCCAACGAGGGTCCCCCCGACTAAAAGGCACTCAATCAACTGGCGTCCTAAATCCTTCGGCTGGCCCACCTGGGCACGTTTCTGGAGCTGAAGCAGCAAACGATGCTGGAGAGGCTCCAGTCGAAGCTCCGAGGCAGCTTGGCCTTCCCATCGGTACACCGTGGTGAGGTGGACCCCGACAAGGGATGCCAGGTGCTGGGGGCTCAAACCCAAGGTCGAGCAAATCTCACGAACTTCGTTTCCGTTCATGGACAAATTATAGCCCATGCTATTAGCCATGCAATATTTTTTTTACTTCCCCTCCCAAGACTCCAGCACTGTTCAGGGGCTGTTCCACCATTATGATCCTGGTTGAATCAAGGTCTCGTGCCGTCTTTTACAATCTGAATTTCATTTTTTTGACCCCTGGACCCAGGCCAAGCTGACTCACGGTTTTGAGCCTTGGGAATCGAGGCACCCGTGCATCCAATAAGTTCAAACTCCAAGGGGCGCCTCCGGCACCCTTTTCGCTTTCATACTCCGGAAGCAACCGCTTCCGGAGCCCCGTGCCCTCAACCAACCCCAAAACCCTCATCCTCGGCGGCGGCATCTCCGGCCTCCTGGCGGCCTGGCACCTGCGACGGCGGAGCCTGGACGTCGAGGTGTGGGAAGCTTCGGCGACCGCGGGCGGCTGGGCGCAAACCCTTTCCTGGCCGGGGCCCGCGGGCGAACCGGGCTTCCTGGAGCGCGGCCCCCAGTCCCTGCGCGTGGCTCGCGGCGGCTCCCTGGAACGTCTGCTGCGCGAGCTGGATATCGCGCTGCGCCCTTCCGGCCCCAGGGGACCCCGCTGGCTGGGCAAGGGGGGACGGCGGCATCCCAGCCCGGCTACGCTCACGGGCCTGCTGCGGGCGCCAGGGATGGGACTCCGTGACCAGCTGCGGATGCTGGCGGAACCCTTCATCCCGGCTGGGACCGCCACCGAGGAGACCCTGTACGCCTTCTTCGCCCGCCGCCTGGGCGAAGGCTTCGCCCGGGAATTGCTGCCGGCCCTGGTGGCGGGCGTCCTGGCGGCGCCACCAGAGCGCCTCGGCCTGGAGGCGCTGCCGCGCCTGCGCCGCCTGGAGGCCCGGGGCGGCCTGCTGCTGGGCGGCCTGCGGATGGGCCCGGAGCGCACCCGCCTGCCCATGGGCGGAACGGGTGCGCTGGCGAGGGCTCTGACAACCCGACTCGGATGCGTGATCACGAACCGGCCCGTCCGGGCTTTGGAAGCCCTGCCGGACGGCCGGTGGCGGGTTCACGGGGACGGCCTGAGCCGCGAGGCGGACGCCGTGGTGCTGGCGCTTCCCGCCTGGGTGACCGCAGGCCTGCTGAGGCCGGTGGTACCCGCGGCGGCGGGGATGCTCGACGCCATTCCCCGCCTGGACCTCCGCGTCTGGCACAGCCGCCATGCCCTGATTCCGGGGAGTGGGGTGAAGGGCTGGGAGCGGGGCTTCGGCCTGCTGGTCCATCCCCCGGAGGGCCGGGGCCTCCTGGGGGCCGTGTCCTTCGCGGCGGATGATCCCCGGGGCGTGCCGGGTCTGCTCCAGGTCCGCACCTATGTGGGGGGCGCCTATCCGGTGGCTCCCGACCTGGAAACCTGGCCCGGTGTCTTCCGGGAGCTGCGGCGTTGGCTGCCGGAATTGCCGGAGCCCATCCAGGTGAGGGCCGAGACCTGCCCCGGCGCCTTCCCGCTGCTGGAACCGGGTCATGGTGCCCGGGTGGATCGGCTGCTCGCGAGCCTCCCGCGGGGCCTCCACTGGCTCGGGGCCGCCCGCTTCGGGCCCGGGATCCCGGATCTCGCGGAGGGCATCGAGGCTTGGGCACGAAACGCCTCGGCCATCCTGTCCGGGCGATAATCTGTCAGGATTCCTGCTCCTGTCTCCACAGAATCCAGATCAAGCTTGCGAGGAAAGACTTGCCATACCCCGTGAAGTATCTTGTCCCCCCCGCAGCCTTCCATCAGCCCCGGGGCTGGATCTGGAAGATTCTTGGCCGGGCCTATCTGAGGGTGTCGGGCTGGCGGATCGATGGCGCCTTCCCTGCCGATTCCAAGTACGTCGTCATCGTGGCGCCCCACACCTCGAACTGGGATTTCCTGGTGGGCGTGGCCCTGGTCTTCGCGCTCGAGTTGCGGGCGTCATGGCTGGGCAAGCACGCTCTGTTCAAAGCCCCGTTCACAGGATTCCTCCGCTGGCTGGGCGGCATCCCGGTGAACCGCAGCGCCAGCCATGGGGTGGTCGGGGAATGCGTGAAGGCTTTCGAGGCGGCCCCCACCCTGATGCTCGCCCTGGCGCCCGAGGGCACGCGCAAGGGCGTGAGCCAGTGGAAATCGGGGTTCTATCAGATCGCAGTGGGGGCGGGCGTGCCGATCATGCCCGTGGGTTTCGACTTCCGGGAACACGTGATCCGGCTGATGCCTTTGTTCACCCCCAGCGGCAACCTGGAGCGGGACCTGCCCCTCATCCAGGCCCTGTTCAGCGAGGTGCATGGGCTCAGGGAACGGCCCCCCCTGGGGTAGGCGTCATTTCAACGCGAACCCCACCACGGCCCCCTGGGCACGGCCTTCACGCACCTGGAAGACCCGTGCCGGATCGGCCTTGGCGGTATCCAGGAGCCAGGCGAGCACGCCCTTGGCGCGGGCGTCTGCAAGTTGCGCCAAGGTGGCGGGATCGGCCTTGAGGCTGCCCAGCAGCCGCTGCTCCATCTCCGCGGGGGGCGGGGGTGGCACGGGCTGGGTGCCCTTGACCTCCTTCGGCGCAGGGAACGCGGCATCGAAGGCGGCCTTGACCCAGCGTTCCCGCTCGGCGGCCGGCACCGGGGCGGGTTCGGCGAGCTTCAACCCCTGGGCCCGGGTACGTTGAAGGAGGGTCTCCAGGGCGGCCTTGCGCAGGACCCCGCCGTCCTGGCCTTCGTCCACGGCGCCTTCCGCCTCCAGCCGCAGCTCCGGCCGTTCGTGGAGCGCCTTGGCCAGGGCCTGGAGCTTGGCCGTGGCCGCGGCGTCCAGGGCGCTGGAACCGGGGGCGAAGGCCACGCTGCTGAGATCGCCCGCGTCGCCGCCGAAGAGCTTGCCGATGAGCGTGAAGGGCGAGGTGGCGATCTTCCCCAGCAGGTTGAACACGGCCTTCCACACGAGCTTGCCGTACTTCACGTCGGGATCGTCGAGGTTGCCTTCGATGGGCAGGTCGAAGGCGATGACGCCCTTGCGGTCGCGGAGGATGGCCAGGCCCAGCTTCACGGGGAGGCCCGTGGCATCGGGGCTCTGCACCTTCTCGCCCAGGTAGAACTGATCCAGCTTCACGGCGTTCTCGGCCTTCAGGTTCCGGTGGTCGATGCGCAGCCGGGCGTCCACATGGAGTTTGCCCTTCTGCACGGTGTAGCCCAGGTACTTGCCGGTGTAGGGCGTGAAATCCGTGAGATCCGCGCCCTGGATCTTCAGGATCACATCGGTATCCAGGTCGCTGCGCAGGGGCATCGCGTGGCCCGTGATGGTGATGGGTGCGAGCCCTCCGGCCCGGCCTTTGAAATCAACCTTCGACGCGGCGTCGGGACGGCTGGACAGGCCCAGGTAGCTGCCCTCCAGATCACTGAGGATGAGGGCCGCGTTGGGCTGCACGGAGCGGTCGATGTAGCTGAGGCGGCCGCCGGAGATGTTGAACGTCAAAATGGCCAGGTCCGGCGCGGCGGCGGGCGTGGCGGGCAGAACGGCGGCGGTGGAGGCGGCGGGCTTGCCCTCTGGGGCCAGCCGCAGGGCACGGGCCAGGTTGGTGCTGCCGTCGGGTTCCACCACCACTCGCCCTTCGGGATTCGTCCACGCCACCGCCTTGATGGTGACGGACAGGGGCGCCGTGCGGACCTCGGCGCCGGAAAGACGCAGCTGCTTCCAGCGCAGGAAGGGCTCGTTCTGGAGGGCGTCGCGGGCCTCCAGCCCATCCACCAGGGCACCCCCCTGATAGGTCAAGCCGTCGGATTTGCGCCCCTCGAAAGCGAAGCGCACGCGACCATCAACCCCCAGCTTGCCCGTGGCGAGGCGCAGATCCAGGGCCGAATCCAGGTAGGGATCCCAGGGTGCCAGCTCCAGGCCCTCGGCCTTCAACTGAAGGTCCCCCGTCACTTTGAGAAGGGCCAAGGTGCCCTCCATCTTGAGGGAACCCGCACCCAGCTTTAGGTCTAGGGAGGCCTGGCTGGAGGCCTTGGGATCCAGACTCAGATCCTTCCAGTGCAGGTTCACGTCTGTGGCCTCCACTTTCACGGGCCTTGCCGGGCCCAGGTCCTCCCAGCCCAGGCGGAAGCCCCGCAGGGCCAGGTCGCGGATCAGGAGCTGGAGCGGCTTCTCGTCCTTCTTCTTCTCCTTGGGCTTGGGGGGCGCGAAGAGGCGCACCAGGTTCAGGGCGCCATCCTTGGCGGCCTGGACGCGGAGCACGCCCTGGTCCGCGGTGACGGAGCCCAGCTCCACGGTCGGCACCAGCAGGTCGGCCCGGCCCTCCCGGACCGCCACGCTGGGCAGCTCGATGGCGGGATCGGCCACGCCACGCTCGGCGACCTTCAGATCCTTCACGGTCAACTCAAGCCCGGACAGCTCCGCCACGTGATGTCCCTTGGACCACTCGAAACGGTACTGGGCCCGCAGGGTACCTGTGCCGCTGCGGATCTCGCTGGACACCTGCTCCTGCTCGTAGGGGCGGTACTTGGGCAGCGACAGATTCTCCAGCAGCAGGCTGCCCTTGGAGGCGAAGGGCTGGAAGCCCAGGTCCCCCTTCCAGGCCACATGCTCCTTGGCCTCCGTCCAGGCCTCCAGGGAGACGCCGCTGCGATGTCCCACCACCGTGCGCAGGCCCTCCAGGCGGAAGGCGATGGGACCCAGCACCGTGTGGAAGGGCGCGGTGGCGGAGCGGTCTGTGAACTCCACCCGCCCGTCCTGCAACTGGAAGCGGCGGACATCCAGGATCCAGGAAGAGGGTGGGGCTTCCTGGGCCGGGGCCTTCGCCTGATCCTCTTCTTCGATCAGGTCCTGGAAGTTGAGGCGGCCTTCGGAATCCAGGCTCGTCCGGACGGTGAGGCCGTCCACCTCGATGGCGGCGAAGCCCACGGTGTGACGCAGGAGGCGCCAGACATCGGGATTCACATAGACACGCCGCAGGGTGATCCAGTCGCCACCGCTCCGCTCGGCCACCCGCAGCCCCTCCAGGGTGGTGCCGAAGGTGAAGGGGTTGAAACGCAGCTTCGCCACGGTGGTGGGTCGTTTCAGGGCCTGGGTGGCCGCCCGCTCGATCCGCGGCTTTGCCAGCACGGGGATCAGGAAGATTCCCGCCAGGATCCACAGCGCGTAGGCCCCGGCCAGGGCAAAGATCCATCGACGCCACCGACGAAAAAAAGCCAAGAGGGAGGTGGGGATGGGCATGGAAGAAGCATAGACCTGTCCCGGCCCTGTGACCCAAGCCACAACCCCATTCTCAAGGCACGCACAAGGCGGCTATCCTCCCTGGGTCGCGGTGCCGCCAGGACTGCCAACCCCGAGCGTGTCGGCGCATCGCTGGACTTAGAGTGCCTAACCAAACCCCCACGAGGCCGCGATGAAGCCAGGCAGGATGCGCCGCAAGGAAGGGCCCGCAGGGCAACGTGGTTCGTTGTTCAAGGGACCTGACGCCGCGGAGCGCCTGCCTGGCTTCATCCCTCCGGGCGAGGGGCGGCGGGCGTCGCGATACCGCGTCACGCTCGTCGCGCGTAGTACCCGCTACGCTTCGACTCGCGTTCCTCGCCTCGCTCGCCCGGCGACCCTCGCGCGGCCCCGTGGGGGTTTGGTTAGGCACTCAGGAGGCATGTGTCATGTCGGCACGACGCTTGGTGATCCTGGGAGCCGCGGGACGCGACTTCCATAACTTCAATACCGTCTACCGGGACAATCCGGACTACCAGGTGGTGGCCTTCACCGCCACCCAGATCCCCGACATCGCGGGCCGCCGCTACCCCGCCGTGCTGGCCGGGAAGCTCTATCCAAAAGGCATCCCCATCTTCGACGAAACCGAGCTGGTGGCCCTGATCCAGCGTGAGAAGCCCGATGCCGCGGTGTTCTCCTACTCCGACGTGCCCCATGCCACGGTCATGCACCTGGCCAGCCTCTGCATCGCCCACGGCTGCGACTTCGAGCTGCTGGGCGCGGACAAGACCATGATCCAGTCCACCAAGCCCGTCATCGGCATCACCGCCGTGCGCACGGGCGCGGGCAAGAGCCAGACCACCCGCTACATCAGCAATATCCTCAAGAAGCTCGGCAAGAAGGTCGTCGCCATCCGCCACCCCATGCCCTACGGCGACCTCGCCAAGCAGGCCTGCCAGCGCTTCGCCGACTACAGCGACCTGGACAAGCATGAGTGCACCATCGAGGAACGCGAGGAGTACGAGCCGCACATCGACAACGGCTTCGTGGTCTACGCCGGCGTGGACTACGAGCAGATCATCCGCAGCGCCGAGCAGGAAGCGGACGTCATCCTCTGGGACGGCGGCAATAACGATTTGCCCTTCTACAAGAGCGACCTGCACCTCTGCATCGCCGATCCCCTGCGCTCCGGGCATGAGATGGCCTACCACCCCGGCGAGGCCAACTTCCGCATGGCCGACATCATCCTCATCAACAAGTGCGACAGCGCCAAGGAGGCCGACATCAAGGCCATCGAGGACAATGCCGCCCTCGTGAACCCCAAGGCCCGGGTCATCCGGGCCAACAGCCCGGTCACCTGTGACAAGCCCGAATGGGTGAAGGGCAAGCGCGCCCTGGTCATCGAGGACGGACCTACGCTCACCCACGGCTCCATGACCTATGGCGCTGGCGTCGTGGCCGCCAAGGCCGCAGGCGCCCACGAGATCGTGGACCCCATGCCCTACGCCGTGGCCTCCCTCGCCGCCACCTACCGCAAGTACCCCAACGCCCAGGGCATCCTGCCCGCCATGGGCTACGGCGAGCAGCAGGTGAAGGACCTCGAAGCCACCATCGAGGCCACCCCCTGTGATGTGGTGCTGAGCGGCACCCCCATCGACCTCACCCGCGTCCTCAAAGTCACCAAGCCCATGACCCGCGTCCGCTACGACCTGGCGGAAATCCGGGAGGGGGTATTGGAGGGGGAGATTCGTCGTGTCTTAGGGCTGTGACGGTGTGAATCGCGGGGCAAGCCCCACGATTCACACGTGGTAAGAAAGGCATTCTTCGTGGACGGCCCAGTGGATCGACTGGGCCGTTTGCTTGCCGATGCCGGGAACGGCGGTCAGCTCTTTGGGGTTCGCCGCCACCACCTGTTCCAGGGTGCCGAAGTGATCCAGGAGACGCTGGGCGCGTTTCGCTCCAGCACGGCCTTTCCTTCGATGAGGTAATCCCCCGTCCGCAGCCGCTTGACAGTGACCGACACATCTTCCAGCCCTGCCAATCGCGCCGCCAACCTCGACCCCCGCGCTTCCCGGTCATCCACCCAAATGTGAATCGGCTGCCCGTTGGAACCGCCTCCCATGACCCACCTCGCCAAACGAACGTGACGAATCCTACCCACAGACGCCTTAACCTATCTCGGAATGGGGCAGGGGCCCCATTCCGAGCCCGGAGCCACCATGTCCCGTCTTTTCCAGCCCCTTCCTCTCCGCGGCCTCACGCTGCCCAATCGCATCGTGGTGTCGCCCATGTGCCAGTACCAGGCCACGGACGGCGTGGCCAACGACTGGCACCTGGTCCACCTGGGCGGTCTCGCCCAGGGCGGCGCGGGCCTGGTGATCACCGAGGCCACAGCGATAGTGCCCGAGGGGCGCATCAGCCCAAACGATCTGGGGATCTGGAACGACGCCCAGGCCGAGGCCCTGGCCCGCATCGCGCGCTTCATCGCCTCCCAGGGCGCCGTGCCGGGCATCCAACTGGCCCATGCGGGCCGCAAGGCCTCGAACCCCGCGCCTTGGAAGGGCAGCGGCAGCATCCCCCCGGCTGCGGGCGGTTGGACGCCCACGGCCCCCAGCGCCCTGCCCTTCGACGCGGACTGGACGATGCCCACGGCCTTGGATGAGCCCGGAATCCTGGCCGTCATTGAGGCCTTCATGGACGCGGCCCGCCGCGCCGTGGCCGCGGGCTTCCAGGTGATCGAGGTCCACGCCGCCCACGGGTACCTGCTGCACCAGTTCCTGTCGCCCCTATCGAACCACCGCACCGATGCCTACGGCGGCTCCTTCGAGAACCGGACGCGCCTGGTTCGCGAGGTGGTCGGTGCCTTGCGCAACATCCTGCCCGAGGAGCTGCCTCTCTTCGCGCGGATCTCCGCCACGGATTGGGTGGAGGGCGGCTGGAACCTGGACCAGTCCGTGGAACTGGCGAAGGAGCTGAAGGATCTGGGCGTGGACCTGGTGGATTGTTCCTCCGGCGGCCTCGTCCCCCGCGCCGAGATCCCCCTGGGCCCCGGCTACCAAGTGCCCTTCGCAGCCCGGATCCGCGCCGAGGCCAGCCTCCCCACGGGCGCCGTGGGTCTCATCACCGGCGCCGAACAGGCTGAGGCCATCCTGGCTCAGGAATCCGCCGACATCGTCCTGCTGGGCCGCGAGCTCCTCCGCGATCCCCGCTGGCCCCTGCATGCCGCGAAGGTCCTGGGCGTGGAGGTGCCCTGGCCCGCCTCGTACCTGCGCGCCGCCCGGAGCACCACGCCCATGCGGCAGCCGCTGGCCTGATCCCTACAGCGCCCGGAACAGCGTCAGCACCCGCACCTCGGCCGCCCCGCCCTCCAGCAGCGTCTGGGCGCAGCGGAGCAGGGTGGTGCCGGTCGTCCACACGTCATCCACGAGCAGCACGATGCCTTCCGGCGCCGCACCCCGGCGCAGGGCGATGGCCTTGCGCGGCAGGCGCCTCCGCTGGGACTCCGTGCGCGACGCCTGGCGGCCGCTGAGCCAGCCCTTGGAGAGCAGGGGCTCGAAGGGCCGGTCGATGCGCCCGGCGATGAGCCGACCGGCCTCGGCCCCAAGATCAAAGCCCCGCAGCAGGCGGCGCGGGAGCGCACTCGGGGCCGACGTCACCTGGTCCACGTCCGCGGTCCAGTCCGGCAGCGGGGCCTGGGCCAGGCGCCGGAGGAGGGCCGTCCGCCAGCCCGTCTCGCCCTGCTTGATGCCAGGCAGCAGCAGAGCGCCCAGAGGCGGCCGACCGCCGTGGTAGTCCCAGAGGGCGTCCCCCAGCTCCCAGATCGTGGCCTCGGGGCAGGTTTCTTCCGCGTGCTGCAAGGCGCAGCGGGGGCAGCGTCCCTCCGGCAGGGGCACCAGGCCGGCCCAGCAGCGGGCGCAGATCCCGGCCTCGGCGCCCTCCCCCACGGGACCCAGGCAACCCCGGCAGAGCAGCAGGGAGCAGCGGATCGCCGCGAAGCGGGGGTGGATCGCCCCAAGGCGAAGGAGGATGCCAGCCGGAAGCATGGGGCATCATAGCCAGCATCGATCTGCTAGGATCGCCGGAAGCCCCTGGCCCACCATCTTCCTGGAATCCTCTTCCGGGTCCACCTACCCGGATCGCATGGAGTTCTGTTCATGTCGAACGACCCGCGTCCCGAATCCCAGCTCTTCGCCCGCAAACCCCTGGCGCTGCTCCTTGAAGAGGCCAAGGGTGAGAACCGCCTCCGCCGCGTCCTCGGTCCCGTGCAGCTCACGGCCCTGGGCATCGGCGCCATCATCGGCGCGGGCATCTTCGTGGCCACCGGCGCCGCCGCCCACAACATCGCAGGCCCCTCGCTGATGCTGTCCTACGTCATCGCCGGCATCACCTGCATTTTCGCGGCCCTGTGCTACGCGGAATTCGCGGCCATGGTGCCCGTGGCAGGATCGGCCTACACCTATGCCTACGCCACGCTCGGCGAGCTATTCGCCTGGATCATCGGCTGGGATCTCATCCTCGAATACGGTGTCTCCAGCGCGGCCGTGGCCACGGGCTGGTCCGCCTACTTCCAGAGCGCCATCAGCAACATCGGCATCCACATTCCCAAGCTGGTGAGCGAGTCCCCCTGGAAGTACGACCCCGCCACCGGCCACTTCGCGTCCACGGGCGCCGTGATGAACCTGCCCGCGCTCATCATCGTGGCCATCATCACCGCCATTCTCGTCAAGGGCATCCAGGAGAGCGCCACGTTCAACGGGGTCATGGTGGCCATCAAGGTCGCCGCCGTGCTGTTCGTCATCGGCGTGGGCGCCTTCTTCATCAACACCACCAACTGGCACCCCTTCGCCCCCTTCGGGTGGACGGGCATCAGCTTCTTCGGCCACCACGTGGCGGGCCAGATGGATGGCGGCGGCGCCCCCATCGGCACCATGGCCGGGGCGGCCATCATCTTCTTCGCCTACATCGGCTTCGACTCGGTCTCCACCCACGCCGAGGAGGCCAAGAACCCCCAGCGGGACGTGCCCATCGGCATCATCGTGTCCCTGGTGGTCTGCACCTTCCTCTACATCGCCGTGGTGGCCGTGCTCACCGGCATGGTCAAGTTCGACCGCCTGGACATCAACGCGCCGGTCTCCATCGCCTTCCGCCAGAACGGCATGCCCTGGGCCGAGGGGCTCATCGCCACCGCGGGCGTGGCCGGCATCACCTCCGTGCTGTTGGTCATGATGCTGAGCGGTCCCCGCGTGTTCCTCGCCATGGCCCGGGACGGCCTGCTGCCCAAGGCCACCTTCGGGGACGTGCATCCCAAGTTCCGCACGCCCTGGAAGTCCACCATGCTGGTCGGCCTCTTCGTGGGCATCCTGGCCGGCTTCCTGCCCATCGACGCCCTGCTGCACCTGGCCAACATCGGCACCCTGCTGGCCTTCGTCATCGTCTGCGCCGCCGTCCTGATCATGCGCAAGAAGCACCCCGAAGCCGAGCGCCCCTTCCGCTGTCCCTGGGTGCCCTTCGTGCCCGTCATGGGCGTGCTCAGCTGCCTCATGCTCATGTTCTCCCTGCCCGTGGCCAACTGGTGGCGCCTCATCACCTGGCTGGCCCTCGGCTTCGTCATCTACTTCCTCTATGGCAAGAAGCACAGCGTCATGCGAAAGCAGAACGCCTAAACACGGCGAGCGTTCCCAGTTTTCTTCATCACCGTCCATCACTGTTCATCACCGGTTAAGTTCTTTTCTGTCATTCCTGAATCCTCAGTTGCACTCTGCCCCAAGGTTCCATGCAAGACGACGACCCCCTAACTTCCAAGATCATCGGCTGCGCCTACAAGGTGGCCAATGAGCTGGGCTCAGGGTTCCTGGAGAAGGTCTACGAGAATGCCCTGGCTCACGAGCTTCGAAAGGCTGGTCTGAGTGTCGTCCAGCAGCACTGCATCCAAGTCCATTACGACGATGTGGTGGTTGGAGACTACGTGGCCGATCTGCTGGTGAATGGACAAGTCCTCATCGAGCTCAAGGCCTGCAAAGATCTCGATGAAATCCATCTGGCACAGTGTCTGAACTACCTGAAGGCCACGGGTGTAAAGGTCTGTTTGCTGATGGATTTCGGAAGGCCGAAGATCCAGATTCGCCGGTTGATGATGAACCAGGATGGAAAAGACATGGAACCGGTGATGAACGGTGATGGACAGTGATGAAAAGCAACTTGAATGAAATAGGCGGGCGGTCATGAGCCTCTGGACTGACCTGACCCCGTCGAAGCGCTGCGACTGGATCGACCAGCTGCGGGGCTGGGCGGTGATCGTGATGATCGAAGTCCACGCGGTGAATGTCTGGCTGCACGCCGGCCTGCGGCCCGACTGGCTGAACTACCTGAACGGCCTGGTGGCCCCCAGCTTCACCATGGCCGCGGGCTACAGCCTGGTGATCTCCACCTTCCGCACGGACGGCACCCTGCGGCCCTTCTGGCCCGACACCGCCCGGCGCCTGGGGTTCATCCTGCTCTGCGCCTACGCGCTGCACGCGCCTGGGATCACCGCCGCGGACTGGACCGTGCTCAACACCGCGCAGAAGGCCCGGGAACTCTTCAAGATCGATGTGCTCCAGTGCATCGTCTTCTCCCTGCTCATCCTCCAGGGCCTGGCGCGCCTGGTCCGGAACCCGCGGATCTTCACCGGCCTCGCCCTGGTGATCGCCATCTTCGTACCCATTGTCTCGCCCCACCTCTGGGCCACGGGCGTGGCGGATGGCCTGTGGCTGCCCATCCGCGGGCTCTTCAACAGCAACCCGGACCGGGGCGTGCAAGCGCTGTTCCCGCTCTTCCCCTGGATCGCCTTTCCCGCCTTCGGCGCCTTCCTGGGGGGGCTCTACCGACACTTCCGCGTGATGCAGGTCGACGGGAAGGCCCGCTGGAGCGAAGCCCGCTTCCTCACCGGACTGGCCATCCTCGGCGCCCTGCTGCTGGCCTGGGGCGCCTCCGCCCAGCACGCCTGGCTCTGGGGCGGAACGTGGCTCCAGCAGAATGGCGTGTGGATGCTGCACAGCCGCACAGGCGCCTTCACCTACAGCGAGCTCGGCGCCATCGCCAACACCACCCTGCCCAGCGTGGCCGCCCGTGCGGGCTGGATCCTCCTGGGCGGAACCCTCATGGGCGCCGTGGAACTGGTGCGGCCCCGTTGGAACGGCCCCAATCCCATCAAGGCCGCCAGTGGCGAATCCTTGCTGCTCTACATGCTCCACCTCAACCTGATCTTCAGCCTCCTGCTGGCCCCCGCGGTCATCGCCTTCACCGGCTGGGGCTGGGGCACCCTGGGCTGGACCGGCACCCTCCTGATGACCGCGACGATCATCGGGTTGAACCTCTGGGTGGGCATCGCCTGGCAGAAGGTGCGGCAGACGCCGGACCTCATGCGCCGGCTCCAGCACCAGGCCGTGGCCGTGCTGGGCATCTGGTTCGTGCTGGGCGGCTGGTGGACCTTCCGCCACTTCCTGCGGAGTCCTGAACTGGCCAAGGAACCCTACGCCTTCCTGAACGCGGCCCGGGCCCGCAAGGGACTGCCTCCCACACCCGACGGCCTCTGCCGCGATCCCGAGGAATACTTCCGTGAGGCTGAAAGACTGAAGCTGCACCTCAGCGCCGAGGCTAGGGCGGACGTGACGCGGCGGATCCTGGCCAGGCAGGAAACCCGTTAGAATCAATCCAATCATGGCTGATCCCGGCGGCAACGCCCCCCCATCCTGGCTCCTCCTCGCCGCCCTGGCGCTGCTCCTCTACCGGTGCGGGACCACGGCCCTGCTGTCGGCCTTCCACGCCCTGCCCTCCCTCCAGCGCCGACGGCTCCTGGAGGAGCAATCCATCACCGACCCGCGCCTGGCCTCGCTGCTGGGACGACCCAGGACCCTGGGCATGGGCCTGGGGTTCTGGAACAAGGCCCTCCTGCTCATCCTCCTGGGCCTGCTCTGGCCCTTCCGCCTGGCCCTGCCCGGCGGTGGGTGGAGCCTGGGCCTCCTGGTACTGACGGGGCTCTGGGTCCTGGATCTGGCCCTGCCCGCCCTCCTCACCTCCGGCGATCCCGCCCGGTGGCTGATCCGGCTCTTCCCCCTCTACGCGCCCATCCAGTCCCTTTTGGCACCCCTGGTGGATCCCGTGGCCCAGTTCATCGACCGCCGCACCCAGGAGCGCGCGAAGGAAACCGAGCCCGAGGACGCCACGGAGGAGGCTGTCACGGCCCTGCTGGAGGAGGGCGAGGCCGAAGGCATCCTGGAGGCCGGGGACCGCGAGCTCATCCGCAACGTCGTGACATTCGGCGACACCCTGGTGCGGGAGGTGATGACGCCCCGCCCCCGCATCGCGGCCCTGCCCCTGGAGGCCACCATCCCGGAGGCCTGGCAGACTTTCACCCACACCCGCCATTCGCGGCTGCCGGTCTTCGAGGGCGGCATCGACCACATCCGCGGCGTGCTCCTGCTCAAGGACCTCATCCAGCTGCCGGACGGCGACCATCCCCCCCTGGCGGCGCTCATGAAGCCCGCCCGCTTCGTGCCCGAGAGCAAGCCCGTGATGGACCTGCTCCGCGAGATGCAGCGCACCCGCACCCAGCTCGCCATCGTGGTGGACGAGTTCGGCGGCGTCTCCGGCCTGGCCACCATGGAGGATCTGCTGGAGGAGGTCTTCGGCGAGATCCAGGACGAGCACGAGGCCCCCGCCGGTCTGGTGGAACAGGCCCCCGGCGTCTACCTGGTCTCCGGCCAGGCCCACGTGGAGGACGTGGCCCAGCGCCTCGGCCTCACCTGGGAGCGGGACGGCTTCGACACCCTGGCCGGCCTCGTCCTGGCCCGGCTCGGCCGCGTGCCCCGCCCCCAGGAAGCCGTGGATGTCGAAGGCGCCCGCCTCACCGTGCTGAAGATGGAGGGGGCGAGGATCGTGCAGGTACGGATTGAACGGGCATAGGTTCCGGCATACTCGCGGATCTGCGATCCGCGAGTATGGAAAAGCAATGCAGTTCCTTTCTCCAGGATTCAGCCGTTAGGCTGAATCCTGGAGCCGCTCCGCATGATCCGTCGCATCCTCATCCTCATCGCCATCCTGGCCCTGCCCCTCACCCTCTGGTTCGTGCGCCGTGCCCAACGGAAGGCGCTGGTGCCGCAACCGCGGGGCATGGTGCTGGGCCTCTACGCGGGGGTGCCGGACTACGACTACGCCGAGGAGCTGGACCGCATCGCGGCCACGGGGGCCACCTGCGTGAGCCTCCAGGCCATCTACCGCATGGACACGGGCCACAGCAACGAGATCCGCCGCCATCCCACGTCGAGCCCCACGGAGGAGAGCCTGCGCCGCACCTTCCGGCAGGCCAAGGCGCGGGGCCTGCGCATGATGTTCTTCCCCACCATCAACCTGCGGGACGAGGCCGAGAACGCCGACTGGTGGCGCGGCAACATCGAACCCTCGGACTGGGACCTGTGGTGGCGCAACTACACGGACTTCAACGTGCGCCTGGCGGCCCTGGCCCAGGAGGGCGGCGTGGAGTGGTACAGCCTCGGCACCGAGATGGCCTCCACCCATCCCTTCCCGGACCAATGGCGCCGGCTCGCCGCCCAGGTCCGCACGGTCTTCAAGGGCAAGCTGGTCTACAGCGTGAACTTCGACAGCCACGACAGCTTCACCTTCGGCGACTGCCTGGACGTCATCGGCATCAATACCTACGACCCCATCGCCAAGTACGACGCCTACCCGAACCCGGTCCAGATCCGCGATGCCTGGTGGTGGATCGTCTACAAGGCCCGCACGCTGTCCGCCCGCTTCGCCGACGCCCGGGGCCCCAAGCCCGTGATGATCACCGAGGTGGGCTACCCCAGCGTGGCCCATGCCCACGTGGGCCCCTGGGACTTCCGCACGGACAAGCCCGTGGACCTGGCCCTCCAGGACCTGCTGCTGAAGGGCACCTTCGGCGTGCTGCGCCACTGGAGCGACGGCGACGCGGTGTTCTACTACCTCTACGGGGAGAACCTCAACGAGAAGCCCATCGGCGGCCCCATGGACCGCACCTATGCCGTATGGGGCAAGCCCGCCGAAACCACCCTGCGGACGTACTTCCACGAGCCCATCTGGGAGGGCCACATCCCGCCCAAGGCCGAAAACATCCGGGAAGCCGTGGTGCAGTCCCTGGTGAGCTGGCACCGCAAGCTCCGGGATTACGAGGATGCGGAACTGCCCCCCTGGGTGGTGGACTGGGAGGCCCGCCACCCCCAGGATGCGGCCGATGCCCTGGCCATTCTGGCGAAGGAACCCACCCCGGCGCGCAAAATTCCCAAAGGCGAGGCCCGCTGACGCTATCCTTGGGTAAATCCCATGAACCCACCCGCCCGATCCCGCCCCCTTCCCGATCCCGAGGCCCCCACCCGAACCCTGCTCGTGGTGGAGGACGATCGGGCCACCCTCCGACTCTACCGGGCCGGGCTGAAGAGCCTCCAGGGCTTCCAGATCCTCTCGGCCCAGAATGGCCGCGAGGCCCTGGACGTGCTCCGGCAGGAACCCGTCCATGTGCTGATCACCGACCTCGACATGCCCGTCATGGACGGCTTCAACCTCATCACCAAGGTGAGCCGGCTCTATCCCCAGATTCCCGTCATCGTCATGACCGGCCTGGACGAAAGCCAGCATCTGAACACCCCCTTGGACCTGGGGGCCGTTCGCATCCTCACCAAACCGCTCCGCCTGGGTTCCCTCATGGAAGTGATCCGCACGGCGATCCAGGCCGAACCCGTCGGGATGATCCGCGGCCTCAGCCTCGGCAGCATCCTCCAGCTCCTGGCCTGGGAGCAGAAGTCCTGCACCCTCACCGTCCAGTCCGAGACCGGCATGGGCCTCCTCTACCTGGACCGGGGCGAGGTGATCCACGCCGCCTACCATGATCTGGAGGGCTTCCCCGCGGTCTACGAGATCCTCACCTGGGACCACCCGGACATCGAGTTCGTGGAAACCTGCCGGGTCGAACGGACCATCGACACTCCCATCACCGAACTTCTGCTGAACGTGGCTCTGATCACGGACTCGCAGGGGCCCGATCCTGAATCCGACCCGTCTGCGGTCAGGTCCGGAATTTGACAGATCGCGCCATCCAGGCCCCAAGTCTGGGACTTTCGTCAAAAGCGGCCGGAGAGGCCCTCCAAAGGGCACCCACCGGGGAATAATGGCGCGTGTGTGCGGCCCCGCGGGGGCCCCCTTCCCAGGCAGGTGTCCATGTCCCAGCTGAAGCCCTTCCGCGCCTACCGCCCCCGGCCCGAGCTCGCCGCCCAGGTGGCTGCCGTGCCCTACGACGTGGTGAACACCCAGGAGGCCGCCGAACTGGCCAAGGGGAATCCCCATTCCTTCCTCCACGTGGGCCGGCCGGAGATCGACCTGCCCGCGGGCACCGACGCCCACGCGGACGCGGTGTACGCCAAGGGCGTGGCCAACCTCATGCGCATGATCGAGACCGGCACCCTCATGCATGAGGGCCTGCCCAGCCTCTACGTCTACCAGCAGCGCATGGGCGACCATGTCCAGGCGGGCCTCGTGGGCCTCTGCTCCGTGCAGGAATACGAGAACGGCAGCATCAAGCGCCACGAATTCACCCGCAAGGACAAGGAGGACGACCGCACCCGGCACGTCACAGAGCAGAACGCCAATGCCGAGCCCGTCTTCCTCACCTACAAGGCCGTGCCCTACATCGATCACATCGTCAATGACATCCGGAAGCTGCCGCCGGTCTACGACGTGGTTACACCGGACGGCATCGGCCACACTGTGTGGGTCGTCACTGGCGAGACCGTGATCTACGAGCTGGTGAACCTGTTCAACGGCGTGCCCGCCCTCTACATCGCCGATGGCCACCACCGCACCGCCGCCGCCATCCGCTACGGCCAGGCCCGCCGCGCCGCCACCGGTGCCGCCGCCACGGGAGATGAACCCTTCGAAAGCTTCATGGCCGTGGTCTTCCCCCACGACCAGCTCAAGATCATGGACTACAACCGCGTGGTGAAGGACCTCAACGGCCTCAGCCAGGACGCCTTCCTCGCCAAGGTTCGGGACAAGTTCGATGTGGCCGTGGCCCCCCATCGCAATCCCCAGGCCCCCACCACCTTCTGCATGTATCTCGGCGGCACGTGGTACGAGCTGAAGGCCAAGCCCGGCAGCTTCCCCGCCAGCGACCCCGTGCGCGGCCTCGATGTGAGCATCCTCCAGGAGAACCTGCTCAACCCGATCCTCGGCATCGACGATCCACGCACCAACACCCGCATCGATTTCGTGGGCGGCATCCGCGGCATGGATGAGCTGGAGCGCCGCGTGAAGGAAGGCTACGCGGTGGCCTTCTCCGTGTATCCCACCTCGCTCACGCAGCTCATGTCCGTGGCCGACGCCGGCGAAGTCATGCCCCCCAAGTCCACCTGGTTCGAACCCAAGCTGCGCTCCGGCCTGCTTGTGCGAATGTACGAAGGCTGAGGCTATGCCGGATCAAACTGCAAAAAGAACGTTCAAGATTTAACCGCAGATGACGCAGATGGCGCAGATAACTGATTTGATCTGGTTTTCATCTGCGGAATCTGCGTCATCTGCGGTTTCAAATTCAGTTGTTTTTCATTTCAATATTTGAAGCCATGCCTACCGGAGTACCCATGCACATCCTCATCGCCGAAGCCTTCGACGCCAAGCTGCCGGAGCGCCTCGCCGCCTTCGGCACCGTCAGTTCCGACATGGCCACCCTCGGACAGGCCAATGTCCTGCTCGTCCGCTCCAAGACCAAGGTGGACGCGAGCCTCCTGGCTCAGGCCCCTGCCCTCACGCTCGTCATCCGGGGCGGCGTGGGCATGGACAACGTGGACAAGAAAGCCTGCGCCGACAAGGGCGTCAAGGCTATGAACACGCCCAGGGCCAGCAGTGTGGCCGTGGCGGAAATGGCCATGGCCTTCATGGTGGCCATCCCGGCGCGCCTCATCGAGGCCCACACTTCCATGAAGGAAGGGAAGTTCCTCAAGAGCGAACTGAAGCGCACCGAGCTGTTCAAGAAGACCCTGGGCCTCATCGGCGCCGGCAACATCGCCACGGAAGTGGCCAAGCGGGCCCAGGCCTTCGGCATGGAGGTGATCGCCTTCGATCCCTTCCTCAAGGAGCACCCCGTCGCGAAGATGGTGAGCCTCGATGAGCTGGCCGCCAAGGCCGACTACATCAGCATCCACACGCCCCTCACGGACGAGACGCGGGGCATGATCAACGCCGCCTTCCTGGCCAAGCTGAAGGATGGCGTCACGCTCATCAACACCGGCCGCGGCAAGTGCGTGGTGGATGCCGACCTGGCCGCCGCCCTCCACAGTGGGAAGGTCCGAGCCTACGGCACGGACGTGTGGCCCAGCGATCCCCCCCCCGCGGACTGCCCCCTGCTCACCGCCCCCAACGTCTTCATGGCCCCCCACCTGGGCGCCAACTCCAAAGAAAACCTAGGCCGCATCGGCGACGAGGTGGTGTTAATCCTTCAGGATTTCAAGGCATAAATATTCACCGCCAAGACGCCAAGGGCGCCAAGAAAAACAACAGATCCTGGTCTCTTTCTTTCTTGGCGTTCTTGGCGTCTTGGCGGTAATCCTTTTCATTGGCACCAGGAGGAATTCATGACCCATCGTGCGATCAACTTCTACGCTGGCCCCGCGGGGCTGCCCCTGCCCGCCCTGGAGCGCGCCCAGGCGGAGCTGCTGGACTTCGCCGGCACTGGCATGTCCGTCATGGAGATCAGCCACCGCTCCAAGGAGTACGACGCCGTGCATGAGGAGGCCATCGCCCTCACCCAGGAGCTGATGGGGCTGCCCTCGAACTACAAGGTACTGCTGCTCCAGGGCGGCGCGCACCTCAGCTTCGGCATGATCCCCCTCAACCTGCTGCGCGGCGGCCGCAAGGCCGACTACATCGTGACGGGCAACTGGGCGGAGAAGGCCACCAAGGAGGCCAAGCTCGTGGGCGGCGACAACGTCCGCGTGGCCGCCAGCACCAAGGAGCAGAAGTTCAGCCGCCTGCCCCACGCCGACGAGATCAAGGTCGGCGCCGACAGTTCCTTCGTCCACTTCACGTCGAACAACACCGTGGAAGGCACGCAGTGGCACGACTTCCCCAAGGTCGGCAACGTGCCCTACATCTGCGATATGAGCTCGGACTTTATGTGGCGTCCGTTTGACGTGAGCCCCTTCGGCCTCATCTACGGCGGCGCCCAGAAGAACCTCGGCCCCAGCGGCGTCACGCTCACCATCATCCGCGAGGATTTCCTGGAGATGTGCGAGGCCCAGGACCTGCCCAGCTACCTGCGCTTCAAGATCCACGCCGAGAAGAACAGCCTCTACAACACCCCGCCCACCTTCGGCATCTACATCCTGCGGAACGTGCTGGCCTACAACAAGAGCATCGGCGGCCTGAAGGCCATCGAGGCCAACAACCGCGAGAAGGGCGAGCTGCTCTACGGATGCATCGATAAGCACAGCGACTTCTACCGCGGGTTCGTAACAGAAAAGGCCCACCGCAGCCTCATGAACGTGGACTTCTTCCTGCCCACCCCGGAGCTGGACGACCAGTTCGTGAAGGAGGCCAAGAAGGCCGGCATGGTGGGCCTGAAGGGCTACCGCGACATCGGCGGCATCCGCGTCAGCACCTACAACGCCGTCACCGTGGACAACGTGAAAACACTGGTGGACTTCATGGAACAGTTCGTCAAGGTGAACGGGTAATTCCTGGGCGCAGCCCCTCATATAGAAAGGGCGCCATCCGGCGCCCTTTCTGCATCAGTTAAAGCCAAGAATGATTTCCTCGATCTCGAGGTCCTTCTCGGCCCACATGTCCTGCACGAAGGCCTGCATGCGCGCGCGGAAGGCGGGATCGCCCTCATAGTCGCCACCCAGCAGATCCTTGGGAATCTCCAGCTCGCGCACCCGCACCACCACCCGCTTCACCTGGCCCGACAGCAGATCCCAGAAGCTGGGCACGCCTTCGGGGTAGACGATGGTGACGTCGAGCAGGGCATCGAAGCGCTCGCCCATGGCGCCAAGGGCCGTGGCGAAGCCGCCCACCTTGGGCTTCAGCAGATGCCGGTAGGGCGACTGCTGGGCCTCCTTCTTCGCAGGGCTGAACCGCGTCCCCTCCAGGAAGTTCATCACCGAGGTGGGGATCTGGCGGAACTTCTCGCAGGCCTTGCGGGCCGTGGCCAGGTCCCTGGTCCGGCTGCCGCTGCGGCGGCGCATGAAGGGGAAGTCCAGGGCCCACCAGGCCAGACCCATGACCGGCACATAGAGCAGCTGCCGCTTGAGGAAGAACTTCAGGAAGGGCACCTTCCGATGGAAGACCTTCTGCAGAACCAGGATGTCCACCCAGCTCTGGTGGTTGCTGCTCACCAGGTACCAGCCCGTGCGCCGCAAGCCGTCGAGGCCCTTCACATCCCAGCGGATGCGCTGCACCATCGCCATCCACCAGCCGTTCACGGCAATCCAGCCATCGGCCATGGTGTTGAGCACGCGATCCGTGCCGCGACGCACGACTCCGAAAGGCAAGGCCAGCTTCACCAGCGCCACCGGGACCATGCCCGAACAGATGGCCACGGCGTTGGCCGCCAGCACCGAACTGGCGACGCTGCCCTTGAAGGTGGACCACAAGCGCTTCAACATCGGAGCTCCGACCTGCCGGACGCGTTTGCATCCAATAGATCAGTTTATCGGAAGGTCCGATGATCCGGCGGAGGGAAAAAAGGACCTAGCCCCAGCCCAGCTCCTCCAGCCGTTTCTCCCCGATGCCGAAGTGGTGGGCGATCTCGTGGATGACCGTGGTGGCGATCTCCTCGCGCAGGTCGTCCTCATCCAGGCAGTCTTCAAGGAGGGGTCCACGGTAGAGGGTGATGCGGGGCGGCAGATCCCCGGACTCCGCCCGCCCCTCCGTCAGCGCCCGCCCCGAATACAGCCCGTAGAGGGTCTCGTCCTCAGGCACACCCAGGTCGTCCAGCAGCGCGTCCGGCGCCCATTCCTCGATGACCACCGGCACCCCCGCCAGATAGGGCCGGAACTCCGCCGGCACGAGCGCCAGCGCCTCGTCCACCAGCCTGCGGAACGTCCGATCCGACATCTGCATCAGAGCCCGTCCAGCGGGCTCGCCACGCCGCGTCCACCGCGGTTCAGCACATGGGTGTAGATCATGGTGGTGGCCACGTCCTTGTGCCCCAGCAGCTCCTGCACGGTGCGGATGTCGTGGCCCGCCGCGAGCAGGTGCGTCGCGAAGCTGTGGCGCAGCACGTGCGGCGTGACGGGCTTGGTGAGCTCCGCGGCCCGGGCAGCCATCCGGACGGCCTTCTGCACGCTCTCCGGCTGGAGGTGATGGCGGCGCATCACGCCCGATCGGGGATCCACCGAATGCTGCGCCGACGGGAAAACCCACTGCCAGCCCCAGGCCCGGGGCGCCGCCTTGCATTTCTGCGCCAGCGCGTCCGGCAGGAAGACCTCCCCGAAGCCCTCCTCCAGGTCGCGCTCATGCAGGGTCCGCACTTTGTCCAGGTGGGCCCTGAGGGGCGCGATCAGGCGATCCGGGAGCATCGTCACACGGTCCTTGCCCCCCTTCCCCTCTCGCACCACGATTTCCCGCCGCTCGAATTCCACATCCTTCACCCGGAGGCGCAGCCCCTCCATCAACCGCATCCCCGTCCCGTACAAGACCTGCACCAGCAGACCCATCGCTCCTTCCATCTGATCCAACAGGGCGCGCACCTCTCCCGGCGTGAGCACAATCGGCAGCCGCGGCTGGCGCTTGGCCTGGACCACCTCGGCCAGCCACGGCAGATCCACCTCCAACAGATGCCGGTAGAGGAAAAGCAGGGCCGCCTTGGCCTGGTTCTGCGTCGACGGCGACACCCGCCGGTCCACCGCCAAGTGGCTCAGGAACGCCTGGACCTCGGGCGCCCCCATGTCCCGGGGATGCCGCTTGCTGTGGAAGAGGATGAAGCGCCGCACCCAGTCGAGGTAGGCATCCTCGGTCCGAAGGCTGTAGTGCCGGACCCGCAGGCTCTCCCGCAGTTGATCCAGCAGCTTCGGGGGCGGTGTCCCCCCGCCCTCATTCCGGCTTTCACCCGTCTGCCTATTCACCTCAAGCATGGGCTCGCTCCAATCGCCTCAGATCGCCTATCGCGCTAATCTTGGGACAGACTCACGAATCCGATAAGCAGGAGACGACACAATCTATCGCTTTTTTTTCGCCCGTCAAGCCCCCAACCCGGTATGCCTATTCCCCCAATCGCTGCACCCCACCCCCCCCGACCTAGGCGAACTCCCCCCACCCCCCACCCCGCCGTCCAATTTAAAGTTAGGCCGTTCAAGGAGCATTGATGCGGCTTTGGTCCATCCATCCTGGCTACCTTGATTCCAAAGGTCTCGTAGCTTTATGGCGAGAAGGTCTGCTGGCCCAAGCCGTTCTCGCGGGTGAAACCAAGGGATATCGAAATCACCCACAGTTGGAAAGGTTCAAGGCTTCAGCCAATTCTTCGTTATTCATTGCAGCCTATTTGAAGGAGGTTCACCTTGAATCGCTTCAGCGTGGCTATCACTTTGACGATCGCAAAATTGGAAGTGTTGTTCCGCAAACCCCTCTTACAGTCACATCAGGCCAAATCCAATATGAATGGTCCCATCTACTGGCAAAGTTGAAAACGCGTGATCCTGATCGCCATCAACGAAACCAAGTCATCAAGCAGCCGCTCCCACACCCGCTTTTCCGTATCATTAAAGGTGGCATTGCCTCGTGGGAGGTCATCACGGCCTAACCCTTCGCTCAAGTCGGACCCAACCTGCACGGGCTGCTATGCTCTCTCTTGTTCCCGTCTTTCTCGTCTCTGTTTAGCTTTTCGGCCGCAGGTTGGGCCGCTTAGCTGCTTTCGTTAGGGCTCACCAGGCCAACATCCCTCAAGGAGACCCAATGCCAATCAATTGCCCTCAGTGCGGTTCTGACAAAACCATGACTTCTGGAATGCTTGTTGAATCAGGCACTCAGACTTCTTCTGGATTAGGCGTCGGGTTCACTAACCAGGGCTCGGTCGGTCTCGGTCTTACCGGCGGGGTGACCATGAACAATATGGCCAAGAAATATTTCCTCGGCCCTCGCCCCCAAGAATCAGGAAAGGGGCCTTCTGTTGGCTGCGGTATCGCAGCGGTCATTCCCTTTTTATTGCTTGCGGCAGTCATCCCTGAAAACAATGTGGCGGCTGTTATGTTTGGTCTATTTATCGGTTTTATCACTTTTGTCGCACTTATGGCTTTTAACAATTCCAACAATATGAAAGCCAAAGAATGGGACAAGAAAAAGGAATGGTTAACCGGGCTATGGGTCTGCCTTCAATGCGGCAAAGAATGGAAACCGGAAATCCAAAATTAGGAATGAGAAGTCCAGCCCTAACCCTTCGCTCAACTCGGACCCAACCTGCACGGCCTGGTAACCTCTCTCTTGTTCCCGTCTTTCTCGTCTCTGTTTAGCTTTTCGGTCGCAGGTTGGGCCGGTTAGCTTTTTTCGTTAGGCGCTCTCTTCCCAAACCATCTTGGTGGTTGGTTTTTTAAATTCTCAACTTTGCACCTGGTGGCTTCGAATTCCGGCTTTCACTGAATGGCGTTACGGCCCTCGCGGGTTTTGGGTTCTCCGCTCCACCGCTCGCCTTCCGCTGTCATCATCAAGGCTGATTCCCGCCTTATCGGTTCGCCCTTTTCGGCACATCAGCAGTCACAGATTTATTCTTCGCGTCTCCACCGTTGGGGCCATAACTCCAGCATTTCACCTTTGGGTTCGGCAGCATGATTCATCGCTCTCACACAATCGCCCACGAATCCCAGCAGGTTGCATGCTCGGGGGCGCTCATTCTTGCTGGCGCGCCTAACCGTTCGTTCAAGCGGACCCTGCCTGCGCGATCCGGTTTCCTCTCTCTTCATTCGTCTTTCTCGGCTCCGTTCAGCATTCGGCTGCAGGCGGGTCCGCTTAACTTCGTTCGTTAGGCCGTTCAATGAGCATCCCTCCAGAGATTCTGCATGTGGTAATGAAATGCCTTGGTGGATTTCAAATCCAAGGGAAGATCGGCAAATCTCACCTGCAACCCACCATAGCTAGGGCTCTTCGAGAAGCAGGGTTTGTTGCTGATGAAGAGGACGCTAAGCATCTTCTTCCGGCACGCATTCCCGTTTGGCGTAGCAAGAACGACTCTAAAGTAGTGCCCACAACACGGCGCCGACTTGTTGATATTGTTGTGTACAGGAATGGCCAACTCGCAGCACTAATCGAAACCGAGTCTGATCTTAATGATCTCAGGGTTTCCGGGGTGTCAAAGCGTAATGACCATTACAATGTCGCCAGTATTTCAAAAAACTCGGATGGTGAATATTTCGACTCATATCGCTCATTAGAACGCATGGCTGTTGCCGCATTTCACTGGAACTTGCGCCTCAAAATAGATCAAGACCCATCGCCACAGCAAGTTGTTAATTCGCTTGAATCGATACAATCCGATGATCCCTTACTTCATAATCCCGCAATGGTTCCCATACTTCTTGTCAGTGGATGTTGTCGCAAATTTGACAGGCCAATCTTGTCACGCAGAATGGAATCGTTGAACGCCACCTTGGTCTGCGTGAACGGGGAATGATATGGACGCCTTCGGGCGCAGCTTAGCGAACGATGATGGCAACCCAAATGAAGATGCCTTCCTTATTGGTCGGAAGAATGGCAAGGCTTTTTGGGCTGCGGTGGCTGATGGTTCCGGACGGGCTGGCGGCTTGGCTACAAGACTACTCCATCAAATGAGTTTCACCATACAGCCAGATATCCTCTCAGCGGCACTTGGTGGGTTACTGAAAAGCCTGGATGCACAGCTTGTAGGCGGACCCCAGTCCACTCTTGCCATGGTCTTGGGGCGAGAAAATATGGCAATTCTGGCTTGGGCTGGTGATTCTCGCATTCTTCACTTAGACAATGAAGGTAGCCTCACTCTGGTTTCTTCTAGCAATAATCGATTGGGTTCTGGGGTGGTCGTTCCAGGCCTGGCATTGCGAAGCGCTCTACCTGGATCCATGTTCCTGTTGGTCTCCGATGGGACTTGGGGTGGCATCGGGGGCATGGCTGGCCTACATCGCGCACTTGCCCAAACTCGGCCACATGCTTCTGATCTACCTTCGATAATCCTTCAAGCTGCTTCCAAACATGGCCGCCCCGACGACATGACCTGTGTGGTGATCATCCCATGACGAACCCGGGTGCTTTTATATGTTGTTCCTTCTCGGCGGTACTCCACCGGCCTAACCCTGCGCTCAACTCGGACCCCGCCCGCGCGATCTGCTTTCCTCTCTCTTCATTCGTCTATCTCGGCTTCGCTCAGCACCCGTTCGCGGGCGTGGCCGGTTAGCTCATTCCGTTAGGCGCCATCTCAGAGGAGATCCACATGATCGGCTTCCTTCACGCACTAGGAGTAATCACGCTAATTCTCGGTGTGTTGGGTGGTTTGATTGCTTGTACTTCGAGTTTCATGGCGGGTGTGGCGCTGATTTTTTCATCTGTCGTTTCGGGTTCCTTACTGATGGGGTTCTCCAAATTGCTCGAATGGGTCTTCGACATTAGATATGCATTAGTGGAGGAGGAATTGCCTATCGAAAAGCACACGCTGGATGGTTCGGAGTTCCTAGTTAAACCTGTTCGAACCAAAGGCAAATTTGGTGGAATTTATCAATTTCCGGACACAAACCCTGTCAGCATCGACCCGCAGTTCAGAACCCGTGATCAGTTCATTAATCACATCCTTGAAATCGTAAAGGCAGCACGCGCCTAACCCTCCGCTCAAGCCGGACCCCGCCTGCATTGCCTTCCGTTCTCTCTCAACATTTTGCTATCTCGGCTCCGCTCATCGTCTCGGTGCAGGCGTGGCCGCTTAGCTGCTTTCGTTAGGCCTCTCGCCCTTTATGGGCGCAAAGTGCTACAATGAAATATGCTTCCCGCGGAACGCCGAAGACAAGGCATATCTCGAATCACTCGGCTCCACGAGCCCGAATCCATTG
>Ga0315270_10000317_pt1 | contig 27326 bp, 27 predicted proteins | sample C1_bottom_MG_FD_204932 | JGI IMG/M metagenome (GOLD analysis project Ga0315270, IMG submission 204932) | Sediment microbial communities from Yellowstone Lake, YNP, Wyoming, USA - C1_bottom | ecosystem: Environmental > Aquatic > Freshwater > Lake > Sediment | place: USA: Wyoming | collected...
TATGCAGTGAGTCAAACGCAATAATCAGGGACTTTATGCAAAAACATAAAAATCTGTGGCTGAAACGACTCTGGCCCCATCAATTTTCCAGGCAGGTAGTGATGCTGACTTCCATCGCAATCGTCCTCAGTACGGCGATACTCACAAGCTATCAAGTCAACGAGGTCAGCAAGTTTCAGTACGATAACGCAAGGGAACTGCTGGACTCTATTGCCGAAAACATTAGCCTGGGCATCACCCAACCATTGATCGTCAAAAATTATGCGGGAATTGAACAGCTGCTTCAGCGCGCTGCTGTTTTCCCCGGCATACGTTCAATTACTCTGGTAGATCCTTCAGGTCGGGTGATAAGCGCAGTAAGACACATGCCTGAAATGCCAGTTGAACCCGTTTTCTCAACGCTAAAATTGTCACCGCCCCAACTTAAATCATCTTCGTTTCAGTGGATCTACGGCAAAAGCGAGCAGCCACATCCACTGGCTATGGGGTTGGATGCTACCGCCATATCAACCTGGCACCCTATTGAAGACGGCGGCTTGGGGTGGTTAAATATTAACTTTTCGGTCGAAGAGGTGCGTGACGATGCACTGATACTGATCAAAAATAGTATTTTGCTGGCCCTTGCCGCTCTCATAGTGCTCACCCTAATTTTGATGCGCCTGCTCAAACCCAACCTGAGTGCCCTGAGTAAAGCGACCGATTTTGCCAAGAGTCTTTACTATGTGCATGGACAACAAATCAGCGTGTTTCAGGGAAGCTCTGAAATTGAATCTCTGAACCAGGCACTGAATGAAACTTCACAGCGACTTTTTCACCAGGACGAAGTGCTCATAAGCACCAATAGACTTTTGACAAATGTTCTTGATGCGTCATCCGAAGTCTCTATCATAGCCACTAACCTTGAAGGTTTAATCATAGTATTTAACCGGGGCGCAGAGCGACTACTCGGTTACACTTCAGCCGAAATGGTCAACAAACAGACACCCGCACTTTTTCATCTGGCTGACGAAGTGCAGAAGAGAGCCAAGGAATTGAGTCTGGAGTTTGGTTATCCGATTGAAGGTTTCAAAACCTTTCACGAAATTGCTGACGTGAAAGGATCCGAAGAAAGAGAATGGACCTATGTGCGCAATACCGGAGAACATATACCAGTTTCTTTGGTCATTACCACCATGCGTTCTGACCAAGGCGAGATCACCGGCCACTTGGGCATTGCGCAAGATATCACCGAACGCAAACGTAATGATAAATTGAAAAGTGAATTTGTCTCGACCGTCAGTCACGAACTGCGCACGCCGCTCACCGCCATCGCTGGCGCATTGGGATTAATTTCTGGTGGTGCACTCGGTGAGATGCCTGAAAAGGCCAAGCAGATGCTTGGCATTGCCTATAAAAATAGCCAACGGCTGACGTTCCTGATTAACGACCTGCTCGATATGGAAAAGCTGGTGGCTGGCAAGATGCATTTCGACATGAAACAGCAGCCGCTCATGCCACTGATAGAACAGTCTTTGGATGGCAACAGGACCTATGGATCAGAACGACGTGTAACGCTGCAACTCATTAACTCGGCACCTGATGTTGAGGTATATGTAGATCAGCAGCGGTTCCTTCAGGTGATGTCCAATCTGCTTTCCAACGCGATTAAATATTCACCCGAAGACGATACCGTGGAAATTTCCGTGCAAATACACGATAACACCGTGCGTGTTACGGTGAGGGACCATGGGCATGGTATACCTGCAGAATTTCTTGACCGCATCTTTAAAAAATTCTCGCAGGCCGATTCTTCTGATACACGACAAAAGGGCGGAACCGGACTCGGGTTATTCATTACTCGCGAGCTGGTTGAGCGCATGGCCGGAAAGATCGGATTTGAATCTACAGAAAATCAGGGCACGTGTTTCTATGTCGATTTACCCATCAGCGAGACTCAGCATAGCAACACCGATGCCGCCCCGCTTTCAGCAGATAAAAATGGGCCACGCATCCTGGTAGTTGAGGATGAACCGGATATCGCAAAACTGATTTCTATTATGCTCAATAGGGCCGGGTATACAGTAGATATTGCACTTAACGGCAAACAGGCGCTTGAATTCATCAACCACACACCTTACGTCGCCATGACGCTAGACCTGATGCTACCGGATATCAGCGGGCTGGAACTCATCCACCTTATACGCAATCAGCCCGGGACTAAAGATCTACCCATCGTTGTGGTATCTGCCAAGATGGAAGAGGGGCGCCTTGCCATTAATGGTGTGTTTAGCGACATCGACTGGCACGCCAAGCCTATCGACGAGGCTCATCTGCTGTCCGCAGTGGGAAAATACCTACCCGAAGCAAGCACACACCGACACCGTGTGCTGCACGTGGAAGATGATGATGACTTGCACCAGGTGATACGCGCGATGTCCGGTGATCGTTTCGATTTTTTGCACGCGGAAACTCTGCGTGAAGCTCGCAAGCAGCTGCGTGAGGGAAAATTTGATCTGATAATTCTGGACATCAGTCTGCCCGACGGTTCCGGCTGGAATCTGCTGCCGGAAATTCGCATGCAACAACCTCAAGCCCGGGTCATCATACTGTCAGGCGCCAATACAACTCCGGACGAAGCGCACAAAGTGGAGGCCGTTTTACTCAAATCACTCATCTCGTCGAAAGATCTATTGCAGGCAATCAACAGCAACATTCAACTCCCCATACACAAATAATTACAGTCTGAGTTTAATTTCAATATCACATATGTCCGTTAAATAAACGAACTAACTCAGCTAGCAAGAAAAATGTTCTGAGCCTGAAACTGCCCATTGCCTGCGACGCTATGTGATCTGTGAATTTTTGCCACATAAGATACTGCCAGACCAGGCACGACTACCTATTTATTTTAGTGCATCAGCAGTAATTTTTTCTATCGTTACATCAATGTCTTTGGCAGCGGCGGCAGCGCCACCGATCGAATAGCGCTGCTCTATATAAGTTCCGTTCGTGTAGCTCAGCCATACCTTGCCGGCAGTATCTTCCCAGGCCACTGCCTTAAAGGGAATATCAAGAGCGGCAAGAGCCGCTTCCTTGATAATGTATGGACCACCTTTACCACGCCCAAATATAAGCAGCTGGTTGGGCGGTATATCCACATTCACCTTCTTCGACAAGTCTTGCCAGTCAACACGGCTGAATATATGTGCGCCCACTGCTTTGGCGGAAACTTCCATACGGTCCATGGTTTCATTTACTGAGTATTTACTGGGTTTGGTCACAATGCCGGTGTTGGTGTCGTATACCCCACCCTGATTGACTTTTGGCGTTGTCGCACAGCCCGCGAGCAGTAGCAAGGCAGTACCAGCGACAAACAGAACATGCAATTTTTTCTCTATCATTTTTAAGACTCCGTATCGAATGATCACAAGAAAATCTCCACCCACTAACCGGGTTACTGCGGCCTCCTTGTGGAAGAGTCGCGGAGTCAAACTTTTTTTAGAAAACAAAATGATAATTGGGCAATGTTGTCTATGCACCGGTTTGCTGTCAAGCACTTATTCAATGACTCAGGAATATTGGTGGAAATGACTTTAACCAATAAAAACGGCGACCTTAGTCGCCGTTTTTATTGGCCGGAAAAAATTTTCCGGGATGTATTTCCTGCTAGGCCGGATATTAAAATCCAAACTGCCCGCTGTGTGCGCCTGATGCCATGAAAAACAGCATCGGGATGGACAGCATGGTGTTGGTGCGAGACGCGAGGAAAGCAACGCGACGAGCAGTCACCTTTTCTGCGTCAGTTGCAGCAACAATACCCAGAATCTTCTTCTGGTTACGCCAGATCAAAGTCCATACGTTGATCAGCATGATGGTACCCAACCAGGCACCCATGCCGATCAGCGCATAGCCGGGCTTGAAGGTGAATGCTGGTACAAAATGCGAACCCAGTAATGCAGCGCCAGTCAGCCATGTCACTACAGCAGCCCAACGGAAGAACAGCAAGGCGCGGGGAGCAACGTGCTTGCTGATTCCTGCAGCAGTGTTGTCAGCAGCGGCAGCTTTCATCGCTGCAACCTGAACGAAGTTGAAATAGTAAAGTAAACCGATCCACATTACACCGGCCATAAGGTGAAACCAACGCTCTAATCCTGGCAGAAATTCCATTTTCTTAAACCCCTATTAATTTAGTAATAATCACAAACAGAACCAGGGTCAGAACGAACCCCGAAATAACGGTACCCCAAAGTGAATCTAACGGGTTTTGCATTGCATGCTCTCCTTAACGTGTTTTTTATTCGATATCCACTATCGACACTGACAGTGGGAAGCCGAATAATAGTCACTAACAGGGGGTTTATGCAACTACATAATGTCAGTAATATCCATATGGTTTAATTCCGCAGTCACATTTCCCAGGCTAATTATTCAATACATATTTATTCAACAACACTGCCACACCTCGCCTCAGCTGCATTTTTCATATTGACACTGTCGTGGCAGGTCTATTTAATGGACAAATAATCTGTCAAATCATCAATGCAAGAGTAAACAATGAAGAATAACGATGTATTACGCAGTATCAGGCACATCCTTAACATCAGCGACACAGCCATACTAGATATTTTCAGGCTCGCCCTGCATAAAATGGATCAGACTACCGCCTCCGGCTTATTCAAGGATGAAGGTGAGGCAGGGTTCATGGAGTGTACAAACAACCTCCTTTTACTTTTTTTAGACGGATTGATCACTTATCGTAGAGGTAAAAGTGAGGGGCGACCAGCAGATACAAAAGGTATTCTCCCCCCCCTGACAAACAACGTCATCTTTAAAAAACTCAGAATTGCATTTGATTTGAAAGAAGACGATTTGATTGAACTGTTGTCTTTGGCCGATTTTGACGTATCAAAAAACGAGGTCAGTGCCATATTCAGAAAATCCGGCCATAAGCATTACAGAGAGTGCAGCGATGATTTTCTTATGGCATTTCTGGTTGGGCTGACTTTCCGCGAGTGGAATTAATCCCAAAATTACAACTGATCTGCTACCGCACGACCGCCGGAGTGCACCCCGCAGCCTGCACACTTGCTTCCCTGTCAGAACATTGCGCCCCGGTTTCACGCAATAAACGTATTCCCACCAGGGTGTAGCGGGTACTTGGGGAATTCCAGTTGCGGTAGGAAGAGCGGGCATAGAAGGGCCAGGTGTGCCACGAGCCGCCGCGACGCACACGCACTGATCCCGATACAGGTCCGGTGGGATCATTGACTGGCGATTTGGCATAATAATTTTCGTCATACCAATCCGCACACCATTCCCACACATTGCCATGCATGTCGTACAAACCAAAGTCATTGGGTGAGAAACTGCCCACGGGGGCTGTAAACTCAAAACCATCATGACCCGCCAGTGCGTGGCTTTGCCACTTCGGCCAATTTTTCGCTGCGTCTGCATCAAACAGATTGCCGACTTTCAGCAGGGACAGCACATCATTGCCGCTATGGTAGCGCGTGCGTGTTCCTGCACGAGCGGCATACTCCCATTCTGCTTCTGTCGGCAAACGATACTTCACACCCTCTTTTTCGGTCAGCCACAGGCTCATGGCCTGCGCATCGTTCCAGGTGATATTCACCACCGGGTGGTTATCCCCCTGGGGAAAACCGGGGTTACGCCACGAATACTCCGGATTGCGTCCCTCGAAAGCATCACCGCGCGCCGATTTATCCGCGTCATATGCGCTGTTATAACCGTAACCACCTCTACCATCGGCTTCCGCTTCAGGACGATAGCCGGAGGCTTCCACAAAGCGCCTGAACTGGGCTACTGTCACCTCATGCTGTCCCAGATAAAACGCTTGAGTGATACGAACTTTATGCACAGGCGCTTCATCTACCAGTTCTGCAAAGCGTTTATTTTCCAGCAGGGGAAAATCATTGGCGAGGCTTGCAACGGACTCGTCACTCCCCATCATGAACTCACCCGACGGAATCAGAACGAACTGCATGCCGAGTATGTTTTCTACTTGCGGTGGGAATATGAAATCAGGCGCCGCAAAGCACAATGAATACATCGATTGAGAAATAACAATAATAATTAGTCGTATCATTTTATTCCCCACTGTACACATCCTGGCAATGCGTGAAGACAAGGGACTGCGGGTGAAGCTATGCTACAAAATCTGAAACTGGTCTAAACTAACCACTATCGGGACGTTAAAGTAGGGGACACACACATTAACATTCATGGTGAGCATGTCGACCCATATCAAGCCGCCCGGCGTCTGCCATTCGGCCTTCGACAGGCTCGGGACGAACGTTGTTGGTGTTGGTCAGTTTATTTGCGAGTTTCATCAGATCAGCCCCTTTACATTTGTAATGTTGACAAGCCCCATCAAATCATGCCCCCTCTGCCCCGTTTTCTCTGCGATGAAATGCTCGGTCATCTGTGCCGCTATCTGCGTGCGGCCGGCTACGACACACTATTTGATACAAATGGTTTACCTGACCGTGAGCTGTTAAGATTGTGCAAGGAACAGAACCGATTCTTCCTCACCAATGACCAGCTCATCATCGAACATAAAGCCGCAGTAGGTGTGGCTTTCATACTGCCCAACATGGAACTTGACCAGCTTGCCACTATCGTAGGCGCGCATTTTCATCTCGACTGGGTAAGCCACGCCTTCACCCGCTGCCTGGTGGATAATACACCTCTGCTGACGGCGGATACCGCCGCACTGCAACGCATTCCACAGGACGCACACAAACTTGGTGAATTGTTCAGTACTGCCCAGGTTGTATGAGGGTTTACTGGCAAGGCTCGCACTATAAGCGTATGCGTGCCAGACTAGCGAAGTGGCAAAGTTACCCGGGTAATACTCTGAAAATTGCTGATCCAAAGTAAATATACCACAGGGTCATGAGTGGTTTCAGCGTTTCAAGCCGTGTTTTTCAAGTGCCAAACTAAAATCGTCGGACAACAGTGTATCGATCAGGGCAGAGCGCGCCGCCCTCTGCTTGGGTGTCCAATCTCCTTTGAGCGCGACGACATAACGTGTATTAATCTTCGTTCCATCAAGAGGTTGTGGATTATCCGCGGTGCCACCGAGAGGCACAATATCAAAGGTGGCTGGAAAGGATTCCTTTGTGTAACGGCCAATGTGATACAGAATTACTGCCGCGTCAGCGCGACCAAAAGCGACTGACCAGGGTTCATCCCGATGATGAATGCGCGGGCCGGCAAGCCACTTGTACGGATCGCCACTAGCGCCATTAAAAATGGTTTCTATCAATTTTTCAGCAGTCCAGCCCATGGGCGGGTTGTGGTCAGACTTTGCGATGTTATATACTGCGTCGAGGTAATTCTGGTAAGCACTGGACTCCAGTTCTGGATTGGGGGTCACCAGCCTGACTCCGTCCTTGCCCAGATCCCACACGCTTGCTATCTGTTTCGGATTACCATTCTTAACCAAAATGACCACGCCACGATCCCTGTACAGCGGAATCGACACCCCGTCTGTGTTGCCTGCTGCCATAAGCTTGTCTATTACAGCCTTGCTCGCAACCGCAACGCTTGGTCGGCAATGAATGTCAAGATTATCAAACTGCACCACTCCTTTTTCAATTTGCGAAATGACAACTGGCGGGCTGGTGGTGTACAGCGCATTGCGCAGCGGATCGCTTTTAAATTTGGCAAACACGAGCGGCCAAATATCACGCAGTACCATGTGATAATTTCCTTCGGTGGAGAGTACCAGGTCGCAACTATCGATCTGGCCGTGCAGATCGTAGAGCATGTTCGATGTGAGGTTGTGCAAACTTGGCGTTATTACGCTGCCATCCAGCGGCCATTCCAGATTCTGTGGCGCGTCTATAACCGGTTTCCCGGTTATTTTCGGCATCCCCGCTTGTGCTGCTGACACAAGTAAAAATAGTGCAAACAGAAAAGTAAATATCTTATTAACCATATTCGAGCTCCCGCATTTTTTTACATTATAAAATCGTGCTTCACCTCCAAACCTTTATACGCTGCTGTTTCAAACGGTTGAATTGTGAAAACAGTTCAGGACATGCATTGCAACAGAGATATTTGCAGAACTCACTGTCTTAGAATTAATTCTTGCGGTCAATAGACCAAATGGCCTAGATAACGGCTTACCCTTGCGCAAAATCAAGCTGCATTGCCTACGGCACAATTGACCAGTCTACATTTCGTGCAACGACCCATCCGCAAATATCAGCCCGCAGCGCACTGTCTTATTCGCATACACATGCTGCATCGCGCCGCGATATTCCGCCATCTGTACGCGGTATGGAGCGGAGTCATGACTTGCGCCGGTTTTGTAATCCAGCACCCACACCACATCCTCAAACTCCACCAGCCTGTCGATACGCCTCAGCTCGCCCAGCGCATTGACGTAGGGCATTTCGTTGTACGCGCTGCGATACTGTGCAGCATCAAAGAAACGTTGCAGCTGCGGCTGTGCCATAAGCTGCCACGCCTGCTTCCACAGCGCATCCATCTCGTCAGCCGGAATGCCGCACTGCGCACAGATTACAGCCTGCTCGGCAAGTGCACCCGGCATGACCAGCTGCTGCAGCAGGGCGTGCAGCCAGGTGCCACGGCGCTGCTCGAGGGTCAGGCTTGCGGTACGCTGTCCCCTTGGCATTGGACGCTGCAGGGCTGCATCCACAGGCACTGCAGTCTGCTGCTTGTCTGCTGCGATTTCACCTGCACGGGCAAGCAAGGGATTATCGCTGGGCGGGTTTAGCTGCGCGATGCGGTCGTACCAGGATAGTATATTTTTCTTTTCTTCGGTCTCCGCATTCTTGCCGTTGCCGCTCACCAGCAGGGCCTGCTTGGCGCGGGTGATTGCGACATAGAGCAGGTTCATGCCTTCGCGTCGCGCATAATTTTCTTCGGCTTCAAACAGCGGCATGCGTGTTCTGCCGTGCGCTGCCTGCGTGGTGTACAGGGAAAAATGCACAGGCCGTGCGGCGTTGGTGGGCCAGTCCAGCAGCACGCCGTAACCGTCATTCCTGCTGCGCGTGTCATTGGCATCCAGCAGCCACACAATGGGCGCTTCCAGCCCCTTGGCTTCGTGCACGGTGTAGATGCGCAGCGCGTTGCCGACCTCGCCCACCTTGCCCTCGTCCGGCGACTCGTTCTCCGCCTCGCGCAATTCGCGCAGTTCGGCGAGAAAGCGCGGCAGACTGGGGTAACGCCCGCCATCCACAGCCAGCGCCACTTCCAGCAGTGCCTGCAGGTTGGCCTGCACGGTGGCGCGCATCGCATCGGGTAGCACCGCCGCATAGCGATGCGGCACGTCGGCGCTGAAATAGATGTGGTCGAGCAGGTCGTGCACCGGCAGCCTGTCGGCGCGGGTGAGCCAGTCTTTTAGAAGATGATGGGCACGTTGCAAGGATGGCGAAGTTTCGGTGGAGGCGGCAAGGTGATTTAATCTTGTCCACCAGTTATAAATCCCCCCTGGCCCCCCTTTTGCAAAGTGGGGAACAGGTTGATGGGACATATCATTGTCATCGATAGTATCAACGCTCAACTCTTGCTCAACTTGAGTTTCAATTTTGAGTTCGGCGAGTTGCATCAGGTCTTGATCGGAGCAGGAGAATATCGGCGAGCGCAGTACCTGTGCCAGTTGCAGGTCGGCAAAGGGCGCAATCAAAAACATCAGCAGCGCCTGGATGTCTTCGGCTTCCAGCGTATCGAGCAGGCCGCCGCGGCGCGAGGTGAGGAAGGGAATATTTTTTTCACGCAACGCGGCTTCGTAGGTGCGCAGGTGGGTGCGCTTGCGTACCAGCACCATGATGTCGCCGTAGTTTGCACGGCGCGACTTGCCGTCCTTGTCCAGCACCGACCACTGCGCGACGATTTCGGCAATCCTGTCTGCAAACTGCGCGGCCTCACCCTCGCGTGCGCCGCTGTCGGCTTCATCGCGCGCCAGCAACAGCGGATTGCGCAGTGCTAAGACTTCCTGCTCTGCGGCCGCTTTTTCTTTCTCAAACAGCACCAGCGGCAGCACGCCGATATAGCCGGGCAAGTCACTATGGTGTGCGAGGTGATTTTCAAAATCGACAAAGCCATCGGGGTGGCTGGCAAATACGCCGTTCACCACCTCCAGCACGGCCGGCGCATTGCGCCGCGTTTCATTCTGCGTGAGGTAGTGCGCTGCAAATTCCTGCAACATGAAATTTTTAACTTCACCAAACAGGCGCGAGTCGGCACGGCGGAAGCGGTAGATCGACTGCTTGGGATCGCCCACAATAAATATTTTCGGGCGCTCGTCGGCGGCAACCGAAGCCTCGAACCACGCCTGCAGAATTTGCCACTGCAGCGGATTGGTGTCCTGGAACTCATCCAGCAGAACTTGTTTATAACGACTATCCAGCTTGTACTGCATATACTCGGCGCTGTCGCTCTGCTTCATCAGCCGCGCCACCTGATATTCCACGTCGGTGAAATCCATCACCTGCTGGCGCTGCTTCAGTTCCTGATAATGCCCCAGAAACTCCACACCGCAACGCATACCCGCCTGATTCAGGCGCAACGCAGCCTGCTCTGCCAGCGCATTTTGCACTTCATGCAGCACCTCCAATATGGCAGAAAACTGGCTGGCGTACAGTTCAGCGTTCTGCCCCTTATTGGCCTTGAGCTTGCGCGGCTCGCCCTTTGCCGTATGCAGCTCATCAAACAGGCCCTGATAACGCGACGACGGCTCTTCTGCTGCCATTGCGTCATCCAGCGACCTGGCTATTTTTCGCTGCGCATCCGAACCGTTGTCCAGCAGGCTGGCAAAGGCCTGTACCAATAATTCAAACTCATCATCCAGCAATGCCTCGCAAGGATCGTCATCCGGATCCACCCCCAGCTCGGCCTGCAATTCCTCCAGCGCCCACGCCACGGCATCTTCCTGCCCCTGGGTATAAGCCCACCACTCGGCGCGCTTGTTGAGAAAATTTTCCAGCAGGGCGCGTGTATTGTGCAGACCGTATTCGTTAAACAGCCATTGCATTTCCTGCGCCAGCTCACCATCGGGTGCGGCATGCAAACTGTCCGCCAGCGCATCCCACGCCTCCTCGCGCAAAGCTGCCGTGCGCTCCAGCAGTTGCATCCCCACCGGCACACCCGCATTCAAAGGCGCGCGCTGGATGATCTGCATAAACCAGCCATGAAATGTGCTGATCGTGATACTGGAAGAAGACAGCAAAAACTCGCGATAAAGCCCGCGCGCCTTTGCCAGCATTGCATCATCCACCACATCAATGGCGCGTTCTTGCAAGAATTCGCTCACCTCGTCATCGTTTTTTGCAGCCAGTAAATGCAGCCAGTCATGCAGCCGTTCCTGCATCTCCTGCGCCGCCTTGCGCGTAAAGGTGATCGCCAGAATTTCGCTGGGCTGCACGCCCGCTAACAGCAAACGTACGATGCGCGACACCAGCAGCCAGGTCTTGCCGCTGCCGGCACAAGCTTCCACCACGACGCTGTTATTTGGGTCCAGGGCGATTTTGTTTTTCATTTCATCGCCCCCTTTCCGCTGGAATTGTAGGGTGGGCAAATTGCCCACGCGGTAATTTGATAATTGGTGGGCAATTTGCCCACTCTACAATAGAAGGTTTTCGCTTTTCCCACCCCTCGTCCGCCACCGAGTAGCACAGACTGATCAGGGAATTCTGACGAATATGTTTGAGCACGTGGACGCGCAGCGGATCGTGCGAGTTTATAAGGAAGCCTGACCTGTCGCGCAACGCAGGGAACCTCGAAGAGGTGGCGGATTGGGGATCGCCTTCTTTTGGTTACTTTTGGCTCCGACATAACCTGAAGGTTAGTCTCCACCGCAACTCGTTGTCTTAGCGAAGCAAGAAAAGTAACTAGCCGCCGGGCTACCCCCGGCAAACGTTGAGCATTCGGTGGAAACGAAAACACCCTCTCCCCCAACCCCTCTCCCGCATGCGGGAGAGGGGAGTAGCCTAGAGTTGCGAATAATTTATTTATGTTCATCATTTCCATTCAGCTTTGCGACACAAGCCACGCATCTCGCAAAACGTACACACCGTATCAATTCCATTCGCCGGCAACGCCACCCCATCCCGCATCTGCGCAAACACCGTTGTCAATCTCTCCATATTTGCAGCAGACAACTGCGCCACATCCTGCGGCGGCTCCACCACCAGCACCTTGTCTTTTTCTATGCTAATGAAAGCAGCCTCAGTCGCCTCAAACACATGCGCATAAAAAGGCAGCTGCACGTCCTCCCCCGCCTGTTTCAGTTTGCCGCGCAGCATGGCTGCATCCTGCGTCTTATAGTCCAGCACCCGCACCACATGCGAGCCATCAGCCTGCACATCAATGCGGTCGATGCGTCCGCGCATCAGTAGCTCTTTCGCCAGCGGTAACTCGAAATCTACCTCGCCATTCTGGTAACGCCAGCCCTCAGCTTCGCTCTTCAACTGCGCGTCGATATAAGCCGGAATGGATTGCTGCCAGCGCAGCAGCCAGGCGCGCGCCCAGTAGTCGCGCTGCAACGCCTGTTCAAACACCTCGACACTGATGCTGTTCAATGCATACACCAGCACAGAAATTTCATTGCCCGTAAACAGGTTATACTGCTGATGAAAGCGATGCAGAATGTCATGCACCCATTCGCCGAAATCGCGCTTCTCTATGCCCTCGCGCACTTCATCCAGCTCGTTCAGATGCAGCACATGGCGCGCGTAATACTGGTAGGGACAGGCCACTAGGCTGTTGTAGCCGCTGGCCGAGATGCGCTGCGGAATCAGGCTCGCTGGCGCTACAGGTGTCGGCATACTCGCCACATCCGGCAAGGCTGCAGCCGCATTGCGCACCTGCGCACCATCCAGAATATTAATTAATTCTTTTTCGGCAAGTTCATCGCCATAGGCCAAGTGATGCAGGCCGCGCAAAATTTCCAGATAGGGACTGAGCAGATTGGCTTCGCCGTTTTTACTCGCCTGCCAGGTGGCGAGCACGGTATCGTTCATCGCCAGCAGGCAGAGCAAATCGTCGCGTTGCTGCGCGCGGTAAACGGCACGTACCGGCAAGCCCAGCGTATCGCGCACCGCATCGTTAAACCATACCGCCGCCTTGTCCGCACTGGGCAGATGCGCCGCATCGCAACCCAGCAACAGCACCGCGTCAAACTTGCGCCAACGCGTGGCGGCGAGGTGGGTGATCATCACCGGGCTGTCTATACCGGCATCGCGCCAGGTTAGCGCATCCAGTTGCAGCGCCAGCCAGTGCCGCCACTCGGCGCGACTAAAGCGCGTGCTGTCTGCCGCCAGCTCCTGCTGCCAGGTGTGCAGCGCTTGCAACAGCTTCTCCCCCGCCGCATCGGCGGCAAGTCCTTCGTATACGCCCAGGATGGACAGACTGCGCTCCAGCGCCAGCAGCCAGCCATGGATGGTGTTGGATTTCTTGCCCAGCTCATCGGCCGCCTGGCGCAGGCGTGCCAGCGGCGAACCGAGCTCGGGTGCTTCATTCTGCGCGAGTTCAAAAAATACCTGGAGATGCGCCACCGCGCCGTGTTTGCGCAGCAACTGCTCCAGCTGATACACCATCTGTTTGCGTTCGTTTGCGGGCTTGTCGGCGAACATATACGGCGACTTCAGCAGATCGAGCATGTCCTGGTAATAGAAATCGCTCTGCAGCGCATCCAGCCAGCGCATCAGCACCGTGCTCACCGCCATGGTGGAAAGTATCCAGCCAGTTTCGTCCTGCACATGCACCTCGGCACGTTCCAGCAGGGCACGCACGCGGCGTGCGGCAAGCCTGTCCTGCGCGACGATGGCAATGCTCGATTTCCCTTCAAGCAGCCAGCGCCGCACCTGCACCTCCGCGGCGCGCACCTCCTGCTCCAGGCCATGTGCGGCAAACAGGCGCAACCTGGCCCCCAATGCCGCTTGCGGATAATGTTTTCGCAGGCGCTGTGCCTGCTCGCGCATTGACGACACCTCGGCATGCACGTCTTCGGTAGCGTCATCCCGACCCCAGGCCTGATTGAGCACCGCGCAATTTTTTTGCTGCCCAGCCAGTTCGCGCAGATCGATAATATTCACAGCCGCATTCTCGCCATAAGCCTGCAGGAAACGCATTTCCAGCCGTGACAAATCGGAGGTCAGCAGAACTGTCAGCGGTGAAGTTGCCTGCTGTGCCAGCAAGGCCAGGCGCTGCTGGTAGGCGCGTGCGGCATCCAGCTCGCCGCTGGCACTCATTGCATACCACAGCTCGTGTACCACGCGCGCCTCAAACTGCATCGCGGTATTGCGTTTGGCCTGGTAGGCGCGTTCCAGTTGCTGCAGAAAATCTTCCTCGCTCTGCGGCAGCGGCACATGGTGTTTGGTGAGTTCGTCGAGCAGGCTCAGCAGCTCGCTGGCAATACCCCACAGATCGGCACCGGGAAACCACTCGCGCTCGCGCAAGGCATTGTACAAAGTGCTGGCGCGGCAGGTGTCGGGGCTAATAGCCTGGTTGAGCGGCACCGACTCCGCCCAGTCGTTGATCGTCACCATCTGCGGCAGCAGCAAGGCGGGCAAACCGGCCGCGCGTGCCAGATACTGTGCCAGCGGCACTACCACATGATAATTGGGCAGGATAATGACAAGATCGCGCAGGTCGGGCAGGGCGTGGGCGTGTTGCTCCAGTATTTGAGTGGCGACCTGATCAAAAAAAACAGCGGCCGCCCGTGGCGTGCCGCTGTCATCGATATTACTCATATGAGGATTTAAGATTAACGTTCCAGATACTTTAACTTACCCTTCACATCTTTCCACTCATCCGCATCCGCAGGTGCATCCTTGGTTGCAGTCAGTACCGGCCACAGTTTGGTCAGCTCCGCATTCAGCGCAGTAAATGCGCGCTGATCATCCGGCAAATCATCTTCCGCAAATATCGCCTCCGCTGGGCACTCAGCAACACACAGGGTACAGTCGATACACTCTTCCGGATCAATTACCAGAAAATTGGGGCCTTCATGGAAACAATCCACCGGACAAACGTCCACGCAGTCGGTGTACTTGCATTTGATACAGGCTTCGGTTACGACGTAGGTCATGCTATTTCCTTTGTTGGGCTAATCTAATTTTGCGATTTTAGCAGAAATTTGCGGGCAGGCCGAGACCTGTAAAAGCAAAAAGCCTTGCGCTGCGCGCGCGGGTCCACTGATTAAACCGGTCATTTCTTACACTTGCATCAGGTGACGCTTGCTGACTGATTTAGGGTTGATGCATATATATAAGCCACAGATTACTTTGGGCGAGAAATGCTCATACTAATAAAATTTCCAATTTAAGAACGCCATTCTATTTTCGTGTCTAAAATTTTTCGCAGACCAGGACAACAGATGTCCAGCAGTATGTACCCGCTATCTGACGGACGTACATAATGGCGCAGACATCGCCTGCAGCACAACCCCGGTCTCTGCATCCTGTGCAAACACAGCCATACCCATCATCCTCATCTGCGCATCATCCGGCAATGTAAAGCGTTCCTGAAATCTTATTTTTCCTGAATGGTCAATCGCTTTTGAAGTAAGTAATTTTCTCACGACATAATCGTGATGCAATTGGTTGCCGCTATTTTCACCCTTAGCCACATCGGTTACCAGCCCGTTCTGGAATAGTGCGGCATGGACACGCACATTGTTCAAACTTACACCCTGACGTAATTGCGCCTGCACTTCAAACTCTATCCTGCCTGATGTAACAAGATGTTGGCGCAAAACAAAACTCGCATCCGGCGCCACAGCAGACGCATCGCGCACAACCTTCTGCACACTGCCTATACTCGACCAGGCAGCGAAATTACGCCCTGCCAATACCACCTGTGGCGTAAACACAAAACCGCTGCCGCTTACTTTTGCACTGGCATACTGGCGTGCGGCATAGGACGGGTCGGCAAATCGGTCACGCCAGCCCAGCCTGTCCCAGTAGTCCACATGAAAGGCCAGCGGCACCACTTCTTCCGCCTTGACAACTTTGGGAACAAGTGTGCTAAGCCATCTGTCGGCCGGAGGGCAACTGCTACAACCTTCCGATGTATATAGTTCAATCAGCTGAGCGCGCAAGCCACCCGAGCGATCTTCACATATGGCAGTAGCCGCAAATGTGCTGCCCTGAATAAATATACACAACAGCAGGGTGAGTGAGGACAATTTTGTGGTCGACATTGGATGCTCCCGATTTGAATATCAATTGGTCGGGGATATGTCGTCAGGCTTACAAATTTTTGAAGGATGCCAACAAAAAGTTGGATATTTATGTCAGGCTATTTGGCCTTAGCCGCCATTAACTTTTCATACTTCGCCTGCAGCTGTTCCTTGGTCTCCACTACCTCAGGATTAAATGGAATACAGTCCACCGGACACACGACAACGCACTGTGGTGTGTCGTAATGGCCAACGCACTCTGTGCATTTGTTCGGGTCGATCACATAGATTGTGTCGCCCTGGGAGATCGCGTCGTTCGGACACTCCGGCTCGCATACGTCGCAGTTGATACATTCATCGGTTATCATTAAAGCCATGCTGAATTCCTTAAATTTTCTTTTTATCTATTAATTTTTTCGCCACCGAAGGCGATACGAATTTGCTTACATCACCGCCGAAGCGGGCAATCTCGCGCACCATGCTGGCCGAAATGAACGTGTACTGTTCTGCCGGTGTAAGAAACAGGGTTTCGACATCGGGATGCAAGCTGCGGTTCATGCCTGCCATCTGGAATTCATATTCAAAATCAGACACCGCGCGCAGACCGCGCAACACAACACGTGCCTGATGCGTGCGTACAAAGTCCATCAATAAACAGTCAAAGCCTTCCACGCGCACGTTGGCCTGGTCGGCGAAAATTTCTTGAGCCATGTTGACGCGTTCATCTAAAGTAAAAAGCGTCGCGGTACGGCTGGCGGCAACAGCGATAACGACCTCGCCAAACAAACCGGCAGCACGACGCACCACGTCTTCATGTCCACGGGTAATGGGGTCGAATGTGCCGGGATAAATTACTTTAATCATGTTGTGTGTATTGCAATAGTTGGTAATGTACTGCTCCTGCCTTGCCGTGCTTAATCACTTGCCAGGGTTCAACTGCTTCAAACAATGTGCCGCTTTCAATATACAACAGGCCATGAGGCGTCAATTGTTTTGCCAACAAGGGCAGTAGCTTTGCTAGGTAATCACTTTTAAATGGCGGGTCGAGAAATATCACATCAAACTGCCCATTGCCGCGGCTGGCAAAGTTTAGCCCATCTTCACTGCGCAGTACGATATTGCTGAATTTCAGTTTGTTGATATTTTCCTGCAGGACCTGATACACCGCGCGGCTCTTCTCCACCATGACCACCTCTGCCGCACCCCGCGAAGCAGCCTCCATACCCAGCGCGCCACTCCCTGCGAACAGGTCGAGGCAGCGTCTGCCAGTCATATCCTGCCCCAGCCAGTTGAACAGCGTTTCGCGCACCCTGTCCGGGGTGGGGCGCAGTCCCTCGGCAGTGGGAAATTCAATGATGCGGCTGCGGTGTGTGCCGCCTATGATACGGATGCGATTTATTTTCCCGCTCCTTCAGTTTTTTCCGCTTTCTTTTTTTCGCCAGAGACTTTGTCTTCGGGCGCACCGACAATTACTGTCGCCAACACATCGGGATTCACCTTGCGTTTGAAAGCTGCACTGATATCGGCGACAGTGACTTTGCTTATCCTGGCGGGAAAATCATCCAGATAGGTCAATGGCAAATGGTAGAAACCAATCACGCTCAGGTAATCGAGTATTTTTTTATTGCTGTCGATACGCAAGGGAAAGCCGTTAATAATATTCTGTTTCGCAGCATCCAATTCTTTTTCGGTGACACCCTTGTCTATAAATTCCCGCAAAATTTTATACACCAGTTGCAGCGCCTCATCTGCCTGCTCTTTCCTGGTTTGCAAACCGATCTGAAATGCGCCCGGCTGTTGCATGGGAATAAAGTAACTATATACGCTATAAGCCATGCCGCGTTTCTCGCGTACCTCCTGCATTAGACGCGAGACAAATCCGCCACCACCGAGGATGTAGTTGCCCACATACAGGGGGAAATAGTCTTTGTCGGAACGCGCCACACCCGGTGCGCCAACCAGGATGTGACTCTGCGTTGCCGGATGAGGAATGCGCAGCGTGCTGGCGCTGCTTTGCATTACCACTTGCGCAATTTCACTGCTGGCGCCACCGGGAGGAAGTTGCGCCGTGAGGTTTTGTGCGATGGCTTCAGCCTCGGCACGGCTGATGTCGCCCATCAGCGCCACAACTGCAGAGTGCGCACCGTAGTGAGTGGAGTAAAAAATGTCCAGGTCGCTGCGCTGCAATTTTTCCACACTGGCAATTTCGCCGGATGCAGGCAGTCCGTAAGGGTGCCCGCCAAATACCGCTTTGCTGAAGGCCTTGCTGGCGATGCTTTCCGGCTTGGTCTCCGCTTCCTTCAAGGCCGCAATTAGGCGAGCTTTTTCGCGCTCCAATACTGCCTCCGGAAACAAGGGACGTTGCAATATACGCGCCATAATAGTCAGCGCTTCATCGCGCTCTGCATTACTGCTCAATGTACGCAGGGAAATATTTGAGCGATCCGCGTCAAAATTTCCTCCCAGTTGCGCACCAATATCAGCCAGCTTGCGCGCGATATCGTCCTCGCTCATACCCTCTGCACCCAAGTCGAGCAACCCGTGGGTCAAACCGGCCAGGCCTGATTTCTCGGCCGTATCAAAACCGCTGCCGGCCGGAAAATCCACAGCCACATCAAGCATAGGCAGGTCGTGATTTTCCACAAAATAAATCTGTGCTCCGCTTGGAGCTTGCCAGTGCTGGATTTTCGGGGTGGCTTGCGCCACTGAAGAAAGACCCAGCAACAGGCCGGCCGCGATAACAGTATTCAGATTAGCGCGCATGGACAACTCCTTCATTTGCAGGTATGGCGTTTACACGTTTGGGTTTTCCTGCGAGCGCTTGCGGATCAAGTAACGCCACAATCAGATTGTCATCCTTGAGTATTTCACGTGCTGCATCCTGTACCTGTTGTGCCGTGACCGCCTGTATTTTTGACAGCATCACCGGGATATCCTGATAGGACAGACCTATGCTTTCCATTTGCCCTATCTGCATGGCCTGGTAAAACACCGAGTCGCGTTTGTAGACTTCGTTGGCCGTGACCTGTGCTTTCACCCGGGTGAGTTCCTGCGCACTGACACCTTCACGCGCCAGCAGGGCAAGCTGTTCGCGCAATGCCGCTTCCAGCTCTGTAACGCTCACTCCTTCGCTGGGCGTACCTTCCAGGGTAAACAAACTGGGACCGCGCGCGGTGCTGTCATAGCCTGCGCCAGCGCTGCTTGCAATTTGCTGCTCACGCACCAGGGTCTTGTTCAGACGTGCTGATTGATTGCCATCCAGCACACCCGCTAAAACCTCCAATGCATAGGGCAAGCTGTCTTTCTGCGGTTCGCGCAGAGTGGGGGCATGATACGCCATCACCAGAAGTGGCAATTCCGCCGGAGCCTTGACAGTAAAACGCTTGGTCCCCAACTGTGGTGGCTCGCTGAAATTTTTGCGCTTGGGCAACGCACGCGACGGAATGCCACCGTAATAGCGTTGTGCCATGGCAAATACTTCGTCCGCATCAACGTCACCCGCTACCACCAGCACCGCATTATTGGGTGCATACCAGCTCTTGTACCAGTTGCGTGCATCGCCAGCAGTAAGCGTTTTCAGGTCATTCATCCAGCCTATGATGGGGTGTTGGTAAGGGTGTTCCTCATAAGTCATCGCCATCAGTTTTTCAAACAGGAGTGCGTGAGGCTCGTCATCGGTGCGCATACGACGCTCTTCCATCACCACCTGGATTTCCTTTTTAAACTCGGCATCGGACAACAACAGATTTTTCATGCGATCTGACTCGAGTTTCATCGCCAGTTCCAGCTTGTCCTTGTGTAACTGCTGGAAATAGGCAGTATAGTCATAGCTGGTAAAGGCATTTTCGCGGCCGCCTGCTGCGGCGATGCGCTTGGAAAATTCGCCCGCCGGCACGGCTTTTGTACCCTTGAACATCATGTGTTCCAGCACATGGGCGATCCCCGTTGTGCCGGTGCTCTCGTCCATACTGCCGGCGCGATACCAGATCTGCTGCACCAGCACCGGCGCACGATGGTCCTCCTTGACAATCACTTTGAGACCATTGCCCAGAATTTTTTCGAAAACAGTTGGCGTCTGTTCGGACACTTCAGGCGTCCCTGCTTTAATTTCAGCCTGCACCAATACAGGCAGCAGGCAAGCAAGAGTCAATATTTGTTTCAATATACTTTTAAGCATCTAGTACCCCTAATTTTTTTAGACTAATTCCATTCAATCAGAATAGAATATGGCTTGAACATATTGCGCTTTAATTGGGGCGCATTATCCTCTATTTTATTGCCTTAAGACTATCTCTACTCAACCCCAAGGCTAACAAAAAATATGCTAGGTTTCCTGAAAAGATCTCCCCCCGACTCTGATCAAGGTTTATTCGCAAGGCACGACAACAGTTGGCTGGGCCGCTTGAAAAGCGGTCTGGTTCGTACTGGCGGCCAGCTTTCTGGCCTGTTTGTTCCGGGCGGCAAGATTGATGACGAACTATACGAAGAGCTGGAAGCCATCCTGCTTACTTCTGACGTCGGTATGGATGCCACGCGCATGCTGCTGGCGGATGTTCGTCGTCAAGTCAAAGAGTTGCATCTCACGGATGCGTCACAATTAAAAGTTGCCCTGGGTCATAGCCTGCTGAAACTTTTAAAACCCCTTGCCCAACCACTGGATGTAGGCACACACCAGCCTTTCGTCATCATGATGGTTGGAGTGAATGGTGCAGGCAAAACCACCTCTATCGGCAAGCTGGCAAAGTATTTTCAAGATCAGGGCAAGTCGGTACTGCTTGCGGCAGGCGACACCTTCCGCGCTGCTGCACGTGAGCAATTGCTGGAATGGGGTGCTCGCAATAACGTAGCGGTCATCACCCAGCAGAGTGGCGATGCCGCCGCGGTTATTTTTGACGCGGTACAAGCGGCTCAGGCGCGCAAAATAGATGTGGTACTGGCCGATACTGCCGGCCGCCTGACCACCCAGGCGCATCTGATGGAAGAAATCAAAAAAGTTAAACGCGTCATTGCCAAGGCGCTACCTGGCGCACCCCACGAGGTGCTGCTGGTGCTGGATGCTAATACCGGGCAAAACGCGCTGAGCCAGACCAAAGCATTTGACGATGCGCTGGATGTCACCGGGCTGGTGCTGACCAAGCTGGATGGCACGGCCAAGGGCGGCATTATCGCTGCGATTGCCAGGGCGCATCCGGTACCGGTGCGCTTTATCGGCGTAGGGGAAGGACTGGATGATCTGCGCCCGTTTGTGGCCGAGGAATTTGTTACGGCGTTACTGGAGCTCGACGCGTGATACGTTTTAACCAGGTATCCAAGCGTTATCCGGGCGGTTACGCTGCGTTGAAGAACGTCAGCTTTGAAATCGCTGCGGGAGAAATTATTTTTATCACCGGTCACTCTGGCGCAGGCAAAAGCACCCTGCTCAAATTGATCGCCGCCATCGAACGACCCAATGGCGGCACCATACTTGTCAATAACCAAAACATCGGCAAGATCAAAACGGGCGCTGTGCCTTATCTGCGCCGCAACCTGGGCCTTATTTTTCAGGACCACAAATTGCTGTTCGATCGCAGCCTGTTCGACAATGTCATGCTGCCCTTGCAAATCGTGGGCTTTGACCATCGCGAAAGCGCCAAACGGGTACGCGCCGCGCTCGACAAGGTAGGGCTGTTAAAACGCGAAAAAGCCCATCCGATTTCTCTTTCCGGCGGCGAACAGCAGCGCCTGTGTATCGCGCGCGCCATCGTCAATCGCCCTTCTATCCTGCTGGCGGATGAGCCTACCGGAAATCTCGACTCGGATAGCGCGAATGAAATTATGGATATATTCAAGTCTTTCCATCAGGTGGGAGTAACCCTGCTGATTTCTACACATGATGAAAGCCTGTTGCGCGAGTACAAGGGGCGCAGCCTTGCACTCAGGCAGGGGGAGTTGCAAGCATGAAAAGCTGGTTAATGCACCATCTGCACGTCATGCAGTTCACCCTGCGCCAATTGCGCACCTCGCCAGTTTCAAGCATGTTAAACGTGCTGGTGATAGGTGTTGCATTGAGCCTGCCCAGCGGCGGCTATGTGCTGTTGCAGAACGTGCAGAGCCTGTCCGACAAGCTGGTTGGCACGCCTCAAATCAGCGTTTTTTTGAGCATGAACGTGAGCCAGGATGAAATTAATCGCCTCACGAAACAGCTCGAACAGCATAATGCGGTTGCGCAGGTAGAGTTTGTTCCGCGCGAACAGGCGCTGCTGCAGCTACAAAGCAGCACAGGTTTATCCGATGTGGCAGCAGGTATGACACAAAACCCGCTGCCACATGCATTTATCATTTACCCAAAGAATAAAGATGCACAGGCGCTGGAGATTCTGCGCGATGAGTTAAAGACCTGGCCAAAATTTGACCATGTGCAACTGGACTCCGCCTGGGCACGCAAGCTTGAAGCAATGCTTAAATTCGGACGACTGGCAGTTTTGATACTGGCAGTGCTGCTCAGCTTTGCCCTGGTTGCCATCACATTCAACACGATCCGCCTGCAAATCCTCACCCAGCGTGAAGAAATCGAAGTTTCCAAACTCATAGGCGCAAGCAATAGCTTTATCCGCCGCCCCTTTTTGTATTTTGGCCTGGTTCAGGGGTTACTGGGGGGAAGCACGGCCTGGCTGATCATTACAGTGAGCCTGACGCTGTTAAATGTGAGCCTGAGTGATCTGACGCAACTCTATGCCAGCAGTTTTAGCCTGCATCATTTGTCTGCGGCTGACAGCCTTACTCTGTTGCTATTTTCCGGGTATCTGGGCTGGCTGGGTGCATTGCTTTCAGTTTCCCAGCATCTGTGGCAAATTGAGTCGCGCTGAGACTTGAAAACGCTTAGACAAATGCAAGCAACATTTTGATTTAAAAAGATTTATATACCAACCCGGCTTGTCTGTCTTATCTCTTCCGTGCCATTATAGTCTGCGACAACACACCCAATGCTTTCAGGAAGTCCGAGAAAAATGAAAACATATAAAGTCTGCGACAAAACGAACCTCAGTCCTCAACAACCCTGGAGACACTCCAATAAACTCTAAGACAACATCAAAAATGACAGTTTAGCCCATTCCAGACAGTCAACCATTACACGCCGCGAAAGGAGTAGACAATACCAGCCTCTTCCCTCAACACCTATATAGCACTTGACGCTTAGGAAAACGAACGGTGCTGTTCCTTCGTCACCGCAACTACTGGCTCATCGTCGATGCTTGGCAGCATCTCGTACATCTTTCTCGCTAATCATACCTGTTGCTTTTCGCATTGTTCCGAGCTTCGCGTTAGGAGAGAATTGCGGAATTGGTTCTGGCAGGTTCTTGTTGAGTGTATCCCCACGTTTCTGTTGAATTTGACCTGTCTTGTCACGATGACGGTTATCTAATCCCGGCTCTTTCATTGTTGTTCCTTTCTATTTATTTTTCCAAAAGAACGAACGTTCTTTTACTTCTATTCTAGTGCTTATATAATTTTATGCAAGCGATATTTTGGCGTAGATAATTTTGCCCTTAGTGGGTTACATTTTTGCACTTTTGGGTATCCGTTGGGCAGGATCATAGAAGAAAACCACCTCCGCAATGCGCTCGCCTTCCATGCATTGGTATGGGTATCTCTTCCATTTCCGTAGATGTTCCGTCGACCCACTCGAAGTGAATATCCATCGAATAACAACTCTGTCTCCGTTGACAAATATTGGGCGGACACATTGCGAGAACACAGATTTTTCCCTGGACATAACCTTGCGTTCGGCTGAAAGGTTGTTGGTCACGTCCAAGCCTCAGTAGTAACTGATTCACCCTCATCGAAGAGTTCACTGTATAGAACTCCTCAATTGCTTCTACTTGAGCATTTTATTCGACACTTCTGCCCATTATTTGCTCGAAACAAGAGAGCGTATCTTTGAATACCAGTCGGGTATGTTTTCATCGAGATATACAAGTTTGCCGTTCTCAACATAGCCAAATTCATGATGTCGCTCAAGATTGGAGTTATCGACCAATAAAATGGAATCGACCAATGGAATTGCCTTGCCTAAATTTTCAAAGCACTTTGGGTACCGGCCTTCAATCAGGCTATCTGGAACATCATGTCCGCCGTGATCCACCCGGTCCATTACTCGCGCGATACACAGTTGACTGGATTCCAGGCATATAAAGATCAAGCACGTCTTGTAGCCATATTTTTTAGCTTCCGCGATTAATTCCAGCTTATGCCCTTTGGTGTCTGAAAATACCGTTTCAAGGCAGACTGAATGGCCGTAGCTTAAATGCTTCCTGATGCGCTCTGTTGCCTCTTTGGTTGCAGCAACCGCTTCATCACGAGTACATGGGTGACGATCAAGCATGCCCAAAGCGACCTCGTCTGGGTCAATGCAGGCAATCCCCACTGGATCAAGCCGTTTCTTTCTGTACGTCGATTTGCCTGCCCCGTTGGGTCCTGCAATCATGAAAAATACCGGCGCTTCTCCTCCAATATTGTCGATGATCTTTTCGATCATTCGTCATCCGGCACGAACTTGCGATTTTTCATGCTGCCACGAATGCGTGTACCATCAGGAAGAACCTGGATGACTTTGTGTGGTGCACTGGAATCGGCAACATATATCGGTTTCCCGGCAGCATGACGCTCCGTGGCAATATCCCTCCGTTGCTGCACTGTTTCACCCGCCATGAGGTTCTTTGCCAAGTTTTCACGCATACGCCGATCGGAAGCGGTCGCGCGCCGCATAATTTCGCGGACGGCTATGACATTGATCTGCTCCTCGTTCAGATAATCTAGCAAAGTTTTGCCTTCCGGCTGCAGCACTTTGAGATAACTCTGTACAAGCGAAACATCAAATGCCTGCCATTCATCAACGAACGAAGTCAGCAAAGACAGCCGCCGCTTGTTGTCTGGCTCAGGTTCCATACCCTTTTGGTAGTGATAGATCATGGGGCGCGAAACATGCAGGATGTTTGCGGTCTCTTTTACATTGATGCCAAAGAAAGATTGAAGATCGCGCACCATATCTGCAGTACTTCTACCCATTTCAATGCTTAATACAGGCACGGCATCAGCTGCTGACATGGATTTGGTTATGGTAGTGCTTGAGAAAAGTACACCTTGGAAGGCTGTAGCCTTAAAAAGCTCGCCCCAAAGTCCACCCCACACGCTTTTGTCTGAGGCGTTGTTGGCCACTGGCCTCGTGCCGGTTGACTCTCTTGCTTCACTAAACATGGATGAATAGTTCATGATGCACCCCATTCTTTTTTGGCATGTTCCGTTATTACGTATTCCTTGAACGAACGACTGACATCACCTCTCATAGTTGTGAATAGCCCACTTACCTTGGCAAGGTCCAGTTTCTCTACCGGGGAGAATTCGATGAACCGATCCGTATCCAGGATTGCGGTTGGCTGCGTTTCAGATACAGCAGATTTCATGTGATGTGATGGCTCTAACGTTAACAAACCCAAGTCCGGTGGCAAGCTTGGCTGACCTCGGCCACGCATGTATCTAATATTAAGCATTCCATTTTCCATGGGGTAGCTGGCAATATTGGTAGCTGAATATCCTTCTTTTTTTATGGAAAGCCCCAAATCAGGATTCAGTTTTGCATTGATGTAATCCTCGGGTGTTTCACCCTTTTTGGGCAAAATGAAGTCTATGTAACGGATGCCGAGGCGATTGACATAGATGGATGGAATCTCCGAGAAAACCTTGAGAATGCGATCTAACCTGTCCAGGAATGCTTCGGAATTTGTATAGGAGGTTGCATGCAATACGACACCATTGCTTCTCAATATTACCGCGACCTTGTTCTCTGGGGAGGCGAACTCCCATGCACTGCCATTCTCTTGCTCGAACATAATCTGCGTCCCGGTCGCCACCAGTCGTGACAGATGCATCTTTCTTTGAATGGGGTAATCCTGACGTAACTGCTTGGCGATGCTCGGCTGGTAATCATTGATATCTGACAGTGCTTCTGTCTTAACTTCCGCCAAAACATACGCAAGTGGTGCTTTTACCCACGCACCAAGAGGCTTATCCATTGTATCTCCCTGTAATAGTTAAGCGAACAAACATATTTTACACATTATTTGACACTTGGCAAAAGTTTCTTTATTATATTTTACACATTGTTTTACACTTCACCTTGTTTAAAGTAAGGAACGTCCCAAAAGGAGGGAATATGTCACATCAAGTTACGCAAGAACATGGCCAGCATTCAAAATTCCATATCATTATCAATGCCCGCGAGCATGAAGTACCCGGCCAGAAAATCAGTTACCGCGAAGTGGTGAATCTCGCGTTTCCTGGTGATCCCGGAGAAATTCTGTATTCGGTGCACTATGTTGCACCGCACCAGCCTGATGGTACCCTGGCAGAAGGACAGTCTGTGGAAGTTGAAAATGGGATGAAATGCGATGTCACACCAACCAATCGTTCTTAAGCCCGATGTCCAGAGGCTGATTGACGAAGGTTACGAGGCCAGCATCCATGCCCAGCATTTGCTGGTGGAGTCGGTTCCTTACGTTACGCCGAACCGTGAAGTGGCGCTTGGCACCATTGTTTGCCCCTATCAGGAGGATGGCGTCCTCTCTCACACAGTTTATTTCAAGGGGGATACCCCATGTACGAGCGTGGGGCAGCCACTCAATCAGGTCATCCATAATTCCACTCCTCAGATTTTGTTTGACCGGTTCAAGGTTGACCATTATTTCTCGAACAAGCCTGTGAATGTGAATGGATTCCCTGCAGACCACTACCTGAAAATGACGCACTACACCGACATTCTGGGTGCGCAGGCAAAAGTCATCGATCCCGATACCGATGCGCGGACTGGCCGGGTGGTTGAATCCAGAAACGACGATACCGTTTTCCATTACGGTGATACGGCATCGGCCCGGGCAGGGATCGTGGCAATTTCGCAAAAGTTATGCTTGCCACGCGTCGCGATCGTTGGACTCGGTGGAACGGGCAGTTATATCCTAGACCAGGTGGCAAAAACACCGGTCAAGGATATCCATCTCTTTGATAAGGACGACTTCAAACGGCATAATGCCTTCAGGGCGCCGGGTGCGGCTTCGCTGGAACAATTGAAGCTCAAGCCCAAGAAGGTCGAATACTTCTGCGATATGTACAGTCCAATGCGCACAGGAATTGTTCCCCACCC
>Ga0315270_10000319_pt1 | contig 27240 bp, 22 predicted proteins | sample C1_bottom_MG_FD_204932 | JGI IMG/M metagenome (GOLD analysis project Ga0315270, IMG submission 204932) | Sediment microbial communities from Yellowstone Lake, YNP, Wyoming, USA - C1_bottom | ecosystem: Environmental > Aquatic > Freshwater > Lake > Sediment | place: USA: Wyoming | collected...
TCGTTTCGATTTGCGCCTGCGTCCCTCGCTCCTGACCATCGCCCTGGCTGCTGCTCTGCAGTCTGGCAACGTCTGGGCTGTGGATCCCTTTGTGCTGAAAGACATTCGCGTCGAAGGACTGCAGCGTACCGACCCCGGCACGGTGTTTGCCTCTTTGCCGTTTCGCATCGGCGACACCTATAACGACGAAAAAGGTTCGGCCGCCTTGCGTGCGCTGTTCGCCACCGGCTTGTTCAAGGATGTGCGCATAGCCATCGACGGCATGTCGGTGGTCGTCTATATCGACGAGCGTCCGGTCATCGCCAACGTCAGCTTCGTCGGACTCAAGGAGTTCGACACCGAGGCGCTGACCAAATCGCTGAAGGAAGTCGGCATTGGCGAGGGCCTGCCCTTTGACAAGGCACTGGCGGACCGCGCCGAGCAGGAGCTGAAGCGACAGTACTTGACGCGCAGTCTGTACGGCGCCGAGGTGACGACGACGATCACCCCGATCGAGCGCAATCGCGTGAATGTGAGCTTTACCGTGTCCGAGGGCGAACCCGCCAAGATCGGCCAGATCCGCATTCTGGGCAGCAAGGTGTTTTCGGAATCGACGCTGGCGGCCCTGCTGGAACAAACCGGCAGCGGCTGGTTGACCTGGTACACCAAGACCGACCGGTACTCGCGCTCCAAGCTCAATGCCGATCTGGAAACGCTGCGCTCGTACTACCTGAACCGCGGCTATCTGGAGTTCGCGATCGAATCGGCGCAGGTGACGATCTCTCCCGACAAGCAAAGCATCAGCATCTCGATCACGGTGCATGAGGGCCAGCCCTACACCGTCACAGCGGTGAAGATGGAGGGCGAATATTTTGGCCGCGAAGAAGACTTCAAGCGCCTGATCCTGCTCAAGCCGGGTCAAGCCTACCGTGGTGAATTGGTCGCGCAGACGACGCGTGCATTCGGCGATTTGTTCGGCTCCTACGGCTACGCCTTCGCTCGCGTTGACAGCCGACCCGACATCGACCGCGCCACCGGACAGGTGGTGGTCACCTTTATCGCCGAGCCGCAGCGCCGCGTTTATGTGCGACGCGTCAATGTGTCGGGCAACTCACGCACGCGTGACGAGGTCGTGCGCCGCGAGTTTCGTCAGTTTGAATCGGCCTGGTATGACGGACAGCGCATCAAGCTGTCGACCGATCGGGTGAATCGTCTCGGATATTTCACGGATGCCAACGTCGAAACCAACGAGGTTGCAGGTGCGCCCGACCAAGTGGACCTGACGGTGACGGTGAAAGAAAAACCCACCGGCGCCATCTCGGTGGGTGCGGGTTATTCCAGCGCGCAAAAACTCAGCTTCACAGGTTCCATCAAGCAAGACAATGTGTTCGGCTCCGGCCACTACCTTGGCCTTGAAGTGAACACCGGTCAGACCGGACGCGCGCTGGTATTGAGCACGGTCGACCCCTACTTCACGGTGGACGGCGTATCGCGTGCGCTGGATCTGGGCTATCGCACCGTGCGGCCGTACAACAATCTCGGGGAAACCTACCAGTACCTGACGTATAGCGCCGGCATCAGGTTCGGCGTGCCGATGACCGAGTTCGACACGGTGTTTCTGGGACTGGGCTACGAGCGCACCAAGATCACCACCGACAAGGGTTTGCCGGAGAATCTGAACCGTTATCGCGAGCAGTTCGGAGCGGTCAGCATCAGCTTGCCATTGACCCTGGGTTGGCAACGCGATGAACGTGACAGCTTGTTGGCGCCCACGGCGGGCAAACTGCAACGCGTCAATCTGGAAATGAGCCCGGCCGGCGACACGCGTTTCGCACGCGCTAATCTGCAGTACCAGCAATACTTTCCCCTGATCGCGCGCTTCACCTGGGGCTTGAATGCGGAACTCGGCTGGGGCACCGGCCTGGGTGGCCGTCCGTATCCGGTGTTCAAGAACTTCCAGGGCGGCGGTCTGGGTTCGGTGCGGGTGTTCCAGCCAGGCACGCTGGGCCCAGTGGACATCACCAACTCGTATATTGGCGGAAATCGCCGCGTCAACGTCAACGCCGAGTTGTATGTGCCCGTTCCTGGCGCAGGTAACGACAAGTCTTTCCGCTTGTTCGGATTTTTCGACGCCGGAAATGTGTGGGCAGAGCACGAAAAAATATCGGCTTCGGACTTGCGCACTTCGGTCGGAGTTGGCATAAGCTGGATATCTCCGATGGGACCTTTGAAGCTCAGTTGGGGCACTCCGTTGCGCAAGAAGCCCACGGATAGAATCGAGAAACTTCAATTCCAGATCGGGACTGCATTCTGATGAAGAGCACGCTGCTGAAATCCCTGGCCTTCGCGGTCATGATGTCCTTGCCTGCGACGGTATTGTTGGCGCAGGAACTGAAGATCGGCTATGTGAATAGCGAACGCGTGCTGCGCGAGGCCAACTTGGCCAAGGCGGCACAGATGAAGCTCGAGACCGAGTTCGGCAAGCGCGACAAGGAACTCAAGGATCTCGAGACTCGCGTTCGCGCCACCGCCGATAAATTGGAAAAGGAAGCGCCCACGCTATCGGACTCCGAAAAAGGCCGCCGCCAACGCGATCTGATCGAGCAGGACCGCGACATGCAGCGCAAGCGCCGCGAGTGGCAGGAGGATCTGACTCAGCGCAAGAACGAAGAACTCTCGAACGTGGTGGAACGCGCGAATCGCGTTATCAAGCAGATTTTCGAGAATGACAAATACGACCTGATTGTTCAGGACGCCCTGCACGCGAGCAATCGTGTGGACATCACCAAGCGGGTGATCGACGCACTCAACGCTCAGGGCGGCAAGTGATCTGCGGTGATTGAAGTCGAGCTGGGTGAACTGATCGCCGTGCTGGGCGGCGAATTGACAGGGAACCCTGGTCTCAAAGTCACGCGCCTGGCTCCGCTCGAGTCCGCCGATGCGCAGACGCTGTCGTTCCTCTCCAATCCGCGCTACCAAGCGCAGTTGCTCACGACGCAAGCCGGCTGCGTGATCGTGTCGCCCGCGATGCGCGACGCGGCCAGCGCGCGCGGTGCCGCCATCGTCACACCCGACCCCTATCTCTATTTCGCGCGCTGCACCCAATGGTGGGCCAAGGCCTTGCGACCTACCCGCGCTGCCAGCATCCACCCGACAGCGGTGATCGATGCAAGCGCCGTGATCGGTGCTGACGTCGACATCGGTGCCCTGGCGGTGATCGAGGCGGGCGCCCGGATCGGCGCGGGTGCCAGCATCGGCGCGCATGCGGTGGTGGGCGCGCGCGCGCGAGTCGGTGAGGGCAGTCGATTGAATCCTCGCGTCACGGTCGGTTTCGACTGCGTCATCGGGCAACGTTGCATCGTGCACAGTGGTGTGGTGATCGGTGCCGACGGTTTTGGCTTTGCGCCCAACGATGGGCGCTGGGAAAAGATCGAGCAGTTGGGTGCGGTGCGCATTGGCGACGACGTGGAGATCGGCGCCAATACCTGCATAGACCGCGGTGCGCTGAGCGACACCGTGATCGAAGACGGCGTGAAGCTCGACAATCTGATCCAGATCGGTCACAACGTACGCATTGGCGCGCATACCGCGATGGCGGGCTGTGTCGGCGTGGCGGGCAGCGCCCATATCGGCGCACACTGCACGGTGGGTGGCGGCGCGATTGTCCTGGGTCACCTCAGTCTGGCCGATGGTGTGAACATATCGGCGGCCACGGTGGTGACGCGATCGATTTCCAAGCCAGGGACTTACAGTGGCGTGTTTCCGTTCGATGACAATGCGACGTGGGAAAAGAACGCCGCCACGCTCAAACAATTGCATTCATTGAGGGAGCGCCTGCGCGCCCTGGAACGCACTCTTGAAAAGAAGAACTCTTCATGATGGACATTCATCACATCCTCAAGCGCCTGCCGCACCGTTATCCGATGCTGATGGTCGACCGGGTGCTCGAACTTGAAAAAGGCAAGCGCATTCGCGCCATCAAGAACGTCACCATCAACGAGCCGTTCTTCGTGGGCCACTATCCGAAGCGTCCGGTCATGCCGGGTGTGCTGATGATTGAAGCGCTGGCGCAGGCGGCAGCCATTCTGGCGTTCGAATCGGGCGATGCCGTGCTGGACGACAACACGGTGTATTACTTCGTAGGCATCGACGGCGCACGCTTCAAGCGGCCGGTCGAGCCGGGTGACCAGCTCACGCTGGACGTGACGCTGGGGCGCTCCAAGGCAGGCATCTTCAAGTTCTCGGGCCGCGCCTCGGTGGGCGATGAGCTGGCGGTTGAAGCCGAGCTGATGTGCGCCGTGCGGCGTATTGAGGCATAAGAGCGCAGGAAGAGCCCAATGGCACAGATTCATCCTACGGCCCTGGTGGATGCCAAGGCCGATCTCGCCGAGACAGTCTCGGTCGGTCCCTACACCATCATCGGCCCCGAGGTGCAGATCGGCGCAGGCACCAGCATCGGCCCGCACTGCGTGCTGCAGGGGCGCACGCGCATCGGCCGCGACAACCGTATCTTCCAGTTCAACTCGATAGGCGCGGTGCCGCAGGACATGAGCTTCGGAGGCGAGCCGACCGAACTCGAGATCGGCGACCGCAACACCATCCGCGAGTTCTGCACCATCAACTTGGGCACGCTGAAGGAGGATGGCGTGACCCGCGTCGGGTCGGACAACTGGATCATGGCTTATGTGCACATTGCGCATGACGTGGTTCTCGGCAACCACACGGTGCTGGCCAACAATGCCACGCTGGCTGGCCACGTCCATGTGGGCGACTGGGCCACCATCGGCGGTTTGACCGGCGTACACCAATTTGTGCATGTCGGCGCTCACGTGATGGTCGGTTTTCAAGCGCGGGTCTCGCAGGATGTGCCGCCGTTCTTGACGGTCGAAGGCAACCCGCTGTCGGTGCGTGCGGTCAATCTGGTTGGCTTGCGCAGGCGCGGTTTCACGGCCGAGCGCATCGCTACCATCAAGCAGATGCACAAGCTCTTGTACCGCTCCGCGCTGTCGCTGGAGCAGGCCGTGGCCGAGATGGAAGGGCTGCGAGGGCAGGCGTGCGGCGCCGACGATGACGTCGCCGTGATGCTCGATTTCATCGCCGGCGCGACGCGCGGCATCGTGCGGTGATATGACGGACGCCGCGCCACGTTTGGCGATGGTCGCCGGCGAGGCTTCGGGTGACCTGCTGGCTGGACTGCTGCTGGCCGGATTGCGCGAGCGCTGGCCCGCGCTGAAGGCGCAAGGCATTGGCGGGCCGCGCATGGCGGCACAAGGGTTCGAGGCATGGTGGCCGCATCACAAGCTGTCGGTGTTTGGCTATGTGGATGCCTTGCTGCACTACCGCGAGATCGTCGGCATACGTGACCAATTGGCCAGGCGCCTGCTCACGAATCCGCCGACACTGTTCATTGGCGTCGACGCGCCCGACTTCAACTTCGGCCTGGAGGCGCAATTGCGCGCTGCCGGTGTCAAGACCGTGCACTTCGTCTGTCCGTCGATCTGGGCCTGGCGCGCCGAACGCGTGCACAAAATCGCGCGCTCGGTCGATCATGTGCTGTGCCTGTTCCCCTTCGAGCCCGCCTTGCTCAAGGCGCATGGCATCGACGCCACCTATGTGGGCCACCCGCTGGCCGATGCGATTGCGTTGGAGCCGCCCAAGGTGGCGAGCCGCGCTGCGCTCGGCATCGCCGCGGACGAGGTCGTGGTGGCGCTGCTGCCGGGCAGTCGGCGCAGCGAGCTCCGTTACATCGCCAAGCCCTTGCTGCAGGCCGCTGCGCTGATGCAGCAGGAGCGACCCGGCTTGCGCTTCGTGATGCCGGTGGCGCCAGGCCTGCAGGCCTTGATCGAACCCTTGCTGCGGCGTTATGGACAAGGCATCCGCTTGCAAGTGCTGGAGGGCCGTTCGCACGAGGCCCTGGCCGCCTGCGATGTGACGCTGGTGGCCAGTGGCACGGCCACGCTGGAGGCGGCGCTGTTCAAACGACCGATGGTGATCGCCTACCGCATGCATTGGCTCAATTGGCTGCGCATGCGCGGACGTCGGCTGCAACCCTGGGTGGGGCTGCCCAATGTGATGGCGGGCGAGTTTCTGGTGCCTGAGTTGCTGCAAGGTCAGTGCACACCGCAGGCCCTGGCGAAAGAGACACTGGCCTGGCTGGACGACCCGGTGCGCAGCGAAGCTGTGCAGGCGAGATTCATGGAACTTCATCTTCAGTTGCGATGCAACACTGCCAAGCTTGCTACCGATGCCATCGCGAAAATCATCCAGAAAACCTAAGGACCTCGACCAAAGCTGGAATGGCGTCGCGCTGATGGCCGGCGTCGACGAGGCCGGCCGCGGCCCGCTGGCCGGGCCCGTCGTGGCGGCGGCTGTGATGCTCGACGAGCTTCAACCCATCAAGGGCCTGAGAGACTCGAAGATCCTGAGCGAGCGCACGCGCGAGCGTCTGTTTGACGAAATCCGCGCGAAGTCCTTGTGCTGCTGTATTGCGCAGGCCAGCGTGGAGGAAATAGACCGCCTCAACATCCTGCAGGCGACCCTGCTGGCCATGCAGCGCGCTGTCGCCGGACTGCGTCTGAAACCCAGCAAGGTGCTGATCGACGGCAACCGCCTGCCAGAGTTGGCGGTGCCTGCCGAGGCGATCGTCAAGGGAGACACCAAAGTGGCGGCGATTTCGGCTGCGTCGATACTTGCCAAGGTCTATCGCGACCGCCTGTGCGTCAGCATGCACGAGACCTATCCGCAATACGGATTCGCCACGCACAAAGGCTACCCGACCGCCGAACACTTGAGCGCGCTGCGTGCGCATGGTGCGTGCGAGTGGCACAGGCGCAGCTTCGGTCCGGTGCGCCTGAGTCTGGAAGGAGGGCGGTGATGCAGGCCCAGCACATCACTTCGCGGGACAACCCCTTGCTGGCACGCCTGCGCAAACTGTCGCTGGACCCGGGCGCCTATCGCAAGCTCGGGTCGATCTGGCTGGAGGGGGACCATCTGGCGCGTGCCTGCCTGCAGCGCGGACATGCGGTCCTCCAGGCGGTCGTGACCGAGGAGGGTTGGGCTCGACCCGAACTGCGTGCGCTGGCTCAACAGGCGCCGAAAGTGGCGGTGGTACCGAGCGCTTTGTTCAAGGGCATCAGCGGTCTTGAATCACCGGCCGAACTGGGTTTCGAGGTGCCGCATCTGGCTGCCGAGCCACTTTTGCCAGATCTTGACAGCGTGGTGCTCGATCGCCTGCAAGATGCCGGCAACGTGGGCAGTATCCTGCGCAGCGCCGCGGCCCTGGGCGTGCGCCAGGTGCTGGCCTTGAAGGGCACGGCGGCGCTGTGGTCGCCCAAGGTCTTGCGCGCCGGCATGGGTGCGCACTTTGGGCTGACCCTGGTCGAGGGCTTGAGCCTGGCCGACCTGGACGGCTTGCAGGTGCCGCTGGTGGCGACCAGCTCTCATGCCAAGCAGGACTTGCACCAGCAGCGCCTGCCACGGCCATGCGCCTGGGTGCTGGGGCATGAAGGGCAGGGCATCAGCACGGACTTGATGGAACGCTGTGCGCTGACGGTACGCATTGCGCTGCCGGGCGGCGAAGAGTCGCTGAACGTATCCAGCGCTGCAGCCATTTGCCTGTACGAATCACTGCGGCAGCACTTGACCCGGCTTCAATAGATGCCTTGAGCATCGGGCTTGATATCACGCAGCACGGTCGCTGCAATCTCTTCGATGGATTTGTGCGTGGATGACAGCCAGGCAATGCCTTCGCGCTTCATCATCGCCTCGGCCTCATTCACCTCATAGCGGCAGTTGCTCAGCGACGCGTACTTGCTGCCTGGGCGTCGCTCGTTGCGGATCTGGCTGAGTCGATCCGGGTCGATCGTCAGGCCAAAACAGCGATGCCTGTGTGTCTCCAGCATGGAGGGGAGCTTGCCGCGTTCGAAATCTTCGGGAATGAGCGGGTAGTTGGCGGCCTTGATGCCGTGCTGCATGGCCAGGTAGAGCGAGGTGGGTGTCTTTCCGCAGCGGCTCACGCCCACCAGAATCACGTCGGCCGACTCGATATTGCGCGACGACTGACCGTCGTCGTGCGCGAGCGAAAAATTGATGGCCTCGATGCGATCGTGATATTCCTGGCTGCGCGAGACGTCTGAAAATCGCCCGACACGATGATTCGATTTGACCTTGAACTCGGCCTCCAAGGGTTCGATGAAGGTATTGAACATGTCCAGCACCAGAGCGTTGCAATGATTCTTCACGACATCCAGCACCGCGTTGTTCACCAGGGTTGCAAACACCACCGGGCGTCTGCCGTCGCTCTCGCCCAGCGCATTGATCTCGGCCACGACTTCGAGTGCCTTCTCTGGCGAGTCTATGAACGGGCGGCGCACCAGGCGCGGCTTGCCCGGAAACTGGGCGAGTATCGACTTGCCGAAGGTTTCGGCGGTGATGGCAGTGCCGTCCGAGACGAAATAGACGTTGCGGTTGGGCATGGTTGGGCTTTGAAGACTGAGAAGATTCACATCATAGAAGTCCCGGCCGCGTAGAATCGCTTCCAACTATCCCGCAAAGTCCAGCCGTGCCAACAAATACCCTCCAATCAACAACAAGAAAAGGGTGTCTGCCCCTGCGCAAGGCCGAGGGCTGGGCCGTCGCGCATGGCATGGCGAGCAAGGACGCGGGAGCACCGGATTTTCAACCTTACGGAGTTTTCCCATGTCTGCACTTTATGAGGCGACCGCCCTGGTCGTACCGTTTGAGCACCTGAGAATGAGCGATGTCGAGGTCGTTGGCGGCAAGAACGCCAGCCTCGGCGAGATGATTTCCCAGCTTTCCGCCAGCGGTGTGCGTGTGCCCGGTGGTTTCGCCACGACCGCGCACGCGTTTCGGGCCTTTCTTGAGTTCGCGGGTCTCGACGAGCGCATCAAGCAGCGCTTGTCGACGCTGAACACCGACGACGTGCGCGCGCTGGCGCTAGCAGGCGCCGAAATCCGAGCTTGGATCGAGGCGCAGCCTTTTCCCGCCGATCTCGAGGCGGCGATCCGCAGCGAGTTTGCTCGTGTCAGCGCCGACAGCCCCGATGCCTCGTTTGCAGTGCGGTCCTCGGCCACGGCCGAAGACCTGCCGGACGCGTCGTTTGCCGGCCAGCAAGAGAGCTTCTTGAATGTGACCGGCATAGAAACCGTGCTGCTCAAGCTCAAGCAGGTGTTTGCGTCGCTGTACAACGACCGCGCCATCAGCTACCGCGTGCACAAGGGTTTTGCGCACAGTGAGGTGGCCTTGTCGGCCGGCGTGCAGCGCATGGTGCGCTCCGACCTCGGATCGGCTGGCGTGGCATTCACGATCGATACCGAATCGGGTTTCAAGGATGTGGTGTTCATTACCTCGAGCTTCGGCCTGGGCGAAACCGTGGTGCAAGGCGCGGTGAATCCGGACGAGTTCTACGTGCACAAGCCCGCGTTGGCGCGCGGCAAGTTCCCGGTGATTCGCCGCAACCTGGGTTCGAAGCTGATCCGCATGGAATTCGCGTCGCCCGAAGAAGCGGCTGCCAGCGGGCACCTCGTAAAGACCGTGGATACCGTACCCGAGCAGCGCAACCGATACTCGCTGAACGACGCTGAAGTGATTGAGCTGGCGGGCTACGCCATGACCATTGAGAAGCACTATGGTCGGCCCATGGACATCGAATGGGGCCGCGACGGCATTGATGGCCATATCTACATTCTTCAGGCGCGTCCTGAGACCGTGAAGAGTCAGGCCGACGGCAAGAGCGAACATCACTACAAGCTCAAGGGACACAGCACCGTGCTGGCCGAGGGACGTGCCATCGGTCAGAAGATTGGCACCGGCCCGGTGCGATTGGTGCACAGCATCGCCGAGATGGACCGGGTGCAACCTGGCGACGTGCTGGTGACCGACATGACCGATCCGAACTGGGAGCCGGTGATGAAGCGCGCTGCGGCGATCGTGACGAACCGCGGCGGGCGCACCTGCCACGCAGCCATCATCGCGCGCGAACTGGGCATTCCGGCCGTGGTCGGCTGTGGAGACGCCACTGAAAAACTCAAGGACGGTCAACTTGTGACCGTGGCTTGCTCGGAAGGCGACACCGGCCACATCTACGACGGCTTGTTGGAAACCGAGGTCACCGAGGTCTTGCGCGGCGAGATGCCCTATTGCCCGGTCAAGATCACGATGAATGTGGGGAATCCGTCGCTCGCCTTCAACTTTGCCCAGATGCCCGGCGCGGGTGTGGGCTTGGCGCGGCTGGAATTCATCATCAACAACAATATCGGCGTGCATCCGAAGGCGATTCTGGATTATCCGAATGTGGACGCCGAGTTGAAGAAGGCCGTGGAGAGCGTCGCGCGTGGCCATGCTTTGCCGCGCGCCTTCTATGTGGACAAACTCGTGGAGGGCATTGCCACCATTGGCGCGGCTTTCTGGCCACGGCCGGTGATCGTGCGGCTGTCGGACTTCAAGAGCAATGAGTACCGCAAGCTGATCGGCGGTTCGCGTTATGAACCCGACGAAGAAAACCCGATGCTGGGTTTCCGTGGCGCCTCGCGTTACATCAGTGGTGACTTCAGCGATGCTTTTGCCATGGAGTGCGAAGCGCTCAAGCGCGTGCGCAGCGACATGGGCCTGACCAACGTCGAAATCATGGTGCCATTTGTGCGCACGGTGCGCCAAGCCGAACGTGTCATTGCGATGCTGGCCGAGCGTGGCCTCAAACGGGGTCAGGACGGTCTGCGCATCATCATGATGTGCGAGGTGCCGAGCAACGCCATACTCGCCGAGCAGTTTTTGGAGCATTTCGACGGGATGTCGATTGGCTCGAACGACTTGACCCAACTGACCTTGGGGCTGGATCGCGATTCGGGCCACGAGCAGTTGGTGGGCGATTTCGATGAACGGGATCCGGCCGTGAAAGCCTTGATTTCTCGCGCCATCGCGGCCTGCCGCGCGACCGGAAAGTACGTCGGCATTTGCGGTCAAGGGCCGAGCGACCATCCTGATTTTGCCGATTGGCTGGCGCAGGAAGGCATTGAGTCGATGTCGCTGAACCCGGACTCCGTGGTTGAGACCTGGACCCGTCTGGCCAAGCGCTGAGGTCGGACCCAGAGCGAACGCTGCGGCTTGCAGCAGGCATGCCGAGGGCCTAGGCACCGACGAGTGACCGGGCCAAGGCAGCGCCTGCGCGCCGCCCCGAGGTGAAGTTCGAGCGCGGGTTGATCTGGATAGTCAGCGCGTGTGTCTTCGCCATCATGGCGCATGGGCGCAATGACAGTTTCCAGAGGCAAGCGCACAAACATGCGAGGTCGAACCTTGAATTTGCGAGACCTGCAGTTGAACGCCGGCGCCAAACCGAGGCGGCATCCGAATGGCTGAACCATTGCAGCAGGGTCTTGCCAAAGCTCAGACGTCTGCGGGCAGCGCTGGCCGGCGTGGTTTCAAACGGCGGCTCGACAAGATTTACGCCTGGTATACGCTTGGCTTCATCGCGTTTGTGCTGGGCCTGGGCCTGCTGGAGCGAGCCGGCCTGTCGAAGGCCGGACTGGGTCTCATATTCCTGTTGGCACCGGTGGTTCTTTATGCCTTCATCGGCATCATGAGCAGGACCACCGACCCGACTGAATACTATGTGGCGGGTCGGCGCGTGCCGGCGGTCTACAACGGCATGGCGATCGCAGCCGACTGGATGAGCGCCGCTTCCTTTCTGGGCTTGGCCGGCAGCTTGTATCTGTCCGGGTATTCGGGGCTGGCGTTCGTGCTGGGCTGGACCGGTGGCTATTGTCTGGTTGCCTTGCTGCTCGCACCCTATTTGCGTCAGTTCGGCGAATACACGATTCCTGATTTTCTGGGTGCTCGCTATGGCGGCAACCTAGTGCGCGCTGTGGCGATCGTGGCTACGCTGCTGTGTTCCTTTACTTATGTGGTGGCGCAGATCTACGGCGTGGGTCTGATCACGACGCGACTGACCGGACTGACCTTCGAGATCGGCGTGTTTGTGGGTCTGGGCGGCGTGCTGGTGTGCTCGTTTCTTGGTGGCATGCGCGCAGTGACATGGACCCAGGTGGCGCAGTACATCATCATCATCATTGCCTATCTGGTTCCGGTGGCTTGGCTGTCGGTCAAGCAGACCGGCATTCCAGTGCCTCAGTTGGTCTACGGGTATCAGCTGCAAAAGGTCAGCGCGCGCGAACAGCAGTTGATGCATGACCCAAAGGAGCTTGAGGTCATGCAGATCTTCAGTCAACGCGCCAAGGAGTTCGAGAAGAAGCTGGCCGATGTACCCGTGGCCCTGGCCATGGACCGGGCAGAAGCGAGTGCTCGTGTCGCCGAGTTCAAGCGCGACGAAGCCGGTCTGGCGCGGGTGCAGGCCGCCGAAAAGGCCTTGGGCGCACTGCCCAAGAACATTGCTGAAGCGCAAGACATCTGGGCCAAGGCCCAACTCGCCAATGAGGCGCGCGCCAAGCCGCTGGCTGGCATGCAGGCCCATGCCGAACAATTTGCGGGGGATCCCAAAGGAGACGCCGAGGCGCAAAGCGCCTACGACAATTCGCGCCTGAACTTTCTCGCCCTGGTGTTTTGTCTGATGGTAGGGACAGCCGGTTTGCCACACATCTTGATGCGCTGCTACACCACACCATCGGTACGAGAGGCGCGCGAATCGGTCACTTGGGCGCTTTTCTTCATCATTCTGCTTTACGTGACGGCGCCCGCGCTGGCGGTAATGGTGAAGTTCGAGGTGTTCAACGGTCTGGTAGGCGCGCGCTTTGATCAACTGCCCGCCTGGATCGCACAATGGTCCAAGGTTGATCCCACCTTGCTGTCGGTCAGTGATGTGAATATGGATGGCATCCTGCAGCTTGGAGAGATGTCGATTGGCGGCGACATCATCATGCTGGCGACACCCGAAATTGCCGGTTTGCCCTATGTCGTGTCAGGCATGGTCGCGGCAGGTGGCTTGGCCGCAGCACTGTCAACCGCGGACGGATTGCTGCTGACCATATCGAGCGCGCTGTCGCACGATCTTTACTTTCGCATGGTCAATCCGGGCGCATCGGCCTCGCGGCGAGTCACGATTTCCAAGACCTTGCTGCTCGTCGTGGCGTTGGCGGCGGCGGCTGTGGCGGTGCAAAAACCGGCCGACATCTTGTTCTTGGTCGCGGCCGCGTTCTCTTTTGCCGGGGCGGCATTCTTCCCGGCCTTGGTGTTGGGCGTGTTCTGGAAGCGCGCCAACACCTGGGGGGCCGTGTTCGGTATGGTTGCCGGGCTGGGCATCACTTGCGTTTACTTGGCCATCACGCACCCCTGGCTGCGCGGGCTGTTGGGTGTGCGCACGCCGATTGAATTGTGGTGGGGCATTCAACCGATCTCGGCCGGCGTGTTCGGCGTGCCACTGGGCTTTGCCGTGATGGTGATTGTGAGCCTGTTGACCCCCAAGCCATCCGACGCTGAAATGCAATGGGTTGACAGGGTGCGCATGCCACATCGAGAGGGCTATTCAGTTCCGTGACAGGGCTGGAGTTCAGCGCCCTATGCTGGATCAGGCTATAATTTAAGGCTTCACCTTGCCGTCTTTGCGACTTTGACGCTGCACAGACGGCTTCCATGTCGGAACCCATAAGGAGTAACTATGCGTCATTACGAAATCATTCTGCTGATCCATCCGGATCAAAGCGAACAAGTTCCAGCAATGCTGGAACGCTATAAAGCCCTGATCACCGCAGGTGGTGGCAAGGTGCACCGTCTGGAAGACTGGGGGCGTCGTCAGATGGCTTACCTGATCCAGAAGCTGGCCAAGGCCCACTATCTGTGCCTGAACATCGAGGTCAGCAATGATGTGCTGACCGAGCTGGAAACGGGTTTCCGCTTCAACGACGCCGTGCTGCGCCACCTCACCGTGGTCAAGCCCACGGCTGAAACAGCGCCGTCTGTCATGATGAAGTCGGTCGAGCGCGACGAAGCCCGCAAGGCGCCGGCGCAGGAAGCGACGGCCTGAAGTCCATAGCCGCGAGCCAAGTCAGCTTGAGCGCGCCATGAACCAGTTGGTTCTGAACGCGCAGTTGCTGGAACGAGGCGCTGTGAGATACACACCCGCCGGTCTGCCCGCCATCGACATGTGCTTGAAGCACGAGTCGCAGGTTCAGGAAGCCGGAGCCCCGCGCAAAGTCTCGATGGAGATCAAGGCGGTGGTGATCGGAGCGTTGTCACAGCGGGTCAGTGGGTTGGGGATTGGAGAGTTGGCTTGTTTCACAGGCTTTCTCGCTGCCCAGCGCAACGGCCGCGGAACTGTGTTTCACATCACCGCACTGGACTGAAGGCTCGCACTGTTGTTTTTGTTTGTTCCGGATTGAATTGAAAGAGGTCTAAAAATGGCACCACCTCGTGGTAAGGGCAAGTTCTCAAAGGACCGCAAGCCCAAGCGTAATACCCAGTCGCTGTTGTTCCGTCGCAAGCGTTTCTGCCGCTTCACGGTCACTGGCGTTGAACAGATTGACTACAAAGACATCGACACCTTGCGCGACTTCGTCGGCGAAAACGGCAAGATCACGCCGGCTCGTCTGACAGGCACGCGCGCCTTTTTCCAGCGTCAGCTGACCGTGGCCATCAAGCGTGCGCGCTTCCTTGCCATGCTGCCGTACAGCGACCAGCACAAGGTTTGAGGAGACCCATATGCAAATCATTCTGCTTGAAAAGGTCGCGAACCTCGGCAACCTGGGCGACATTGTCCGCGTCAAAGACGGTTATGCACGCAACTTTCTGATTCCTTCACGCCGTGCTCGTCGCGCTACTGAAACTGCCATCAAGGAATTTGAAGGCAAGCGCGTTGAACTGGAGAAAGTTGCTGCCGAGAAATTGGTCGCGGCTCAGACGCTGGGTGAGTCGATGCAAGGCAAGACCGTGCACGTGAGCCAGAAAGCGCGTATGGACGGCCGCCTGTTCGGCTCCGTCACCAACCATGACATCGCTGAAGCGCTGGGCAAGCTGGGCTTCCCCTCCGTCGTGAAGGCGCAGATCCGTCTGCCCAATGGTCCGTTGAAGACTGTGGGCGAACATCTCGTCAACATTGCACCTCACACCGACGTGGTGGTTGAAGTGACGGTTCAGGTCATCGCCGAAACCGAGTGATGCAAGTCGCTGGCGCACTGTAGCGTGCACTCAAAAAGGTCGGCGCTGCCGGCCTTTTTTCATGGGCTTGATCGGCATCCGCACGATTGCGCTGGCGGCACGAAACAAAAGAAGTGCTTGCCCCCAGCGTTTCCCCAGTTTCTCCACAGCTTTGTGCACAGGACAATGAGCGATCAGGCTCTATAGTCTGTCCATGTCAGCCGTCTTCTCAAAAAACAGTCTGCCGGGCCCCGATCATCGTGACGATGACGTGGCGCGCCTGCGCATTCCTCCCCATTCCGTGGAGGCCGAGCAAAGCGTGCTGGGTGGATTGCTGCTCGACAACTCGGCCTGGGACCGGGCCGGAGACCTGCTCACCGAATCCGACTTCTACCGATACGAACACCGCCTGATCTTTGCTGCCATTGGCGGGCTGGTCAATGCCACCAAACCAGCCGATGTGGTGACCGTGTTCGAGCAACTGCAAAGCCTCGGAAAATCGGACGATTGTGGTGGGCTCTCGTATCTGAATGCCCTGGCGCAAAGCGTGCCGAGTGCGGCAAATTTGCGCCGTTATGCAGAAATCGTGCGCGAGCGCGCGATCCTGCGCAAGCTGATCTCGGCCAGCGACGACATCGCCACCAAGGCTTTCAATCCACAGGGCATGCCGGTCACACAAATACTGGACGAGGCCGAGGGTCAGATTTTCAGGATTGGCGAAGAAGGCTCGCGCACGCGCCAGGGCTTTCAAAGCATGGATTCGCTGGTCGTGCAACTGATCGACCGGGTCAACGAACTGCACGAAAACGGCGCCGAAGAAGTGACCGGCGTACGCACCGGCTTCTATGATCTGGACCGCATGACGGCTGGACTGCAGCCGGGCGACTTGATCGTGCTGGCCGCGCGACCTTCGATGGGCAAGACGGCGTTTGCGATCAATATTGGCGAGAACGTGGCCATCAACGAAGGTCTGCCGGTGGTGATCTTCTCGATGGAAATGGGTGCGTCGCAATTGGCGTTGCGCATGGTGGGATCGATCGGCCGCATTGACCAGAGCCATTTACGCACCGGCGCCTTGCGCGACGATGAATGGGGTCGCCTGTCAGAGGCGGTGGACAAGCTGGGCAAGTCCAGCATCTTCATTGACGAAAGTCCCGGACTGACGCCTAGCGAGCTGAGGGCGCGTGCGCGCCGCCAGGCGCGCCAATGCGGGCAGCTCGGCCTCATCATCGTCGATTATCTGCAGTTGATGAATGGCAGCGGCGGCGCAGAGGAAAACCGCGCCACGGTGATCGGCGAAATATCGCGTGGCCTGAAGGCGTTGGCCAAGGAACTGCATTGCCCGGTGATTGCGCTGTCGCAGCTCAACCGCAGCGTCGAGTCCCGACCCGACAAACGTCCGATGATGAGCGATTTGCGCGAGTCCGGCGCCATCGAGCAGGATGCTGACGTGATCATGTTCATCTACCGCGATGAGTACTACACCAAGGACGAATGCAAAGAGCCTGGTGTCGCCGAAATCATCATAGGCAAGCAGCGTAACGGCCCGGTGGGCACGATCAAGCTGACCTTCTTGCGACCCATCACAAAATTCGACAATCTGGCGCCGGGCAGCGGCGGCGGCGGGTCGGACTACTGAATCCCGGTACCAACAGAGCTGCGCACTGCTCGGTCTTGGCAAAAGCCCAGTGGACTGGATGCACGAAGGCTCAGTAGATCCCGCCTTGAGCTAGGCGCATGGCCCGCACCGAGTCAAGACCAAGGTGCGTAGCCTGCGTCATAAAGCGCGCGTGTCTCATCGCGTGACGATTCATCAGCGGTTCGGGCCGGCCCTTGGGTGACAGGGTTGTTCCCGCTTACTTGAAAAGATCCTTCACCTTGTCGGTCCAGCTCTTGGCGTTCGGCGAATGGCGCTCGCCACCTTCGCGCAGCGACTTGTCCAACTCCTTGAGCAGCTTGCGCTGGTGTTCGGTGAGTTTGACCGGGGTTTCGATGTTGAAGTGGCAGTAAAGGTCGCCCGGATACGACGAACGCACGCCCTTGATGCCTTTGCCGCGCAAGCGGAAGGTCTTGCCGTGCTGGGTGCTTTCGGGCAAGTCTATCTCGGCCTTGCCGCCCAGCGTGGGCACTTCGATGCTGCCGCCCAATGCTGCCAAGGTGAAGCTGATCGGCACGGTGCAATGCAGATCGTCGCCGTCACGCTCGAAAATTTCGTGCGCCTTGATGCGGATCTCGATGTACAGGTCGCCCGCAGGACCACCATTCACGCCCGGCTCACCATTGCCCGCCGAACGAATGCGCATGCCCTCGTTGATGCCGCCTGGAATTTTGACTTCCAAGGTCTTGCTCTTCTTGACCCGACCCTGACCGTTGCACGAGGTACAGGGGTCGGGAATGATCTTGCCACTGCCGTGGCAGTGCGGGCAGGTTTGCTGTACCGAGAAGAATCCCTGACGCATGTGCACGGTGCCACTGCCGTTGCAGGCACCGCATCCCTTGGCGCTTGTGCCGGGCTTCGCCCCGGTGCCTTTGCACGTCTCGCACGATTCCCAGCTCGGGATGCGTATCTGCGTTTCCTTGCCGCGCGCAGCTTCTTCGAGGGTGATCTCCATGGCATACGAGAGATCACTGCCGCGATACACCTGTTGGCCAGGACCACGGCGCGCGCCAGCCGCACCGCCCGCGCCGAAGATGTCACCGAAGATGTCGCCAAAGGCTTCGGCAAATCCGCCAAAGCCTTCTCCGCCGGGACCGCCGCGACCGCCCATATTGGGGTCGACGCCAGCATGTCCGTGCTGGTCATAGACCGCACGTTTTTGCGCGTCCGTGAGCATTTCGTAGGCTTCTTTGGCCTCTTTGAATTTCTCTTCCGAAACCTTCGCACCATCGCCCTGATTGCGGTCAGGGTGGTGTTTCATGGCCATCTTGCGGTAGGCCTTCTTGATGTCTTCCTCGCTGGCGTCTTTTGCAACACCGAGGACTTCGTAGTAGTCACGCTTTGCCATGGGCTGGTCCGGGCTTATCAAAACAGAACGCCGCGAGGAGGGCAGAACCGGAGTTCAGCACACTCACACGCGGCGGCGGTCACCGGCAATGCCGGTAGCCTGGGTTCTTACTTCTTGTCCTTGACTTCAGTGAACTCGGCGTCGACCACATTGTCGTCGGCAGCCTTGGCGCTGTCGCCCGAGGGCTGCTGCTCAGTCTCGCCTGCACCGGCAGCACCGGCCGCCGCCGCTTGTGCCGCTTGCTTGTCGGCGTACATCTTTTCGCCCAACTTCTGGCTTGCGGACGTCAGCGTTTCACACTTGGCGTCGATATCGGCCTTGTCCTCGCCCTTCATCGCGTCTTCCACGTCCTTGATGGCGGCTTCGATCTTGGCCTTTTCGTCAGCGTCCAGCTTGTCGCCATATTCGGTCATGGACTTGCGCACGCTGTGCACCAAGCCGTCAGCCTGATTCTTGGACTGAACAATCTCGACCTTCTTCTTGTCCTCGACGGCGTTCAGCTCGGCGTCCTTCACCATCTTCTCGATTTCGTCTTCGGACAAACCGGAGTTGGCCTTGATGGTGATCTTGTTTTCCTTGCCGGTGCCCTTGTCCTTGGCGCTCACGTGCAGTATGCCGTTGGCGTCGATGTCGAAGGTCACTTCGATCTGAGGCATGCCGCGCGGTGACGGTGGGATCCCTTCCAGATTGAACTCGCCCAGACTCTTGTTGCCGACGGCCAGTTCGCGTTCACCCTGATAGACCTTGATCGTTACGGCGGGCTGGTTGTCGTCGGCGGTCGAAAATGTCTGCGCGAACTTGGTCGGGATGGTCGTGTTCTTCTGGATCATCTTGGTCATCACGCCGCCCAGGGTCTCGATGCCCAGGCTCAGCGGGGTGACGTCGAGCAGCAAAACGTCTTTGCGTTCACCACCCAGGACTTGTCCCTGAATTGCGGCACCCACGGCAACCGCTTCGTCGGGGTTGACGTCCTTGCGCGGCTCCTTGCCGAAGAAATCCTTGACCTTTTCCTGTACCTTGGGCATGCGCGACATGCCGCCCACCAGGATCACGTCGTCAATATCGGATGTCTTGACGTTCGCATCCTTGATCGCGGTGCGGCAAGGTCCGATGGTGCGTTCGATCAGGTCTTCGACCAAGCTTTCGAGCTTGGCGCGTGTGAGCTTGATGCTCAGGTGTTTCGGACCCGAGGCGTCGGCGGTTACATACGGCAGGTTGATGTCGGTCTGGGTCGAATTCGACAACTCGATCTTGGCCTTTTCGGCCGCCTCCTTGAGGCGCTGCAGGGCCAATACGTCCTTGCCCAGATCGACGCCTTGGTCCTTCTTGAACTCGGCAATGATGAAGTCGATCACGCGTTGGTCGAAGTCTTCGCCGCCCAAGAAGGTGTCGCCATTCGTGGACAACACTTCGAACTGCATTTCGCCGTCGACGTCGGCGATCTCGATGATGGACACGTCGAAGGTGCCGCCGCCCAGGTCATAGACGGCAATCTTGCGGTCGCCCTTGCCGTGCTTGTCCAGACCGAAGGCCAGCGCCGCAGCGGTCGGCTCATTGATGATGCGCTTGACGTCCAGACCGGCGATGCGGCCGGCATCCTTGGTGGCCTGACGCTGGCTGTCGTTGAAGTAGGCCGGCACGGTGATGACGGCTTCGGTCACTTCCTCGCCGAGATAGTCCTCGGCGGTCTTCTTCATTTTGCGCAGCACTTCGGCACTGACCTGGGGAGGCGCCAACTTCTTGCCGCGCACTTCTACCCAGGCATCGCCGTTGTCGGCAGCCGCAATCTTGTAGGGCATCAGGTCGATGTCCTTCTGCACTTCCTTCTCGGTGAATTTGCGACCAATCAGCCGCTTCACCGCATACAAGGTGTTCTTGGGGTTGGTCACCGCCTGACGCTTGGCCGAGGCGCCCACCAGGATCTCACCGTCTTCCTGGTACGCGATGACGGACGGCGTGGTGCGCGCACCCTCGCTGTTCTCGATGACGCGCGTCGTATTGCCTTCCATGACCGCCACGCACGAGTTCGTCGTGCCCAAGTCGATGCCGATAATCTTTCCCATGTTCCTAGCTCCAGAAATCTGATTGTTTTGAGTTGTGGGTAATTCGTCGCTTTTCAAGGGGCGCGCAGTCTATCTAGACGGTCGGAGGCAACAAGAGCCGCAGTCTTCCGCCAGACTGTCCTGCAGTGAACCTAAGCCGCCCCGGCCACGGTCACCAATGCAGGCCGCAACACGCGGTCGGCAATCAAGTAGCCCTTTTGCAGCACCATCACCACCGTATTGGCCTCTTGATCGGCCGGCACCACGCTGATGGCTTGGTGCTGGTGCGGGTCGAACTTCGTGCCGGGCTCCGGATTGATCTCGAGTACCTTGTTGCGCTCCAGGGCGCTGATCAGCTGGCGGCGGGTGGCATGTACACCTTCAAGCACCTGCTCGACCTTGGCGTCAGGCATGGCGATGGCGGCCTCCATGCTGTCCATCACGGGCAACAGCGACTCGGCAAACGATTCGACCGCATATTTGCGCGCCTTGGAGATTTCTTCGTCTGAACGGCGACGGATGTTTTCGACCTCGGCCTTGGCACGCAAATACGCATCCGACACTTCCGTATGACGTGCTTGCAGTTCCGCCAACTGAGCTTCTACGCTGGTCGATTGTTCGGTGGAAGGACTCTCGGCGTCCGCTGCTGGGTCTTGCTGGTTTGGTTTTTCTTGGGTCATGGTCAATAGAGGGCAGGCAGAAGAGTGGCGCTGTTGTTTTTAGATGGGTCTATCGCGGTGGGTTTCAAGAGCATGTCTTGCTCCAGCCGGGAAATGGGCGGAATTCAGTCGATGCTGGCGCTCCAGCGATCCCAATCGCTGAGCTTGCGGCGGTCTTGCTTGGTGGGCCGACCCTGGCTGATGGCGGCCGATGGCTCCGGCGCCAAACGTCGCTGCTCAGCCTCTTTTTCACGGCGTTCCAGACTTTCGGGTGTTTCCTGGTACAAGGCCTGAGCTTGAGGCGCCGGGCCGCGCACGGCGCTCAAGCCGAGCACGAGCACGGTGCGCGCAATCTGACCTTGGCGGATATCCAAACGGTCACCCGGGCGCAATTCCTTGGCGGCTTTGGCGGCCTGGCCATTCACGTGTACGCGGCCTTTGGCAACTTCTTCGGCGGCCAGCGAACGGGTCTTGTAAAAGCGTGCTGCCCAAAGCCATTTGTCCAGTCTCATGGTGCGACGGTTCCTCGAAGTGCCAGGCGGTGCAGCGGTTCGCGCTCAATCCTTTGCGCCCAACGCCAGGGCTGCCTCACGCTGACGTTGCAGGGTTGTGGCATCGGGTTGGGCCTCGGTGGGCCAGCCCTGCAGGTGACGCTCGCTGATCGAAGCCAAGGCATTGATCCAGTCCGGTCTGGCGTTCAGGCAAGGGATGTAGTGAAAATCCTTGCCGCCAGCTGCCAGGAATGCGGCGCTCGCTTCTTGCTTGATTTCCTCCAGCGTCTCCAGGCAGTCGGCGCTGAAGCCGGGGCAGATCACATCGACTCGCTGCACGCCTTGACCGGCCAGGCGTTTCAGACTGGGTTCGGTATAGGGCTGCAGCCATTTGGCTCTACCGAAGCGACTCTGGAATGTCACCAGATAGCCGTCTTCTCGCAGATTCAAGGCTTCCGCCAGCAAGCGACCCGTCTTCAGGCATTCGCAGTGATAGGGGTCGCCCAAATGCAAGGTGCGCTCGGGCATGCCATGAAAACTCATGACGAGCATGCCGGCTTGACCTTCGCGCGCCCAATGCTCGCGCACGCTGTTTGCCAGCGCTGCGATGTAGCCGGGATCGTCGTGAAAGTTGTTCACGAAGCGCAACTCGGGCAGCTTGCGGCGGCGCGCCGCCCATGCGCCCACAGCGTCTATCGTGCTGGCGGTGGTCGCCGCTGAATACTGAGGATACGCCGGCAGGATCAGCACGCGCGTGGCACCCGACGCAAGCAGCTCGTCGAGCACTTGCGGGATGCCGGGGTTGCCATACCGCATGGCGTAACGAACGGTCAAGACATGGCCCCGCTCGCCCAAGTAGCCTCCGAGCAGCTTGGCCTGCCTATCGGTCCAGACGCGTAGCGGCGAGCCTTCGGCCAGCCAGATGCTGGCGTACTTGGCTGCCGACTTGGCCGGGCGCACGCGCAAGATGATGCCGTGCAGGATGATGCGCCACAGCAGCGCCGGGATTTCAACGACGCGAGGGTCGCTCAAGAACTCGGCCAGATAGCGACGCAAGGCCGGCGCTGTGGGCTCATCGGGCGTGCCCAGATTGCACAACAGCACAGCGGTACGCGGCACTTGTCCGTGAGAGAAGGGAGACCCGGGGCGATATCGCATGGGTAGTTGAGGTCAGTTGCTCGGCCGAGTTGGCGGCTTGTGATGTGAAGCTTGGATCTGTTGCTTGGGTGGAATCTTGTTTCGAACAAACGTCGATCTTTGGTGAGTGTAGCGGCCACCTGTTTTGGGTTCGAAAGAACGCTTTACAAATGATCGGGCCGGCTGCAAAGCCGGCCCTTGGTGATGCCGCGTGCAGTCCTCAGATATTGTCGAGATAGGTGCGCAGCTTGTCTGAGCGGCTCGGGTGCTTGAGCTTGCGAATCGCCTTGGCCTCGATCTGGCGGATGCGTTCGCGGGTCACGTCAAACTGCTTGCCCACTTCCTCCAAGGTGTGGTCGGTGGACATCTCGATGCCGAAACGCATGCGCAGCACCTTGGCTTCGCGCGGTGTCAGGCTGTCCAGAATATCTTTCACCACATCGCGCAGACCCGCTTGCATCGCAGCCTCGATGGGCGCGGTGTTGTTGGTGTCCTCGATGAAATCGCCCAAATGCGAATCGTCGTCGTCACCGATCGGCGTTTCCATGGAGATCGGCTCCTTGGCGATCTTCATGATCTTGCGGATCTTGTCCTCGGGAATTTCCATCTTCTCGGCCAGCGTGGGCGCATCCGGCTCGAAGCCGAATTCCTGCAAATGCTGACGCGAGAGCCGGTTCATCTTGTTGATCGTTTCGATCATGTGCACCGGAATGCGGATGGTGCGCGCTTGATCGGCAATCGAGCGGGTGATGGCCTGACGAATCCACCAGGTCGCGTAGGTCGAGAACTTGTAGCCGCGACGGTATTCGAACTTGTCGACAGCCTTCATCAATCCGATATTGCCCTCCTGGATCAGATCCAGGAATTGAAGACCACGGTTGGTGTATTTCTTGGCAATCGAGATCACCAGACGCAGATTGGCCTCGATCATTTCCTTCTTGGCATCGCGCGAGGACTTCTCGCCCTCGTTCATGCGCTTGTTGATGCCCTTCAGGTCTTCCAAGGGCACCACGGCGCGCGCTTGCAGATCCATCAGCCTTTGCTGCAGTTCTTGCACGGCGGGCAGATTGCGCGCCAGCACGATGCTGTAGGGCTTGTTGGAGGCGATCTCCTTTTCGGCCCAGCTCTTGTTCAGAGTATTGGGAGGGAAGGTCTTGATGAAGTGCATTTGCGGCATACCGCACTTGTCGACGACGATCTTGCGCAGTTCGCGTTCGTAGCGGCGCACATCATCGACCTGCGAGCGCAGGATGTCGCACAATTTTTCAATTGTCTTGACGGTGAAGCGTATCGTCATCAACTCATTGCTGATGGCCAGTTGGCTCTTCAAGTAAGAAGGCGACTTGTAGCCGTCTCTTTCGAAGGCCTTGCGCATTTTGTCGAAGTTGATTGATAGCGCGTCAAACTTGACCAGAGCGGCATTCTTCAGCTCTTCCAACTTCTTGGTCAAGGCCTTGCTGCCGCCTTGCCCGTCGTCGTCGTCTTCTTCATCGAAGAAGTCGACGTCCTCTTCCGCGACATAGTCGTCCGCTTCGCCTTCGGACACGAATCCATCAACCACTTCTGAAATCTTGGACTCACCCGTGCGTATGCGTCCGGCCATGGCCAGAATTTCGGCAATCGTGGTGGGTGACGCAGAAATCGCCAGCATCATGGCCTGCAGGCCACCTTCGATGCGCTTGGCAATTTCGATCTCGCCTTCACGCGTGAGCAATTCCACCGTGCCCATTTCGCGCATATACATGCGCACCGGATCGGTCGTGCGACCAAACTCCGAGTCCACCGTGGACAGCGCGGCTTCGGCGGCCTCTTCGGCCTCCTCTTCGGTCGCCGTGGATGTGCTGGCGCCTGCGATCAGCAAGGTGGCTGCGTCGGGAGCTTGTTCGTAAACCGCGATGCCCATGTCGTTCAACATGGAGACGATGGCTTCGAGGATCTCGGCGTCCACCAGCTTTTCGGGCAGGTGGTCGTTGATTTCCTGATGCGTGAGGAAGCCGCGCGTCTTGCCCATCTTGATGAGCGTCTTCAACTCATGGCGACGCTTGGCGGATTCTTCTTCGGTGAGTGCGGTTTCTTCGAGACCGAATTCGCGCATCAGTGCGCGTTCCTTGGCCCTCGATACCTTCATGCGCAAAGGCTTGACCTTGACCTTGACTTCTCCGGTAGTCTCGACGTCGACTTCGACTTCGACTTCCGGTTCAGCTTCCAACTCAAGGTCGGCCTCGACATCGCTGAAGTCATCTTCAGGGTTGTCCTGCCTCTTCTTGACCTCGACAGTCGCCTTGGGTTTGCGACCACGTTTGGCTTTGCCATCTTCCACCGCCTTGGCGGTTTTCACGGCAGGGGTGGCCTTTACGGCCAATTTCTTCTTGTCTTCGGCCACGGCTTTGCTGGATGCAGCAGCCTTTGACGGGGCGATTTTCTTTGCGGTCATGCAAATCCTCAAATGCGTAAGGGCGGGGCAAGGCCAGCGGTCGGCGCAGGCATCAAAAAATCAGGCAATTCGATGTCAAACAAAGACAACTGGGCAGGCCGTGCCGACGCCCACAATGGTCGTGCAGCACAGCGCCGAAAGCGGGCAAGCTGAGGGTGATCGTTTGTAGAGTGCAGCCCTTGCGGGTATCGGTTGGCCTATAAAACCGTCTAGGGTTACCCAGGGTCAGTGGGTGGCCGGGGACCGGAGGTGCTGCCGTCACTCTTGCCGCGCCTAAAAACCCTACATTATCGCCCATCGCATGCAAAATGTCAAAGCAAAGTCAGCTTCGTGTCACCATGACTCCGCTCAGAGTCCGGCTCGCAAGGCCTGGATTTGAGCGCGTACCTGCTTGAGTCTCTCCAGGGATTCGCGCTCGCCAGCGTTTGAAGCCAGCGCCGCAGCCGCCAGTTCCAAGCGCTCTATCCAAAGTCGTCTCAGGACTCGATGCAACTCATCAATGGCATGTTCATCATCAGCGGCCATGGCCTGCATGATGCGGGTCGCGGCGGAATTCATCGCTTCATCAGCCAAGGCAGCCTGCATCACGGCCCAAGCCTCGGGGCCATGATCGACCAAGCGGCGCTCCAGCCACGCAACCAGCACGCCGTGTTCGCCGGGCAGTTCATGCAGCAATTGATGGTCATCGGCGTTCAATTGATCCCACCAATCGCTGTGCAACAGCAGCATGCGCACGGCCTGATCGGCCGGGCCGTCGGGTTCGACCCGGCCGCGGTGCTTGGCTGGTCGGGGGGGCGGCGCTGACGGACGTCGGACCGGATCTGCGTCGCGTCGTGGGCGCTGCGATGGTGTGGACTCATCGCCACCCTGCCATTGCTGAAGCAGCTCTGCCTCCGGCAATTGGGTCAACTTGGCGATTTCGCCCACCAGCTGGCGCTTCAGGGCGCCAACCGGCAAGGCGTTCCACAGGGGACGCACATTGACCAGCAGCCGTGCTCGACCCTCGGCGCTGTCGAGCATGCAACCCTCGTCGGCGACGTCCAGCAAGTATTTGGACAGTGGCATGGCCTCTGCCACACAACGCTCGAAAGCTTCACTTCCCAGTTCGCGGATGTAGGAATCGGGGTCGTGTTCTGGTGGAAGAAAGAGGAAGCGAACCGTACGCGTGTCGGTGACGAAGGGCAGTGCCGCCTCCAACGCGCGGCTGGCAGCCCGGCGGCCAGCCGCGTCGCCATCGAAGCTGAACACCACCGATTCGGTAAACCGAAACAGCTTTTGCACATGCTCGGCACTGCAAGCCGTGCCCAGGGTCGCGACTGCATTGGGGAAATCAAGCTGAGCCAGTGCCACCACGTCCATATAGCCCTCGACGACCAGCGCATAACCCTTGCTGCGCAGCCCTTGACGGGCTTCAAACAGGCCATACAACTCGCGGCCCTTGATGAAGACGGGAGTTTCCGGCGAGTTCAGATACTTGGGTTCGCCTTTGTCGAGAATGCGCCCGCCAAAGCCGATGACGTCGCCCTGCACACTGCGTATGGGGAACATGATGCGGTCGCGGAACCGGTCGTAGCGTCGCTGCTCTGCCTCATCATCTCCCTGCACGATCACCAGGCCCGCCTCAGCCAGCAGTGGGTCGTCATAGGCCGGGAAGGCGCTGGCCAAGCCTCGCCAGCTATCGGGCGCGTATCCCAGGCCGAAGCGTGCGGCGATTTCACCGGTCAGGCCGCGCCCTTTGAGGTAGTCGACCGCGCGCGGATTGTCTTTGAGCTGATGGCGGAAGTGCTCGTTGGCGCGCTCCAACACTTCGGTCAAGGTTGCCTGCTTCTGTTTTTGCTGGGCCGCTTGTTCGCGCTCTTGCGGCGAGCGTTCTTCCTCAGGTACCTGCATACCAGCTTGACTAGCCAAATCGCGCACCGCGTCGACAAAACCCAGGCCGCTGTGCTCCATCAAGAAGCCCACCGCATTGCCATGCACGCCGCAACCAAAGCAGTGGTAGGTCTGGCGCGTGGGACTGACGGTGAAGCTGGGCGACTTTTCACCATGAAAAGGGCACAAACCCTTGTGGTTGATGCCTGCCTTTTTGAGTTCGACATGGCGCCCGACCACTTCAACAATGTCTGTGCGGGCGAGCAGATCTTGGATAAAGCCGGGTGGAATCACGGGTCGAGTTTAATGCCCCGTCTACTTGGGGCCAGAACGCATTTCGATTGGCACTGTTCACCAGGTCGAAAATTTGCAGATGGAGGACGCATTGCTGCCAACGCAGCGAGCGAAACGAGAAAGGCCGCCTAAAAGGCGGCCTGCTTCAAACGATCAGTCTGATTGAACTTGGCGTCAATCAAGAACAAAACAGCCATCTCGGGCGTGGCGCACTCAACAATGGCGTGCCAC
>Ga0315270_10000321_pt1 | contig 27190 bp, 32 predicted proteins | sample C1_bottom_MG_FD_204932 | JGI IMG/M metagenome (GOLD analysis project Ga0315270, IMG submission 204932) | Sediment microbial communities from Yellowstone Lake, YNP, Wyoming, USA - C1_bottom | ecosystem: Environmental > Aquatic > Freshwater > Lake > Sediment | place: USA: Wyoming | collected...
GAAGGCCGTGCGCTACTGCGCGCTCTCGGCTTCCCATTCAAGGAGAACTGAGATGGCCAAGACCTCGTTAAAAGTTAAGGCTTCACGCACCCCAAAGTTCAAGGTGCGTGGCTACACCCGTTGCCAGCGATGCGGGCGACCTCACTCGGTCTACCGCAAGTTCGGTCTCTGCCGCATTTGCTTCAGAGAAATGGCGCACAGCGGTGAACTTCCAGGTATCACCAAAGCTAGCTGGTAAATCCAACACGCCGTAGGTCCTAACGGAAACCGCGGGGAGAAAGGCCAAAGGCCAAGCATGACAATGACCGATCCAATCGCAGACATGTTGACTCGTCTGCGTAACGCAAACAGTGCGTATCACGACACTGTTGCTATGCCGTCATCGACGGTGAAGCAACGTATCGCTGCCATCCTTCAACAAGAGGGTTACATCGGCGGCTTCCACGTGGAGAAGAATGAAGGCGCCGCGGGCTCCTCGTTGATTATCGACCTTAAGTTCGGTCCTAATCGCGAGCGCTCAATCGCCGGTCTTCGCCGCGTGAGCAAGCCTGGTCTTCGGGTTTACGCGAAGTCCACTGGATTGCCAAAAGTTCTTGGCGGTCTTGGCGTTGCGATCATCTCCACATCATCAGGCCTGCTTACTGACAAGCAGGCTCACAAGAAGGGCGTAGGTGGAGAAGTTCTCGCCTACGTCTGGTAGGAGTCGCACATGTCACGTATTGGACGTCTTCCGATCACGCTCCCACAGGGCGTCGAAGTTACTATCAGCGGTTCTGATGTAACTGTCACCGGACCTAAGGGTTCGTTGAACCACACCATCGCCGCGCCAATTAGCATCGCAAAAGATGAGAACGGCGTACTCGTCGTTTCTCGTCCAGATGACGAGCGCGCGTCACGTTCGCTTCACGGTCTATCCCGAACCTTGGTTTCTAACATGGTCACGGGTGTTACCGAGGGCTACACCAAAGTAATTGAAATCGTCGGTGTTGGTTACCGTGTTGTTGCCAAGGGTGAGGATCTAGAGTTCGCACTTGGTTTCAGCCACCCGGTGATCATCACCGCCCCTGAAGGCATTACTTTCAAGATTGAGACTCCAACTCGTTTCTCAGTAAGCGGGATTGACAAGCAGCTCGTCGGCGAAGTTTCTGCCAACATTCGCAAGTTGCGCAAGCCTGACCCATACAAGGGCAAGGGACTTCGTTACCAAGGCGAAATTGTTCGTCGTAAGCAAGGAAAGACGGGTAAGAAGTAATGGCTATCGGAGTTAAGGTCGTCAAAGGATCTACACGTGTGGCCAGAGCGCGACGTCACTTCCGCGTACGTAAGAAGGTCAGCGGTACCGCCCTTCGTCCACGCTTAGTCGTAAGTCGTTCGACTCGCCACGTATTTGTTCAGGTTGTCGATGACACCACTGGTAAGACATTGGCTTCGGCATCGACGATGGAAAGCGAGTTGCGTGCCTTTGCTGGCGACAAAACCGCCAAGTCACGTCGAGTTGGAGTACTCGTGGCCGAACGCGCCAAGAGTGCTGGAGTTTCATCCGTTGTATTCGATCGCGCAGGCAATCGATACCACGGTCGCCTGGCAGCGCTTGCTGACGGTGCACGCGAGACCGGATTGGACTTCTAATGGCTACACAATTCACTAGGGGGAACCTCTAATGGCTGCTGCTCCCACTAAAGGTCGCGGACAAGCTTCTGCAACTGGCACCGGTACAGGTGCTGCTGGCGGAGAGCGCCGCGAGCGTCGTGACCGTCGCGATGGCGGCGGTGCGGCAAGTGAAAAGAGTGCTTACATTGAGCGCGTAGTTTTCATCAACCGTGTTGCCAAGGTCGTCAAGGGTGGTCGTCGTTTCTCGTTCACCGCACTTGTCGTAGTTGGCGATGGCGATGGTTCGGTCGGCGTTGGTTATGGCAAAGCAAAAGAAGTTCCGCAAGCCATTGCCAAGGGTGTTGAAGAAGCCAAGCGGTCTTTCTTCAAAGTGCCACGCATTCAACAGACCATTCCTCACCCAGTTCAAGGTGAAGCTGCTGCCGGAGTTGTGCTGCTAAAGCCAGCCAGTCCTGGTACTGGAGTTATTGCTGGTGGACCAGTTCGCGCCATCATGGAATGCGCAGGCATTCACGATGTCTTGAGCAAGTCACTTGGCTCGAACAACGCGATCAATATTGTTCACGCAACAATTGCTGCGCTAAAGATGCTAGAAAACCCAGAGGCCATTGCTGCTCGCCGTGGTCTTCCACTAGAAGATGTTGCGCCAGCAGCTCTTCTTCGAGCTCGCGCTGGGATAGGTGCCTGATGGGTCGGCTGAAAGTAACGCAGAAGAAATCGGTCGTTGGCGGTAAGCCAGAGCACCGTGACACGGTCAGAACTCTTGGACTAAAGCGCATTGGCGATGTAGTCGTTAAAGAAGACCGACCTGAAATTCGTGGCATGGTTCGCGCCGTACGCCATCTGGTAACCGTTGAGGAAGTTGACTGACATGACACTCAAAGTTCATCACCTTCGCCCGGCCCCTGGGGCCAAAACCGCGAAAACCCGTAAAGGTCGTGGTGAAGCCTCAAAGGGTAAAACCGCTGGGCGTGGAACTAAGGGCTCTGGCGCACGTACGACAGTGCCAGCCTCATTTGAGGGTGGCCAGATGCCGCTGCACATGCGTTTGCCTAAGTTGCGTGGTTTCAAAAACCCTGCGCGCGTTGAATACCAAGTAGTCAACTTGGCTGCGCTATCGGTGCTTTACCCAACAGGTGGGAAAGTCACCATTGATGACCTAGTCAGCAAAGGTGCCGTTCGCGACAACTTGCCAGTTAAGGTTTTGGGCAATGGCGATATTTCAGTGAAACTTGACATCACAGTCAATGCCTTTTCGGCGTCAGCTCGTGAGAAAATCACTGCAGCCGGTGGCAGCGCTAACTCGATCTAGTAGTTGGCTAGTTACCAGTTCGCGTGCCCTAAAAGATATCGGAGGAAGCCGTGCTCTCAGCGTTTGGAAAGGCATTTAAGACGCCAGACCTACGTCGCAAGATCCTTTTCACTTTTGGGATCATGGCGATTTTCCGCTTCGGATCAATCATTCCGACTCCGGGCGTCTCGTATGTCAACGTTCAAGACTGTTTGAAGCAGGTTCAAAATGGCGGTCTCTTCAGCCTGGTGAACCTATTCAGCGGTGGCGCACTTCTTCACCTGAGTGTTTTCGCGCTGGGCATCATGCCTTACATCACCAGCAGCATCATCATTCAACTTCTGACCGTGGTGATTCCACGATTTGAAGCATTGAAGAACGAAGGACAATCGGGAACCGCCAAGTTGACGCAGTACACACGTTATTTGACGGTGGGTCTTGCGGTCTTGCAATCCACCGGACTTATTGCTGTGGCTCGCACCCCAGGACGCCTTTTCTCGGGCTGCAGTCTGCCAATCATTCCTGATGCTTCATGGCAACGAATCGCAACCATGATCTTCGTTATGACAGCGGGCACGTCGGTAATTATGTGGCTAGGTGAATTGATTACTGACCGCGGTATCGGAAACGGTATGTCGATCTTGATTTTCACCTCAATCGCAGCGGGATTCCCAGGACAACTTTGGAGCATCAAACTTCAAAAGGGTCTCTTTACTTTCTCGGTTGTTCTGGCAATTGGTGTATTGATCGTCGCAGCAGTCGTATTCGTCGAGAACGCACAGCGACGAATTCCAGTGCAGTATGCAAAGCGGATGGTTGGTCGTCAGATGTATGGCGGAACCAACACTTACATCCCGATCAAGGTGAACCAAGCTGGAGTTATCCCAGTTATCTTTGCCTCGTCGCTACTTTACATTCCATCGCTGGTTGTGAATTTATCTTCAAGCCAAGCAGCGTGGTCAGTGTGGGTTACTCGGAACTTCGTTCGAGGCGATCACCCAATTTATATGCTCACCTACTTTGTTCTCATCATCTTCTTCACCTATTTCTATGTAGCGATCACCTTCAACCCTGAAGAAGTCGCCGACAACATGAAGCAATATGGTGGCTTCATCCCAGGTATCAGAGCCGGACGACCAACTGCCGAGTACTTGCAGTATGTCCTTTCCCGGATTACCGCGCCTGGATCTGCCTACCTTGCGATCGTTGCAATCATTCCGATGATTGCCTTGGCGCTCTTTCAAGCTAGTCAGAATTTCCCATTCGGCGGAACTGCAATTTTGATTATTGTCGGTGTTGGTCTTGATACTGCCAAGCAAATTGAGAGTCAACTGCAGCAACGTTCATATGAAGGATTCCTTCGCTAATGCGATTGGTCCTAGTTGGGCCGCCGGGTGCAGGCAAGGGAACGCAAGCTCAGTTCCTTTCCGAACATTTCGGTATTCCACATATTGCTACTGGCGATATCTTTCGCGCTAATTTGCGAGCTGGTACCGCATTAGGTGTGCAGGCAAAACAGTTCATGGATGCTGGCGATTTGGTGCCTGATTCAGTAACCAATGCCATGGTTGCCGACCGACTAACTCAACCCGATGTCATCAACGGTTTTCTCTTGGATGGTTTCCCTAGAAACGTGGTTCAAGCAGAAGTGCTTGATGCCATTCTTAGCGAAGTCGGTACGCAACTCGATGCCGCTTTAGAATTTACGGTAGAGCCTGATGAGATTATTCGTCGACTTGCCGGGCGGCGCACTTGCCGCGAATGTGGTCGCGCTTGGCATTTGGAATTCGACATTCCAGCCGAGCCAGGCAAGTGTGGTGACTGTGGCGGCGAAATTTATCAACGAGATGATGACAACGAAGAAACGATTCGTCGTCGACTTGAAGTTTATGCAGAGCAAACCGCTCCGATCGTTGGCTATTACCGTCATCGTGGATTACTCATTTCAATAAGTGCCATGGGCGAGATAAGCGAGATCACGAACCGAGCCATTTCGGCGCTGCGTGCTGCAGTTGCCGATTAATGTCAGACGAACTCGTTAGCGACATGACTATTCAGTACAAGAGTGAAAAAGAAGTTCACGCAATGCGGTTGGCCGGAATCATTGTCGGCGAAGCTCTGGAACTTGTTAAATCCCGTATTGCAATTGGCGTCACCACCAAGGAATTAGATGCAGTAGCTGAGCAACATATTCGCTCTCGCGGCGCTATCTCATCCTTCAAGGGCTATCACGGATTTCCGGCAACGATCTGCGCCTCGGTTAATGACGAGATTGTCCATGGCATTCCCAGCGACCGGCCAATCCAAGATGGCGATGTCGTTTCGATTGATTGTGGCGCAATCCTTAACGGCTGGCATGGGGACGCTGCTTTTACGGTAGGGGTCGGGCGAATTGATCCTAAGGATCGAGAATTGATTCTGGCCTGTGAGGCCTCCCTCTGGGCTGGGATCGCGGCGGCACACCTTGGTGGCCGACTCACCGACATCGGTCATGCGGTCGAACGAACGATTAAGTCCCACGGACGCTTTGGCATCCTTCAGGAATACGGTGGCCATGGAATTGGCACCGAAATGCACCAAGAACCCCATGTGCTCAACTATGGCAAGGCTGGTCGAGGGCCAGAATTGGTCCCGGGGCTGGTTCTGGCCGTGGAACCGATGATTACCAGGGGAACACACCGGAACCGGACGTTGGCCGACCAATGGACCGTAGTGAGCGCAGATGCCTCGCGCGCAGCCCATTTTGAGCACACTTTCACCCTGATGCCCGATGGTCGACCATATGTTTTGACCAGTTTGGATGGCGGAAAATCGGCGCTGGCCAAGCTGGGTGTCGAGGCCTACTCCGATTGAAGTAGGGGTACCATCTGCCGATTTCTCGAAACCAGGGTCTGCCACGTAGAATTACGAGGTCTACCCCACGTAGAGCAAGAAAACCGTTAGCAATCTGACCACGGATAAGGAACTAAGCGCGCCTTGACGAAAAAAGACGGTGCCATCGAGATAGAAGGCACAGTTGTCGAATCGCTGCCGAACGCCATGTTCCGGGTCGAGCTTGCCAACGGACACAAAGTTCTAGCTCATATCAGTGGAAAGATGCGTCAACACTACATTCGAATCCTCCCAGAGGACCGAGTCGTAGTCGAGTTAAGCCCGTACGACCTCACCCGGGGTCGAATTGTCTACCGCTACAAGTAGTAGAGGAAGTGCCATGAAGGTAAAGCCGAGCGTTAAGAAAATCTGCGACAAGTGCAAAGTGATTCGTCGCCACGGCCGCGTCATGGTGATCTGTGAGAACCTGCGCCACAAGCAACGCCAGGGCTGAGTTAGCTTAAAACTTAATAAATCAGTACGCGTAAGACAACTGCGAAAGCAGACCCTTGGTCCAGAGGCCAAGGCCCGAAAATCCCTAGTGGATTAAGGGGAGTCTTGCGGAGGACCTCTGGATGAACGAAGGATCGCTAAATGGCACGCCTTGTTGGCGTTGATCTTCCTCGCGATAAGCGGTTGGAAGTCGCCCTCACTTATATCTATGGAATTGGTCGTACTCGCGCCTTGGCGATTTTGAGTGCAACCGGTGTTAGCCCGGACATTCGCGTTAAAGATCTTGATGATCCTGCGCTGATTAAGCTCCGTGACTTTATTGAAGGCAATTACAAAACCGAGGGTGATCTGCGCCGCGAAGTCGCTGCCGACATTCGCCGCAAGGTTGAGATTGGTTGCTACCAAGGCATTCGCCACCGTCGTGGCCTGCCGGTACGTGGACAGCGCACGCACACTAATGCGCGTACCCGTAAGGGCCCACGTAAGGCAATTGCCGGTAAGAAGAAGGTGAGCAAGTAATGCCTCCAAAGCCAAAAACTGGCGCAGCGGCTAAGACCAAAATCCGTCGCAAAGAAAAGAAGAACGTGGCTTACGGCCACGCTCACATCAAGAGCACTTTCAATAACACAATCGTTTCGATCACCGACCCTACGGGTGCGGTTATCTCGTGGGCTTCAGCCGGTCACGTCGGCTTCAAGGGCTCACGCAAGTCCACCCCATTCGCAGCTCAGCTTGCTGCCGAATCAGCTGCTCGTCGCGCTCAAGAGCACGGCATGCGCAAGGTTGACGTTTTCGTCAAAGGCCCGGGTTCGGGTCGAGAGACGGCTATCCGCTCACTGCAGGCCGCTGGCCTAGAGGTTGGTTCCATCTCTGATGTAACCCCTCAGCCGCACAACGGCTGCCGTCCACCCAAGCGCCGCCGCGTTTGACGCCCAAGGAGATATAGAAGATGGCTCGTTATACAGGCGCCGATTGCAAGCGTTGCCGCAGAGAGAAGACCAAACTCTTCCTCAAAGGCTCCAAGTGCGAGGGCCCAAAATGTCCAATCGAATCTCGTCCATACCCACCGGGTGAACATGGACGTGGTCGGAGCAAAGACTCTGAGTACTTACTCCAGATGCGTGAGAAGCAGAAGTGCGCGCGTATCTATGGTGTGCTCGAGAAGCAGTTCCGTGGCTACTACGAAGAGGCAAACCGTCGCCAAGGCAAGACCGGCGAGAACCTCCTACGTATCCTCGAATCGCGACTAGACAACGTCGTTTACCGTGCGGGGTTTGCCAAGAGCCGCGATATGGCTCGCCAATTGGTCAAGCACGGTCACTTCTTGGTCAATGGCGAGAAGGTAGACATTCCTTCTTACCGAGTGACCGAGGCCGACGTTATTGACGTGCGCGCAACTTCGAGTGAGTTGACGCCCTTTATTGTCGCCCGAGCAGAGTTTGGTGAGAAGACAGTTCCAGCCTGGATGGAAGTTGTTGGTTCCAAGATGAGAATCCTGGTCCACGCTTTGCCAGCACGCGCTGCCATCGACACCTTGGTTCAAGAGCAGCTCATAGTCGAGCTTTACTCTAAGTAAGCAGTAGAACAGTACAAATCAGTAATGCCTGCTACGTGGGTGGCAGGTTTCATAGGGCGTCAAATGGTGGGCGTCCAGAGACAGTGGAGGAAGAAAAGTGCTCATTGCACAGCGACCGATTCTCTCCGAAGAGGTAGTTAGCGAATACCGTTCGCGCTTTATCATCGAACCGCTTGAGCCAGGTTTTGGTTACACACTTGGCAACTCGCTTCGACGTACCCTGTTGTCATCGATCCCTGGTGCTTCTGTCACCAGCGTTCGGGTCGATGGTGTACTCCACGAATTCACAACGGTTCCTGGAGTCAAAGAGGATGTAACTGACCTTGTCCTTAACATCAAGGGACTTGTTATCTCCAGCGAGCACGATGAGCCTGTCGTTATGTACCTGCGCAAGCAGGGCCCAGGCGTAGTCACCGCTGCTGATATCGCACCACCAGCTGGGGTAGAAATTCATAACCCTGAACTGCACATCGCCACCCTTAACGCTAAGGGCAAGTTGGAGATGGAATTCACGGTTGAACGCGGCCGTGGCTATGTCTCTGCAGTGCAGAACAAGCAAGCTGGTGCTGAAATCGGTCGCATCCCAGTTGACTCCATTTATTCACCGGTTCTTCGAGTCACTTACAAGGTTGAAGCCACTCGTGTCGAACAGCGCACCGACTTTGACCGTCTAGTGGTTGATGTTGAAACCAAACGGAGCATTAGCCCAGCAGATGCCATGGCTTCAGCCGGCAAGACACTGGTTGAACTCTTCGGGCTAGCTCGCGAACTCAACCTTGAGGCTGAGGGCATCGACATGGGTCCATCCCCGACGGATGCCGCCCTAGCTGCCGATCTCGCGCTGCCAATCGAAGATCTTGAATTGACGGTTCGTTCTTACAACTGTCTCAAGCGCGAAGGTATCCACACAGTAGGTGAACTCGTTGGTCGCAGCGAGGCTGATCTGCTTGATATCCGTAACTTTGGTTCTAAGTCGATCGATGAAGTTAAGGCCAAATTGGTCTCCATGGGCCTAGCGCTCAAGGACAGCCCAGCTGGTTTTGATCCGACTCTCGTACCCGGTTACCACGACAACGACGACGACGACCTAGACATCTACCCAGATGACGAAGTCGCCTTGACTGAGGAGTAGAAATGCCAGCGCCAAGCAAAGGTCCACGCCTAGGTGGCGGACCATCCCACGAGCGTTTGCTTCTCAAAACGCTTGCTACTCAACTCATTCAGCATGGGCGAATCACAACCACTGAGACCAAAGCGCGCCGAGTGCGCCCATTGGCTGAGCGGATGATCACTTTTGCAAAGCGTGGCGATCTTGCTGCGCGTCGCCGAGTGATGATGGTGATTACGGATAAGAGCGTTGTTCATACACTCTTCACCGAAATCGGACCACGCTTCGTCAACCGCGATGGCGGATACACCCGAATCACGAAAGTTGGACCCCGTAAGGGTGACAATGCTCCGATGGCGGTCATTGAAATTTTGACCGAAGGTGTTACTGCTAAGCAAGCAGTGGTTGCTGAAGCTGAAGGCACAGTCAAAAAGGCCGCAGCGAAGAAGACAACTGCTAAGAAAGCTGCTCCTAAGAAAGCAACGTCTGAAAAGGCAACTGCCAAGAAAGCTGCTGCGAAGTAATTAGCGAAGGTATTGCAATGGTGTTACCGAACGAGCCCGCTGACAGCGGGCTCGTTCGCATTATGTTCGATGTTTCATATGACGGCACCAATTTTGCAGGGTGGGCTATCCAGCCGGATCAACGAACTGTTCAAGGTTTGCTTGAAGATTCATTAGCCATGATCTTGAGAGTGCCGGTAAGCCTTACTTGTGCCGGCAGAACTGATGCTGGTGTTCACGCTCGTCATCAGATTGTTCATTTCGATCTGGCTCAGTCAATTTGGTTTGAATTCGGCGAGAACCTGCATCGCCGGTTAGTGAATTTCCTACCCAGCGATGTTCGGATCAATTCCCTTGAACTGGCTCCAGATGGATTTAACGCTCGCTACTCTGCCTTACGTAGACACTATAAATACCGGATTTGTGATGTGTGGACTGGTATTGATCCATTGACAAGGGTCAATGTTCTTAACTGGAAATCTCCGCTAGATGAAGAGCTTATGAATGAAGCATCGAGTGCACTACTGGGCAAACATGACTTCGCTGCTTTCTGCAAAAAACGGCCAGGGGCAACCACTATTCGCCATTTGGAGCAATTTGTTTGGTCGCGTGATGCCTCAGGATTGCTGGTAGCAGATGTGGTGGCTGATGCATTTTGTCACGCGATGGTGCGCTCTTTGGTGGGTCCTGTCATTGCTGTGGGGGAGGGGCGACGCCCGACTTCTTGGCCGCTTGGTATGTTGAAAAGTGGGGCGAGATCGGCAGAGAGTTTGGTAGCAAGCCCTGAAGGTCTGACTTTAGAGCGAGTAGATTATCCTGCACACAACGAGTTGGAAGCTCGTGCCTTGACCACTCGTAATATGCGCGAACTCGACAATTGATTCAGCGGAGAAAATAAACTTATGGGACATGTCGATGTAAGCGGAATCAATTACACGTTATCTGATGGACGCATTCTTCTCAGTGACATTACTTTTCGGGTGGGCGATGGCGCGAAGGCTGCCCTAGTTGGACCAAATGGCGCCGGTAAAACGACGTTGATGCGTTTGATCGCCGGTGACATAACCGCTGAATCAGGAACCATCTCGCGAAGCGGTGGACTCGGTGTTATGCGACAGTTCATCGGCTCGGTTCGCGATAACAGCACCGTACGAGATTTGCTCATATCGGTTGCGCCGGAAGCGATTCAAAAGGCAGCAAGTGCGCTTGATCAGAGCGAATTGACGATGATGCAAATTGATGACGAGAAGAGCCAAATGGCTTATGCCCAGAACCTCTCAGATTGGGCTGACGTAGGAGGTTATGACTGGGAAGTTCTATGGGATTTCTGTTGCACTGCAGCACTTTCCGCTTCTTTCGATGACGTGCGCTACCGTGAAGTGAATACTCTTTCCGGAGGGGAACAGAAACGAATAGTTCTGGAAGCACTTCTAAGAGGTCCTGATGAAGTTCTACTTCTCGATGAACCAGATAACTATCTAGATGTTCCAGGAAAACGCTGGCTCGAAGAGTCAATAAAAAGTAGTCCTAAAACCATCTTCTTTATTAGTCACGATCGTGAATTACTTTCACATACTTCAAATCGAATAATCACGGTTGAGGAAGGTGCCGCGGGAAGCACTGCCTGGACTCACGGTGGAGATTTCGAGAGTTGGCACGATGCTCGTCGATCTAGAAATGAGCGGATGGCCGAGCTGCTTCGTAGATGGGAAGAGGATCACCAACGTTTAAAAGATTTGGTGCGCACTCTGCAACAACAGGCGGCTAATAGCCCGGCGATGGCTGGAAAATACAGTGCCATGCAAACTCGATTGCGAAAATTTGAAGAGGCTGGTCCGCCGGAGCCTCCACCGCCGGTTCAGGATGTCAAAATGAAACTCCGTGGTGGACGTACTGGTATGCGAGCAGTGACTTGCGATCAGTTGGAGTTAGCCGGACTTACTTCGCCTTTTGATTTTGAGATTTTTTATGGTGATCGCGTCGCAGTCCTTGGTGCAAACGGTTCAGGAAAAAGTCACTTCCTTCGACTTCTTGGCGGTGACTCTAAGGTTCGTTTTAACGGCGAATGGAAATTGGGGGCACGCGTCGTTCCTGGATTGTTTGCTCAAACTCATGCCCATCCTGAATTCATTGGGAAAGAATTAGTAGAGATTCTCTGGCTTGAACATTCACTACAGCGCGGTCCCGCAGTCTCGGTTCTTCGTCGGTATGAGTTAAATAATCAAGCTGATCAAGAGTTTCAGACTCTTTCTGGCGGACAGCAGGCCCGTTTACAAATTCTGTTGCTCGAATTGGCTGGCGCGACCCTATTACTTTTGGATGAGCCCACTGACAACCTCGACTTGGCCAGTGCCGAAGCTCTTGAGACAGGTTTAGAATTTTTTGATGGCACTGTTGTTGCGGTGACCCATGACCGCTGGTTCACCAGAGGGTTCGACCGATTCCTGGTCTTTGGCAGTTCTGGCCAGGTCAGGGAGAGCGCAGAGCCGGTTTGGAGCGATTGGTAGCCTCCAACGTGCAACCTACGCTACCGTAAGTTACGCTACCGTAGGTTAGTAATTGGCACCGGCCCAGGCAGGGTCGTAGGAGGCTCAAATGAATCAAATCAAACCGCCGACGATTATCCAGGGCGGTATGGGGGTTGGGCTTTCCAATTGGAAATTAGCTCGCCAGGTGTCCCTTGGTGGTCAACTGGGCGTGGTCTCTGGAACTGCCTTGGACGCCGTTGTTGCTAGGCGCCTACAAGATGGCGATGAAGGCGGGCATATCCGCAGAGCGTTAAGCCATTTTCCTGATCCAGAGATGGCGGCTCGGGTGCTGGATCATTACTTCATTGATGGCGGTCGTGAAGAGAGCCAGCCATATTTGGCGGTCGCTAAAATCTCATTGAAACCAACGGTATTTTCTGAAGAATTAAGTGTTATCAGTAATTTCGCTGAAGTTTGGTTGGCTAAAGAAGGACACTCTGGGGTAGTTGGAATCAACTTCCTTGAGAAGGTTCAAATGGCCACTCCAGCAGCGGTGCTGGGAGCCATGATCGCTGAGGTTGATTACGTTTTAATGGGGGCTGGCGTACCCAGAGAAATTCCGCGCTTGCTCAATGATTTTGCCGCCCACCTTGAAGGTTTTATTAGTGTCGATGTTGATGGCGCCGCAGAGCCATTCAAGTTGACCCTTGATCCAGTGGCTCTGCTTGGTGCTCGGTTACCAAAACTAAAACGGCCACAATTCCTGGCCATCGTTTCAGCTGACGTCCTGGCTACCTACTTGGCGCGAGAAGAAGCGATCCGCCCCGACGGTTTCGTAGTCGAAGGCCATTTGGCCGGGGGCCATAACGCGCCACCTCGTGGTCGACTAACCCTGGATGAGCACCAAGAACCGATTTATGGAGCCCGCGACGAAGCCAACTTGGCCAAGATCGCCGCGCTTGGCCTGCCCTTCTGGCTAGCCGGCGCCTATGGACATCCAGAGCGGGTGGCGCAGGCACTAGCCGCTGGAGCCAATGGAGTTCAGGTAGGCACCCTTTTTGCCCTGTGCAGCGATTCTGGCCTTCTTGATGATCTTCGGGACCAACTCATGAGCGAACTGGATGCCAATGGCCCAGTAGTAAAGACCGACGCGCTTGCTTCACCCACTGGTTTTCCGTTCAAAGTCATTCAGCTCCAAGGGACCATGTCTGAACCTGCTGTCTATGAAAAGCGCCCGCGCCTTTGTGATTTAGGTTACTTACGTACCCCATTTACTCGTCCAAACGGGCTGATTGGCTACCGCTGTCCGAGTGAACCAATTCCGGTCTATTTGAAAAAGGGTGGCAAGATCGAAGACACCGTCGGACGTCAATGCCTCTGCAATGGCCTGATGGCAAATATTGGACTTGGTCAGCATCGCCTTGATGGCTTCGTTGAACAGCCCATTTTGACCCTGGGTTCTGACGTCGAGTCAGCGCGAGCGCTAAGGCTCAAGTACCCAGCAGGATGGTGCGCAGCAGAGGCACTTTCTTGGTTATTAAGCGAAGTTTTTGTCGAAACCCGCGAGTTGGCTGGACTTTGAGTAGGGGGCGAGTGCTCTCACTTTGACCCGCACCACCCTTGATGGGTAATCTTGGCAGGCTCTCCTTATGAGCCAGAACTTTTCGAAGCCCTAACCAACATGACTGAATGAGTGAGGCAAGGCGTGCGTACGTATAGCCCAAGACCAGGAGATGCCAAGCGCGAGTGGCATGTCATTGATGCTACTGATGTAGTGCTGGGACGTCTCGCTTCACACGCTGCCGTTCTCCTTCGCGGAAAGCACAAACCAATGTATGCCGCCCACATGGATATGGGGGATTTTGTCATCGTTATTAACGCCAGCAAGATCGTCCTTACCGGGCAGAAGGTCGAAAAGAAGATGGCTTACCGCCACTCGGGTTTCCCAGGCGGTCTGACTACGACTCCATACTCTGAGCTCCTTGCCAATAACCCAACTAAGGCTATTGAAAAGGCAGTTAAGGGCATGCTCCCAAAGAACACCCTTGGTCGCATGATGGGTAGCAAGTTGAAGGTTTACGCAGGTCCAGAACACCCACACAGTGCGCAGAAGCCGCAGCCATTTGAGTTCACTCAAATCTCGCAAATCATTAAGAAGTAGGACGGATATAAGTGGTTAACAAGAGTGAAGTCGAAGAGTTGTTTGACGATTCCGAATTAGCGGATGCGCCCGAGTCGTACACGACCAGCACCCCAGCTCCAGCTACCAACCGCCCGGCGTTAACCGCGCCTGGCGGCGGAACTGGTCGGCGTAAGGAAGCCGTAGCCCGAGTTCGCTTGGTGCCAGGCAATGGTCGTTGGGTAATTAATGGCCGTGCCCTTGCTGAGTACTTTCCTAACAAGGTGCACCAGCAATTGGTCTCCGAGCCTTTCCGCACGGTAGGTGCAGAGGGAACTTACGATGTTCTGGCTCGAATCGGTGGCGGCGGAGTTTCTGGTCAGGCCGGCGCGCTACGCCTTGGCATTTCCCGTGCCCTCAATGAAATTGACACCGACGCTCACCGTCCAGCTTTGAAGAAGGCTGGATTCTTAAGCCGAGATGCTCGAGTTATTGAGCGGAAGAAATACGGCCTAAAGAAGGCACGTAAGCGTTCCCAGTACAGCAAGCGTTAAGAAACGCTGACCGAAGTCAGTTTTGGGCGCCCCGTCTGCCGGTTAGGCACGGGGCGCCTGCTTTTTTACAGGTAGTGGTGGAAGGATGGCTTTTGTGGCGCGCTTATTTGGAACAGATGGAGTTCGCGGTTTAGCAAATGACGAACTCACTGCCGAGTTAGCTATCGACCTTTCGGTTGCTGCCGCACATGTTTTAGCTGACCTTGGACTTTTCGCCGGACATCGACCGGTTGCCATTGTAGGGCGCGACACCCGCGCTTCTGGGGAGTTCCTAGAGGCGGCAGTGGTTTCAGGATTGGCCAGCGCTGGCGTAGATGTCCGACGGGTTGGTGTTATTCCCACTCCAGGGGTTGCCTTCCTAGTAGATGAGGAAGGCGCCGATTTCGGGGTCGTTCTCAGTGCCTCTCATAACCCAATGCCAGATAACGGAATCAAATTTTTCGCTCGCGGCGGTTCTAAATTAGATGACGCTCTTGAGGATGCAATTGAAGCGCGGCTGGGCGAGAGTTGGACGCGCCCTACGGGGGCACAAATCGGCCGCATTGTTGAAGACAAAGATGGATACAACGCCTATTTAAATCACTTGGTCGCTAGCATCCCAAATCGGCTAGAGGGATTATCTGTAGTTGTTGATTGTGCCAATGGTGCTGCTTCAGTTATTTCACCGGAAGCGTTACGTCGGGCCGGAGCAAGCGTTACTGCGATATCGGCTGAACCAACTGGTTTGAATATCAATGACGACTGCGGCACCACTCACATGGCCGGACTGCAGGCGAAGGTGCGGGCACTGGGCGCTGACCTTGGCATTGCCCACGATGGCGATGCGGATCGCTGCTTCGCAGTTGATGCCGAGGGAAACATTGTGGACGGCGATGCCATTCTTGCCATTCTTGCCATTTCGATGAAAGAAACAGGCAAACTAGTCGGTAATACGGTCGTTGCAACTGTCATGAGCAATATGGGTTTCCATATAGCGATGGCAAAAGAAGACATTCAAGTCATCACTACCGGTGTTGGTGACAGATACCTTCTTGAGGCTATGCGAGAACAAGGCCTCAATTTGGGTGGCGAACAATCGGGTCACATAATCATTTCGGATTATGCAGGCACTGGCGATGGGGTATTAACCGCGCTGCATTTGATGTCACGGATGCAAAGCTCAGGTCAAACGCTCAGCCAACTGGCTAGCGTGGTTACCGCGCTGCCTCAGGTGCTAGTAAACGTCCCTGATGTCGACAAGACTCGCTTGGACCAGTGCCACCCAGTGACCATGGTCGTTAAAAGTGTGGAAGCAGAACTTGGCGCTCATGGTCGAGTCCTGCTGCGCCCTTCAGGCACCGAGCCATTGATCCGCGTTATGGTCGAAGCTCGAACTATAGATTTGGCACAATCAAGTGCGGCCAGAATTGCCCAAGCGGTGCAGGAGCATCTGTCCTAACGGAGGTTCTAGGCTTGGGCGTTAGCAACAAGCAGACGGGGGATTGAAAAGGTATGTGTGGCATTGTCGGTTATGTTGGCCCCCAGCAGGCACTTGATGTAGTCATTGAGGGTTTACGGCGCCTGGAATATCGCGGCTACGACTCTGCGGGGGTCGCGCTATTGACCGAGGCCGGCTTAGCTACCGACAAGCGAGCAGGCAAGTTGGCAAACTTGGAAGGTTCACTGGCCGATCGTCCGTTGGCCTCTTCTAATACCGGCATCGGCCACACTCGCTGGGCTACACACGGCGGGCCCACTGACAATAACGCGCATCCTCATCTTGATTGTGATCACAATCTGGCGATTATTCACAATGGCATTATCGAGAATTTCGTTGAGTTGCGACAAGCCCTTGAGAAAAAGGGTCATCAATTTTCTTCGAACACAGATACCGAATCCGTAGTCCACTTACTTGAAGATGAATATCGCGAAAGCAATAACGATTTGGCCGAAGCGATGCGTCGAGTCTGTCGTCAATTACGCGGTGCCTTTACCCTGGTTGCCGTACACGTAGATTCTCCTGACCAGGTCGTTGGAGCCAGACGTGATTCACCACTTGTAGTTGGACGCGGTGTTGGTGAAAACTTTTTAGCTTCGGATGTTTCGGCATTCATCTCGCACACTCGAAATGCCGTTGAATTGGGACAAGATCAAGTTGTGGATATGCGGCGTGAGTCGATCGAGATAACCACATTCGATGGAGAGCCAGCAGAAACCAAGGAATATGAAGTGACCTGGGATGCAGCGGCTGCTGAAAAAGGTGGTTTCGAGTACTTCATGCTCAAAGAAATCGCAGAGCAACCTCGTGCAGTCCATGACACCCTGCTAGGGCGAGTTGGCGGCGATGGCCGATTAGTTTTAGACGAAATGCGTCTGTCAGACGAAGAACTGCGCGAAGTAGACAAAATTATTGTTATTGCTTGTGGCACTGCCTACCACTCAGGGCTTATCGCAAAGTATGCAATAGAGCATTGGGCCCGCATTCCCGTCGAGGTTGAGTTGGCAAGTGAGTTCCGCTACCGAGATCCGATTGTTGATCGATCAACTCTGGTCATTGCCATTTCGCAATCTGGTGAGACCATGGATACTTTGATGGCGCTACGACATGCACGTGAACAACGCGCTCGCGTTTTAGCAATCTGTAATACCAACGGCTCTACCATTCCACGCGAGTCGGATGCAGTTCTATATACGCATGCTGGACCAGAAGTTGCGGTTGCTTCGACTAAAGGGTTTCTAACTCAAATTGTCGCCTCATATTTGGTCGGTCTTTATCTTGCTCAAGCACGTGGAACAAAGTTCGGTGATGAGATTTCATCCATCATGACGCAGTTAGCTGCCATGCCAGAAAAAATTGAACAAGTTCTTGAAACCATGGAACCGGTTCGCAAATTAGCCATGACGTTAAAGGAGAAGGAATCAGTCCTCTTCTTAGGCAGACACGTTGGTTATCCGATAGCCCTTGAGGGTGCGCTTAAGTTAAAGGAACTGGCTTATATGCACGCCGAAGGTTTCGCTGCAGGTGAATTGAAGCACGGCCCGATTGCACTTATTGAAGAAGGAACTCCGGTGTTTGTGACGGTCCCTTCTCCGGGCGGTCGCTCAATAATTCATGACAAAGTTTTAAGTAACATCCAAGAGGTCAGTGCCAGGGGAGCCTTCACCATTGCCATCGCCGAAGAAGGCGATGAGTCCGTCAACGAACTGGCAGATCACATTATTCGCATTCCGGCTTGCCCGACTTTGCTTCAACCAATTCTTGCTGCGATCCCATTGCAAGTTTTTGCTTGTGAGATGGCGGCCTTAAAAGGCTTTGATGTCGATCAACCTCGAAACTTAGCGAAATCAGTAACAGTTGAGTGATATAGGCGGTTCCACCGCATTAAGCGATCAAATGCGCAGAGTTCAGATGCGTTCGGCTCTGCGTTGGTGCTCCTCTCTCATTTTAATGTTTGCCCTGCTAACTCTTTTTGTGATGAAGCCCTCGGTGGTCACCCGGTTAGATGAGCGAATCGGTCGCCGTCACCCACCGCATCTCACGGGTATTAGGAAGACGGTTGTTCTGCTTCTTGATGACATTGGTCTACGTGGATTTAGTGCCACTGTCCTCTTGGTCGCGGCAGTTCTAATTGCCCTTCGCTTCAAATCTTGGCGTCCCCTTAATCTTTCTTTCCTATCTCTAGTGGGCTTGAACGTAATTGTTGGAAGTTTGAAGATCGCATTCGGACGTGCTAAACCCCGCCTTGGTGCCGATCGACTTCATTTCAGCAGTGTTGGATCGTATCCAAGTGGACACTCAGCTAATGCAATTCTTACCTGGGGGTTACTGGCCTACTTGATTTACCACTACACGCATCGGGCGATGGGGCAGGCGAGAATCCTTAGTTCGATTGTGGGAGTTGCCACACTTGTTGTTTGCATTGTGTCGCTTTACCGTAATACCCACTGGCTTTCGGATTTGATCGGTGGAGTTCTAATCGGCGGTGCCATCTTGGTATTTGTAATTGCGATAGACAGGTTTGTTCCTTCAAGCAAACAGCCGGTGCAGCCATGATTCAAGGCATTGGAATTGATGTTGTCGATATCGAGCGGTTTAAAGAATCTCTTGATCGAACACCTGGTCTGTTGGATCGGTTATTCACCCCGCAAGAGCGCCAACTGCCGCTAGCTTCGCTTGCTGCTCGTTTCGCCGCTAAAGAGGCGTTGGCAAAAGCTCTTGGTGCACCAATGGGATTGCACTGGCATGATGCAGAAGTGATCAAATCTGCAAACGGGGCACCATCTTTTATGCTCCGCAATTCCGTCGAGCAGGCGGTTGGTAAAGCCACGGTCCATTTATCTTTATCGCATGACGCTGGGATCGCCTCCGCGGTAGTTGTAGTCGAACGCGAGTAACAATGAGATACGCCTACTTCGCTGATGACATTCGCTCAATTGAGTCGAGGGCGCAGGCGGAGTTGCCGCAGGGAACATTGATGCAAAGAGCCGCTACCGGAGTGGCCACGCTTGCTATTCGCCTACTCCAACAAGGAGTCGGCCATGTTTTTGGTGCCAAAGTCGTGTTGCTGGTTGGAAGCGGGGACAACGGTGGCGATGCGTTGTATGCGGGCGCTCTCTTGGCTGAACGTGGGGCTAACGTGACAGCACTGCTAATAGGACGTGAAGCACACGTTGGAGGTCTGGCTGCGTGTAGAGATGCGCAAGTCTTCATCACTGGCACACCGAGTGAAATAGATTTCGAAGAAATTGATTTAGTTATTGATGGAATTCTTGGGATTGGCGGAAGCGGCGGTTTGCGTCCCGACGCAGCTCAAGTGGTCTCACTGCTATCAAAAGATTCGCTAGTGCTCTCGGTTGATTTACCAAGTGGAATTGACTCGGATTCTGGACAAACTCAAGGCGCTCATGTGAGTGCGGACATCACCGCTGTTTGCGGAGTTCTAAAGCCAGCTCATTTAGTGGATCCAGGTGCCAGTGCATCCGGAGTATGCGAATTAATCGATCTGGGAATTGATTTTTCCAAAACATCTTCAAAGATCGAAGTTTGGCAGTCTTCGGATGTCCAGACATCGCTGCCCAAGCTTGGGCATGGCTCTGACAAATATCGTCGGGGGGTGTTGGGAGTAGTTGCTGGGTCAAGCCAGTATCCAGGTGCGGGCGCGCTTGTTTGCGGTGGCGCCTTGGCTACTGGAATTGGGATGCTCCGGTACTTGGGTAAGGCCAGCGAAACGGTAATTGGTGAGCATCCAGAAGTTGTCCGTGCCCAAGGGCGGGTACAGGCTTGGGTTGTTGGCCCCGGTTTAATTGACGTCATTGATGATGAGTACATAGCGATGGCAATTGAGAGCGTTGAACCATTAATTGTCGATGCCGGAGCCTTACGTGTCTTACCAAAGGAGCGCCCGAATACTTTGATCACTCCGCATGCTGGAGAATTGGCCGCTCTACTAGAAGTGGATCGAGTAGATGTTGAAAAGCGAAGTCTGCACTTTGCAAAGATTGCTGCAGATGTTTTTGGAGTTAATGTTTTACTAAAGGGTTCAACAACGTTGATCGTTTCTCCGACTGGCCGGATCGCCGCGAATCCAACCGGAACCTCGCGCCTGGCAACGGCTGGAAGCGGCGATGTGTTGGCAGGAGTCATTGGGGCTCTTGCAGCCAGCGGGCTTGACCTTTTTTCGGCGGCCGCGGCTGGTGCATGGCTGCATGGGTTGGCTGGTCGGGTCATGCCTGGATCGGGTGCAAGTGATATTGCGGGTGCAATTTCCACTGCAATCAACAAAGTCATGGCAGGCTAATCAACCATGACGAGTGCACTTCATCGCGCAGTAGCTCAGATCGATCTATCTGCGATCACTCACAACACCGTTGCGCTAAAAGAACGAGCCGGTGTTGAACTTATGGCAGTACTCAAAGCCGATGCCTATGGGCATGGTTTGATTCCAGTGGCACGGGCTGCCATCGAAGGCGGAGCAACTTGGCTTGGCACTGCATTGCTGGAAGAGGCAATTGCACTTCGTACTGCAGGCATCACTTCCCCGCGAATTCTGGCTTGGTTGACTCCGCCCGGTGACCAATATCGAAAAGCCATCAAATTGAATATCGATCTATCAGCGAGTTCCGTCGAATCTGTTGAGGAGATTGCAAACATCGCCAAAAAACTGGGGGTAATGGCCAATATTCACCTTGAAGTGGATACTGGAATGACCCGCGGTGGCGCGCTAGGAGCTTGGCCAGAGGTTGTGGCGGCCACGGCAAGACAAGTCGCAGCTGGGAATCTTTGCTTAGCTGGCGCCTGGTCGCACTTTGCTAGAGCCGATGAACCAGGGCATCCGGCCAATGAGTCCCAACGCCTTTCTTTCGAAGATGCTTTAACTGTTGTTTACGCAGCAGGCATGAAACCAGAGGTCCGTCACTTATCAAATTCGGCGGCAACTCTGGTAGATCCCAGTGCTCGATATGACTTAGTACGCACCGGCATTGCCTTGTATGGGCTATCTCCGGATCCGACGACCCTTGGGAATGCGGCAAAATTCGATCTTCGTCCAGCGATGACCCTTACCGCACGCTTGCTGCTAGTTAAGGATGTTCCAGCCGGAGTTGCCGTCTCTTACGGTGGGACGGCAATCACAAAACGCGCGACAACTGTTGGCGTCGTGCCAATGGGTTATGCAGACGGAGTGCCACGGCATGGCTCGAATGCCCTAGTAGTGGGATTTGATGGGAAACTTGTTTCAGTACTCGGTCGGATTTGTATGGATCAATTCGTGATTGATTTAGGACCAAACTCAACTGCTAAAGCCGGCGACGAAGTGACGTTATTCGGCAACGGTGGTCCGAGCGTTGATGCCTGGGCATCAGCCAGTGGAACAATTAATTATGAAATTGTCACCAGATTAGGCCCCAGAGTGTTGCGCGAGTACAGCTAGATTGCGGTAGCGTCCAAGCCATGTCTTTGCTCCAGATCCAGAACTTGTGTGTGAGTTTTGGTGGCCTGAAAGCGCTCTCCGCAGTTGACATATCAGTGGAGCCTGGTGAAGTGGTTGGGTTGATCGGGCCAAATGGCGCTGGGAAAACTACCGTCTTCAACGCCATCTCCGGATTTATTTCTCCGGATGAAGGTTCCTTTAGTTGGCGCGGAACTGAGCACGAATGGCCAAAACCGCACCAGTTATCCAAACTCGGAATCGCCAGAACCTTACAAGGGGTCGGACTTTTTCCTGACCTGACATGTTTAGAAAATGTAATGGTGGCGCTAGACAATAAAGCCGAATCAGGAATTATTCGTGGCCTGTTTGGTGTTACTGGACGCGACGAGATGAACCTTAGGAAGCTTGCGATGGAGGCCCTTGACAGGGTTGGGGCAGCCGATTTAGCCGAAATTCGCGCTTCTCAACTGCCCTATCCAACGCGCAAGCGAGTATCTCTTGCCAGGGCGTTAGCTAGCAATCCGACACTGCTTTTACTTGACGAACCAGCGGGTGGCTTAGGAATAGATGATATTGAGTGGTTGAGAAACCTAATTTCTTCGATTCGTTCAACCTGCGCAATATTGCTGGTAGAACACCACATGGAAGTCGTAATGGCAGTGAGTGATCGAATTTACGTATTGGACTTCGGTCAATTAATTGCCAGTGGAAATGCAGATCAAGTTAAAGCTGATCCCGCCGTCATCGCCGCATATCTAGGTGCTGCCGCTGTTGGTCGGGAGAGGTTCGCTTGATGCTTTCCATCGTGGGACTTACTACTGATCACGGACATGTCCGCGCCTTGGATGATGTTTCCTTTGAAGTTCCTGCCGGATCATTGACTGCGGTCATTGGCGCGAACGGAGCAGGTAAAACCACGTTATTGCGATCATTAACCGGCCTGGTTAAGGCAACATCTGGTTCTGCCCATTGGAATGACCACAATCTTTTGTCGCTGCCCACCGAGCAAGGAGTTCGGCACGGTGTGGCCCACGTTCCTGAAGGCCGTTCGGTAGTAAGCGAATTGTCGGTTGCGGAGAATCTTCAACTAGGTGCCCTTTGGCGAGGCAAAGACCCTGATGTTGAAATCGCTCGCAAAGAAGCCTTAGAACTTTTTCCTCGGTTAGCAGAACGACTCGGTCAACGGGCTGACACTCTCTCCGGCGGAGAGCGTCAGATGTTGGCAATAGCGAGAGCGCTGATAGCTCGTCCCAAGTTGCTGCTTTTGGATGAACCATCCCTTGGCCTTGCACCACTTATCGTCGAACAGATATTTCAAGCGCTCAACCTGTTGCGCAAAGAGACTGGATTGACCATCGTGTTAGTCGAGCAGAATGCCATTAGCGCTCTTGAGATCGCAGATCACGCGGTGTTACTAAGTCTTGGAAAAATTGTTATTAGTGGCCCGGCCGAAGCTATTGCTCAAGACACTGAATTACGACACGCCTACTTGGGCTATTAGGGGGTAGGCATGCAGCAATTTGTAAACACATTGGTCAATGGCGCAAGCCTGGGCTCTATCTACAGTTTGATGGCGCTTGCAATGATTTTGGTGTGGCGAAGCACGCGCGTTGTTAATTTTGCTCAGGCAGGGCAAGCAGTTCTTTCCACCTACATTGGATTGGAAGTGCACCGCATAACCGATTCGTATCCACTTACTTTGCTCATTGCAATTGTTTTCGGCGCGCTTTTCGGCGCGCTTGTCGATTTGCTCTTGGTAAGACCACTAATGCGCAGAGTCGGAGATGGTCCAATCGCTGCTGTTGCGCCAGTGATTCTCACGCTCGGTCTGCTTGGTGCAATCCAGGGATTCGTTGGCTTGATTTGGGGAGGCGAGTTCCGGAGCTTTCCGTCCGCTGTCTCCCAAGAGGGATTCAAATTTGGTTCCACGAGAATTCCTTTCTCACCTTTTGATTTCTTTATTCTTTTGATTACGTTGTTGGTGATGATTGGGTTTGCATTTATTTTCCAACGAAGCGGTCTAGGTCTGGCGATGCGAGCAGCCGCATTCGAACCAGAAGTTGCCCAGTTGGCTGGTGTGCGCGTCTCAAGAGTTCGAACTATTGGTTGGGCTTTTGCCGGTGGTGCCGGAGCGCTAGCTGGAGTCTTGATAACTCCAACAACATTGTTAGCGCCGAATTCACTAGACCTGCTGCTTGTCTTTGGTTTTACCGCAGCAGTGCTTGGTGGTTTGGAGACTTTGGTTGGCGGAGTGTTTGGCGGATTTGTGCTGGGTCTAGTTTTAGCTTTCGTAGTTGCCTATCTCGGCAGTTCCTTTACCTTCATGACCGCGTTTGTAGTTTTGATCACGATGCTTCTGGTTCGTCCGCGCGGTCTAATTGGTCAACGGAGTGTGCGTAATGCGTAAATTCTGGGGTTTGAAAAGTATGAAAAGTCTGATCGGGCTATTTCTTACTGGATGGTTCTTGTTAGTACTTGGAGATCGGATTTCCGAGTTTCGGGTCTATCAAGGCGCAACCGTCGCCACCTATTTGGTGGCTATCGTCTCGATTGTTTTGCTGACGGGGTACTCCGGGCAAGTCTCTCTTGGGCACGGCGCGTTTTTGGCGGTTGGTGGTTACTCTGCGGCCTTAGTGATGATGAATTTGCATTGGCCCTTCTGGATTGCTTTTTTCGTAGCTATCTTTGCCGCTGCTTTGGTTGGAGCCCTACTAGGAATTGCTGCGGCCCGTCTTTCTGGTCCCTATCTAGCTGGAACTACTTTGGCATTTGCGGTCGGACTGCCATCTCTGGCAAATCAATTTTCAATTCTTGGCGGAGAACAGGGTTTGCCTTTTGATGTTGGCTTGGCTCCGGCCAGATTCGGTGCGGATTTTAGCCCTTACAAGTGGCTCTTTTGGATCAATTCGGTTTTTGCCCTTCTTGCCATTTTCGCCGCTTCAAATCTGCTTCGCGGTAGGTATGGGCGAACGTGGCGTGCGGTGCGAAGTAACGAGGCAGCTGCGGCGTTAGCTGGAATCAATGTGGCAAAAAGTAAAGTGCTCGCCTTCACGATCAGCGCTGGATTCGCCGGATTGGCAGGTGCTCTCCTTTGCGCGACTGTTTCGCTGGTTTCTCCGGGCGGATTCTCACTTGCACTTTCGTTCGCCATTCTCACTGGTGCAGTTATTGGCGGGATCAGAAGTATTTTCGGTGCAGTTATTGGCGCCCTTACTTTGGTGGTGCTGCCAATGATCGCCGACGCCCTCTCTCAGGGAGCAAGTGATGCAGTAGCCACAAACCTGCCTGCTGTTTTCACTGGTCTGCTCCTGATTGCCACCATCGTCATTTCTCCTGGTGGGGTTGCCGAATCTGTTTCTCACCTTGGACGGCAACTCAAAAAAAGCGGACATAAGCCTATATAAGGGTCAAATCTCCGAAAAGTGGGTTGAAAAACCACTGAAAGAAATAATTCACAGAGCCGTTCCTCTCCCACTTACTACTCATGAGTAATAGCCTCACCTCAACGCCCCGAAGAATTGATCTGAAAGGATCCACATGAGTAGCAGAATGCGCAGGCTGACTGGCTCGGTTGCGGCGCTGACGGTGATTGGTCTCGCGCTTAGCGCGTTGCCCGCCCAAGCGACCAAGGTTCACGCTGAGACAGGTGTTTCTTCTGATGAGATAAAAATCGGAGTCACCATTCCGATGAGTGGCATCGCTGCCCCTGGTTATAACAAGATCGCGCCAGCCGCGCAGGCTTATCTTGATTACGTCAATGCGCATGGTGGGGTATTTGGCAGAAGGGTCACTTTGAAGGTTGAGGATGATCGCTATTCGCCCGCCATGGCAGTTTCCAAGACCAATAAATTAGTTTTGCAGGACAAAGTCTTCGCGATCGCTGGCGCCCTTGGTACCGCTAATCACCTTGCGGTGCTCAACAGTGTCCGCCTTGGTACCCGTGGCATCCCCGATCTGTTCGTAAACACCGGATACAGCGGTTTTGATAACCCGAAGAAGTATCCATCCACTTTTACCTACCTTCCTTCATATGTGATGGAAGCCAAGATCATCGGCTCCTATCTTGCTAGCAATTTCGCGGGGAAGAAGATCGGCCTTATTTATCAAGATGATGACTTCGGCCGAAACGCCCAAGCTGGATTCAAAATTGCTGGCACTAGTTTCGTAGTGTCAAAGGGATATGCCTCTGGATCTCAAGGCACAGTCGGACTAACGGCACAGATTGGCGCGATGCAGGCAGCGGGTGCCGACGTTGTTATCTTGTTCGGAGTCACCTCTGCGACTGCAGTTGCTCTTATCACTGCCGGGAAGATGGGCTTCAAGCCAACAAAGTGGATCATCGGCTCAGTCGGTGGCGATTCCACAACCCTCAAAGCATTAGGGGTACCTGCTGGAGTATTAGCCGGTGCGACCGGAGCTTCCTTCCTTCCAGCACCAACGGACACGACGGACCCTTACGTTGCTTTCTACAAAGGAATCAACGACACCTACAACAAGGGCCGAGACACAACTTGGGATAACAACGCTTTGGTCGGCATGAACATGGCAATGATCTTGGTCCAAGGGCTTCGGGCTGCAGGCAAAAACCCAACGCGCAAAGGCCTGATTGCCGCAATGGAATCTAAGGGCAAGACCTTCGCCCAGGCTGGATTAGTGCCACTTGGCTACTCCAAGGCAAGTCACGCTGGTTACACCGGATACTGGTTCGGAACCTACGACGCTAACGGCAACCTGTTGCCAAATGGCGGTACGTACTCAACGTTGGTAACAGATTCTGGTTCTGGTGCAGTTACTACTTCCAACTACAAACGGCCTGCCCTCCCGGCAAACGGCCTGCCAACCAATAAGTGAGGATGAAGATGTCTAAGCAAATTCTTAAACGACGTTCGTCGGCCATCCTTGCATCGGTTGCTCTGGTAGTTGCTACCCTCGTTGCGCTTCCAACAAGTGCAAATGCAGCAGCACCGCAATGCGCTACAGCCAGTGGAGTGACCTCATGCCAAGGTGCTACCAGTGATGGTGCTCCTTATGTAATGAGCGCCCCACTCAACTTCAACGGGACTGTCTACCTTTACTCACACGGTTACCGGTTTGCCGTTGATATTCCCGCTGGAATTCCATCGATTGGTGGATACAAAGTCACCTCGACTCCGCAACCAGCTCCAAATGGTGACGTGGCAAAGGGCTTACTTTCCCAGGGTTATGGCATTGCTGGATCTGGTTTTGCCAACCAAGGTTGGAATGCAGATGCAGCGGTTGCTACTGATGTGGAGTTGATCGGTCTATTCAAGACTCAATTCCCAACGACCAAGCATGTGATCGCTTGGGGTGAATCACTTGGTGGTTTCATCACTCAACTACTGGCCGAGAAGAATCCATCTCTCGTTAGTGCTGCAGCTCCAATGTGTGCGGTGACCAACAGCATCGAACCGTCAATGGCGGTCGGGACCGATGTTGTCTGGGCATTCCAGACGCTCTTTGATCCATCTATCGTCGGACATGGATATGCAGCAGGCATGGCCGGTTATGCCCAGGCAATGGGTGACTTAGGGAAGATCTTTACGGTACTTGGAAAATTGCAAGCAGGAGTTGCCTCCGGTGCTTGGCCAGATACTTCAGCCAACTCACCATTTGGGGCAGCGCTTTCAGCCGCAAAGATCCCATCCCGTAGCGCTTTGTTGCTTGTTGGTTTAATTGCCGGACTTCCAGCCCAGAGTGCGCACTTCGA
>Ga0315270_10000322_pt1 | contig 27143 bp, 26 predicted proteins | sample C1_bottom_MG_FD_204932 | JGI IMG/M metagenome (GOLD analysis project Ga0315270, IMG submission 204932) | Sediment microbial communities from Yellowstone Lake, YNP, Wyoming, USA - C1_bottom | ecosystem: Environmental > Aquatic > Freshwater > Lake > Sediment | place: USA: Wyoming | collected...
CGCATCAGAAACATCTGCATCTGCTCGGCCGTGGTGTTCTGCGCCTCATCGAGAATGATGAAGGCATGATTCAGCGTGCGCCCGCGCATGAAGGCCAGCGGCGCGACTTCGATGGCGTGGCGCTCGATCAGCCGGGTCACCTTGTCGAAGCCCATCAGGTCATACAGCGCGTCGTACAGCGGGCGCAGGTAGGGATCGACCTTCTGCGTCAGATCGCCCGGCAGAAAGCCCAGCCGCTCGCCCGCCTCCACCGCCGGGCGCGTCAGCACCAGGCGCTTCACCTGCTCGCGTTCCAGCGCGTCGACCGCGCACGCCACCGCCAGATAAGTCTTGCCGGTTCCGGCCGGGCCGATGCCGAAGGTGATGTCGTGGCTGCGGATTTGTTCGATGTATTCGCCCTGACGCGGCGTGCGCGCGCGCAGGTCGGCGCGGCGGGTGCGCAGCGCGGGGCCCTCCTCGTCGGCGCGGCCGCGCGTGAGCTCGACCAGGCCGAGCTGGATGTCGTCGAGCGAGAGTTCGTCGTGCGCGCGATTGTAGAAATGCTCGATCGCCTGGCCGGCCTTTTCCGCTTGTGCCGCGTCGCCGCTGAAGCGGAAGCTGGCGCCGCGACGGCCGATGGTGACGTCGAACGCCGCTTCGATCTGCCTCAGGTTTTCGTCCATCGGCCCGCACAGATTGGCCAGCCGCCGGTTGTCTTCCGGTGCCAGCCGCAATTCGACGATATCGGTTTTCAAACGGCGGCGCTTTCGAGAATGGCCACTTCGCCGCGCAGACTGTGCGGCAGGGCCTGGGTGATGGTGACCTCGACGAAGCGGCCGATCAAACGCGGCTGCCCGGCGAAGTTGACGATGCGGTTGTTGTCGGTGCGGCCGGCCAGCTCTTCCGCGTTTTTCCGGGCGTGGCCTTCGACCAGCACGCGTTGCCGGGTACCGACCATGGATTGGTTGACCACCTGCGCCTGCGCCTCGATCTGCGCCTGCAAGCGCATCAGGCGCTGCGTTTTCAGTTCGGCCGGAACATCGTCCGGGTAATCCGAAGCGGGCGTACCGGGGCGCTTGCTGTAGATGAAGGAAAAGCTGGCGTCGAAATCGAGCTCTACGATCAGCTTCATCGTCGCCTCGAAGTCGGCTTCGGTCTCGCCGGGAAAGCCGACGATGAAATCCGACGACAGGCACAGATCGGGGCGCTGTTCGCGCAATTTCCGGATGATCGATTTGAATTCCAGCACGGTGTAGCCGCGCTTCATCGCCGCCAGAATGCGGTCGGAACCCGACTGCACCGGCAAATGCAGGTGCGACACCAGCTTGGGCAGACGGCCGTAAGCTTCGATCAGCCGCTGCGTCATTTCGCGCGGGTGGCTGGTAGTGTAGCGGATGCGCTCGATGCCGCGAATCTCGTGCACCATCTCCAGCAGGAAGGCGAAGTCCGCAGTGCCGCCCTCGTGCAGCGCGCCCTGGTAGGCGTTGACGTTTTGCCCCAGCAAGGTGACTTCCTTCACCCCGCGTTCAGCCAGATCGGCCACTTCGGCGATGACGTCGTCGAACGGGCGCGAGACTTCCTCGCCGCGCGTGTAGGGGACGACGCAGAAAGTGCAGTATTTGGAACAGCCTTCCATGATCGAGACAAAGGCCGATGCGCCCTCGATGCGCGCGGGCGGCAGGTGATCGAACTTCTCGATTTCGGGAAAGCTGATGTCGACCTGCGTGCGGCCGGTCGCACGTTTTTTCGCGATCAGCTCGGGCAGGCGGTGCAGGGTCTGCGGACCGAACACCACATCGACAAAGGGCGCGCGCGCCACGATCGCCGCGCCTTCCTGCGACGCCACGCAGCCGCCGACGCCGATGATCAGGTTGGGGTTGGCCAGCTTCAGATGACGCACCCGGCCGAGATCGTGGAACACCTTTTCCTGCGCCTTTTCGCGCACCGAGCAGGTGTTGAACAGGATCACGTCGGCGTCGTCCGGCGTGTCGGTTTTCACCAGCCCGTCGGACACATTGAGCACGTCGGCCATCTTGTCCGAGTCATACTCGTTCATCTGGCAGCCGAAGGTTTTGATGTAGATTTTTTTCATGAGACGCCGGAACAGTGAAGAGACTGGGGGCGGAAACTGCCACGTGGGCGACAGACAGGAAACTGGTGGTGATGAGTGGACTTGAACCACCGACCCCCGGATTATGAATCCGATGCTCTAACCGACTGAGCTACATCACCTTTTTCTGCGGCGCGCCCAAACCACGGGACGCCGAAAAGCCGCGCATTTTAGCCGATGCCCGGCGAGGCTGTCAAAAGCGGCTCACTGCGGCCGCAGCTTCGCCAGTTCGTCGAGCAGGCTGATCATGAGTTCGCGCCCCAGCGCACCCATTCCGGCAACCAGCTGATCGGCATCGCGCTCGCCGTTGACCAGTCGCCGCATCCGTCCGCCCAGCACGGCCATATCGCCGCCCGCCCTGACCATCTGCTCAGCCATGTTGGCGAGCACCGACATCGCCTGCGCGTCGCCGCGCGCCGAGGCGTCGATCAGCGAGGCCAGCCCCGGCGCGGCGCTGCTGCCGTCAGGCTGGGCATTCAACGGCGGCAAGGTGGCGGGGTTGTCGATGCCGCGCAGGACAGCGTCGAGGAGGATGCTGTCTTCTTCGTCCAGCCCGAGTTTGATCGAGGGATCGCGGCGACCGTTGATGACGTGACGCAGCGCACCCACCAGCCGCGGCCAGCCGGCCTGCTCGGCGGCGTCGAGCTGTTTCATCAGGTCAGGCACCTGGCTGCGGTCGCGCAGGGCGTTGACCACCGCATGGATAAAAGGCGCGTGGACGCGCAGGACTTGGTCGACGGCAGAGGGGAGTTGAGCCATTTGGAGTAAGCGGTGAGGGGTGAGCGGTGAGCGGATTGTCGGGTCAGGACGTGAGCTTGGCAATGGTGGGCTGCAATGGCACGTTTCCGATTTGCCAGTGCATGCGTGCCCATGCCAGCAGTTCGGCTGGCACCGCGCCTGCCAGTTCAGTCGGGGGCGGATGACCGAGTGCGGCCAGCGCCTGCGCCAGCACCCTCCCCCGTCCATGCTCGGGCAGGGTGGGGGCGCAGGTTTGCTTGGACAGCTTTTGCCCGGCGGCATTGGTGATGAGCGGCACGTGGGCATAACCTGGCGTGGGCAAGCCAAGCAGGGTTTGCAGATAAATCTGGCGCGGGGTGTTCCACAGCAGATCAGCGCCGCGCACGACGTGGGTGATGCCCTGAAACGCATCGTCCACCACCACCGCGAGCTGGTAGGCGAACAAACCGTCGGCACGCCTGACGATGAAGTCGCCAACTTCACTCGCCAGATTTTGCTGCAGGTCACCGTGGATACGGTCGTGAAAACGCGTGATTCCATCCGGCACCCGCACGCGCCAGGCGCGCGCCGTTGCGCCTGGCGGCAAACCGTCGCGGCAGATGCCCGGGTAGAGGATTTCGCCCTCGGCATTGCGCGGCGCCAGGGCGAGTTGGGCGCGAGTACAGGCGCAGGGATAGACCACGCCCTGCGCCTCCAACCGATCAAACGCGACGGTGTAGGCATCGTCACGCTGCGACTGAACCAGTACCACGCCGTCCCAGTGCAAACCGTATGCTTCCAGCTGATGCAGGATAGTGTCCGCCGCGCCGGGTTCGCAGCGCGGGCGGTCGAGGTCTTCCATCCGCACCAGCCAGCGTCCGCCCGCCGCGCGTGCATCAAGCCAGCTCGCCACGGCAGCCACGAGCGAGCCCCGATGCAAGGGGCCGGTGGGCGACGGGGCGAAACGGCCAACATAGGGCAAATCAGGCAGATTCAAGGCAAAGGACGGTCGAGGCAAAGTCAGCAGACATGCTTGCATTGCCATTCACCCGGGTCAAGCCGCAAACCGGACGCGATTGTGGGCACTTCTTCGCGTGGCCCCGGGCGTAAAAAAAGCGCCCCGCACTGGAGGCGCTTTGCATTTGGCCGCGCGGATCAGGCAGCGCGTGTCATCATCAGCTGCGCGGGCATCGGCGCGGGGAAGCCGGCCTCGGCGAGCACTTCACGGATCATCCGGTTACCGTCGAAATACACCTGCCAGTAATGGTCGGTGTGGCAGAACGGCCGCACCGCCAGCACCGGGCCGACCAGATTGAATTCGAGGATTTCGACTTCGACGGTTGGCGTGGCGACGACGTTAGGGATGGTTTGCAGCTTGCCGCGCAGCAACTCCATTGCAGCGACATGGTCGGCGTTGCCCGCGAGCTGGCATTTCAGTTCGACGCGGCGAAACGGATTGGCGCTGAAATTCTGGATGGTGTCGCTGAATATCTTGCTGTTGCCGACGATGGAAAGCACGTTGTCGGGCGTGTTGATCGCCGTGGCGAACAGGCCGATTTCCTTGACCGTGCCGGTCAGTCCGCCCGCAGTGACGAAGTCGCCCACCTTGAACGGCTTCAGCACGATGAGAAACGCCCCGGCGGCGAAGTTGGACAGCAGCCCGCCCCACGCCGCACCGATGGCGATACCGATGCCGGCGACCAGAGCGGCGAAGGTGGTGGTCTGCACGCCGAAGTAACCGAGGATGGCAACCACCAGCACGATGTTCAGGGTCACCGCGAGGAAACTGCCGATGTAGCGCATCAGCGTGGGATCGACTTTCTGTTTTTCCAGCACGCGCTGCAGCATCCGCCCCGCCAGCCCGATCAGCCAGCGGCCGATAATCCAGAAGGCGATCGCGGCAAGAATTTTCAGGCCGGCCTCGGTAGCGTAGGCGGCGGCGATATCGGAGTATTTCTGAATGTCTTTGTCCATGTTCTGGCTCCCTTGGGTTGAATCAACGTCACGACGCTGCTAGCGCGGCATTATCCCGCAGCCCCCCATTTAGCGGGGACAGCGCATGATAATGCTGAAAAATTTCATTTTCCATTTTCGTTTCGCGCAAGCCTAAGGCATGGCACTCCAGCCGCGCCGCGCCAGTGAGCCGCAGCCCGATCGGCCAGCAGCGTATTTTTCGTCGCCAATGATGGCGCGATCACCGCTGAGACAAAGCCGCATTTTTTGCGCAAAATCATCCGCGCCGCCCCCAACCAAAATTCGGCAAATACGACAGGTTGGGGTGGAAAAATTCCTCGAACAGCGTGTGATCGGCCTCGACGTACGGCAGGATTCCGGTTGAACGAAGTCTGCGTTGTACGGCAGGGGTATTACGGGAGATGATCTGTGGACAGCAGCCATGCTGCCGTGTGCGGTGCACACGGCAGCATGTGATTTACGAGGCGGGGTTGGCGCGCCCCACCATGATTCCCACCAGCCCCATTCCCGCCAGCAGCATCAGCCAGGTCTGGGGTTCGGGAACAGGCGTCACCGACGCGCCGACCGCCAAGGCGCCGGAACCTGACGCAGCGGATGCCGTCAGCGTGGATCCGATCCAGGACAGGTAGGGCGCCACGATGGTGCCGCCGCCGATGGAGCCGAATTTGACGTTGCTGCCACCGGACAGGCTGGTGCCGCCGTTGAAGATGCCGATCCCTGCGATCTTCCACACACCCTTGTCCTTGATGAACACCGGGCTACCGGAATCGCCTCCGGCGTATTGCGCTTCGATGGTTGCGCCCAGTGTCAAGTTAGACGACCGGTTGCCCGAGCCGAACACATTGGTCGACTTGGTCGGGCCGTCAAAGTCGAACTCGAAGACTTCATTGGCCGTCCCGCCATCATCGTCTACCAGCAGCCGATCCACCCGGTTTTGCCCCACCCGCTTGACGCTCGCGTTCGAGCCGACGGTGACGCCGTTGACCCCATCGCCGCCGCCGCCATAGCCAACCATCGTGATGGTCTTGCCGCCCAAACTGCCGCCATACAGGCCATACGTCGGCACTGCGCCGGTCACCGGCGTGCCCAGCGTGATGATCGCCAGATCGTCGTGCCAGACGCCGTCTGCGCCCGGGCTGGTGCCGGTGTATCCGGGGAACACCGCAATCGCCGTGGCGCCGAGGGTTTGCGTCAGGTCACCGCCCACATTGAGCGAGAAGTTGACGTTGCCCGGGGTGCCCACCTGACCGCTCACCACATGCGCAGCGGTCAGCACATGCGTGCTGTCGATCAAGGCGCCGGAATAGACGCCGCCGTTGATGGTGATTGCTCCCACCCCCGCCCAGGGCGAGGTGGCCGTATTGGCATCCACGCTGCCGCCGACCAATGCGAACGCTGACGTACTGCCCAGTGCGGCAATGACCGCAAGGACAACCTGTTTAGGCTTGGCACTCATGGAACTCTCCTCATATTTTTTGGTTTTGTGTGCCGTTTTCAGGCACGGCCGATATTCACGCAAGTTATATGCCGCGTTATTTTCCATAAGCAAAAACAATGGCTTGAATCTGGGCTGGCTTACGGCTGTAAAAAATCCCGACATGTGCCCGCAAGACCAAACCCAAAGGAATACTCCGATATACCCATGAAATTAATCATTATTTTCGCGGGAACCCTTTCCGGAATCATGTTTGGCCGCATGTAAAAAAACCCGACATGCAATCGGTAAAAGATTCATAGGTTACGGTGCTTACAGATCGATGCCGCGCTGCGCCTTGACCCCCGAGCGGTAGGCGTGTTTTTCGTCGGCGATGACCGACACGGTATCGGCCAGTTCGATCAGCGCATCCGGCGCGGCGCGCCCGGTGACAATGACATGCTGCATCGGCGGACGCCTGGCCAGCGCATCCAGCACCGCATCGGCGTCGAGATAACCGTAGCTCAACAGATAAGTCAGCTCGTCCAGCACCACCAGTTGATACGACGCATCGGCCAGCATGCGCGCGGCAATCGCCCAGCCGCGCTGCGCGGTGGCGATATCCTGCTCGCGGTTTTGCGTATCCCAGGTGAAGCCGTCGCCGAGCACATGCCAGTCCACTCCCGGCTGCTTGCCGAGGAAGGCTTCCTCGCCGGTGTCGGTGCGGCTTTTGATGAACTGGCACACGCCCACCTTCATCCCGTGGCCCAGCGCGCGCGCCACGGTGCCGAACGCTGAGGTGCTCTTGCCCTTGCCGTTGCCGGTGATGACGATAAGCAGCCCGCGCTCGTCGGTGGCGACAGCGATGGCCGCATCGATGACGGCTTTTTTGCGCGCCATGCGTTCCGCGTGACGGGTATTTTTCGAATCGTCCTGCATGGTCACCCCGGTATGCCGTTTACTTGAATGTGTATTCCACGTTCACCCAGCCATTGCGTCCCGGCAGGGGATAGGCATTGAAGCGGTCGGCGTTGAACGCGCTGTGGACGGCGTAAGTGTAATAGTCTTCGTCGAACAGGTTGTTGAGCGCAGCGGATAGCTGCCAGTTGCCAAATTGGTGGATCAGCTTGAGATCGACCAGGGTATAGGCCGGAATCCGCTGCTCGAAGCTGTTGGTCTCGTCGTTATCCATGAGCTGGCTGCTGACATAGTTGGCGTCGGCGGACAGTCGGGTCTGCTCGCTGATATGCCATACCGCGCCGAGCGACAGCTTGTTTTGCGGAACCAGCGGCACGTCCTTGCCATCGAGCGCGACACCGTTGAGCGAGCCGCTGGTGAATTTCGCGTAGGCCAGCGTATAGGCCGCGCTCAGATCCACCGAGTTAATGCGGCCATGGGCTTCGAACTCAAGGCCATAACGTTCCAGCGGCGGCAGATTGGTGTTGCCGATACCGGTGCTGTAAACATCAAGATGGATTTCATCCTCCACCTTCATGTAATACGCTGCGGCACGCAGCCGGTCTGAACCGCCACCCCATTCCCAGCCCACTTGCGCATCCTGCGAGGTCTGCGGTTTGAGGAACTGGAATTCGTGACTGTATAGCGGCGAATATTCATAAATCTCGTCCACGGTGGCGAAGCGAAAGCTGCGCGCCAGGCGGGCGAACAGCGCTTGCTGCGGATTCAGCCGATGATTGATCCCCAACTCCAGTGCGTATTGCGTTTCGTTCTGACTGCCGGGCAAGGCACCGCTGCCGAACAAGCCACCAGGGGCGCCGGGGTCGTACTGATCGTTTGCGCTGAGATCAAACCACTCATAGCGGCCGCCCGCAGTCAGGCGCGTGGCCGGGTCCAATTGCATTTCGTCCCGCACATACAGGCCAGTGGTGTTTTGATCGGCCATCACGCGGTTGATCGGGGTGCCGATATTGGCCTCGGCATTCGAAGTGTGCAGCCGGTAGTCCCACCACTGGAAGTCGGCGCCGAGAATCAGGGTGTGCGCGATGCTACCCATGTCGAACGGCAGCCGGACGCGCGGCGAGAAGCTCCACATATCGAGATCGGCATCGCGGTAGTCGGGAAAGCCTCCAAAGTCGAAATAGGATTGCTGCTGCTTGTTGCGGTAGTCCAGATCAAGCATCAGTTCGTTGCGGCCGAATTCGAAGCGATTGCTCAGCCCCGCCTGATAGCCACTGCGCTTCGCCCAGTCGAGCGGCGTATTGGTGCCCTGCGGATCGGTTTCGAGCTGGTTCAGGCCAATACTGGAATCGACCGTCCGCGGGCCGGGCAGGCGCAGGTCCTGGGTGGCACCGCCAAACTTGAACACCAGTTCACCCAGTTCGTGGCGGAAGCGCGCATCGCCATTGAGACTGCTTTGCGTGTTCTCGTTGTTGTCGCGCCAGCCGTCGGAGCGGTAATGGTCGGCCGTCAGCCGGATGCCGCCCGTCTCGCCGGCATAGTTGCCGCTCAACTGGTAATCCTGGGTGTTGAAACTGCCCGCCTGCACCTTGCCCGATGCCTGGTTCGGCAGCCCCAGCGGGGAACGCGTGATGATGTTGATGACGCCCGCCACCGCGCCCGCGCCATGCAGCACGCTGGAGCCGCCGCGCACGATTTCGATGCGCTCAATGGCGGAAAGCGGCAGCGCCGACCAGTCGACATCGGACTGATCGATATCGTTGAGGCGGCGGCCATCCAGCAGGATCAGGGTGTTCTGTCCGGCGGCGGCGCCAAAGCCGCGCATGTCGACCGTGCTGGCGGCGGCATTGTTGCCGAACAGATCGCGCATGCCGACCCCGGCCTGCTCCGCCAGGATGCCGGGCAACGTGGTCTGCGGGCTGTTCGCAATGTCCTGCCGGGTTATCACCGTGGTGCTGGCGGTCTGGCCGGACAAGGCTTGCGGAAACCGGGAAGGCGTCACGACGATGGTTTCGCCGATGTACTCCGGCAAGGTTTCCGCGTGCGCGGACGCGATGAACGCGGCGCCCAGGGCGAGCGCGAGTGTGGTTTGACGCATGATGAGCTTCCGGTTGGGGCGCCTGGTTCCCCGCAGGCGCGTTGCACGATCCGCTGTCTTCAATCGACAGGGCTCAGGCCGGTATCCGGACTCGCGCATGAGGCGTTTCGCCTTCCCGCATTGAATAGCAGTGGCTGATTTGAAACACCGTAGTAGCGCTTACCGTTGCGGGGGCAGCACAGGCATGGCGGCAAAAACCGCGCACCTGTTTCCCGTTTATCCTCGGCGGCGGAAAGCCGCCTCGGCACCTGAAGCCGCGGATTATATATGCGCGTGCGGCGATTGAGGATCGGGTGGCGCGATTGACCGTCCGCACGCCGCCCCCTATAGTCGCAGCCATGCACGCCGAACTCGAAACCCTCGAAGCCAAAATCCGCCAGGTGGCCGAGCTGTGCCACAGCTTGCGACGCGACAATATCGCGCTGCGCCAGCAACTGCTCGCCACGCAGCAGGACAACAAGCAGCTGACCACCCGGCTGGATGCTGCCAAGACACGGCTGCACGCCATCCTCGAAACCCTGCCGGAGGACGTCTGATGGCTGGCCCCCGTTCCATCGATATCCATATTCTCGGCCGTTCCTTCAAGGTCGCCTGCTCGCGCGAGGAGGAATCGGCGCTGATTGCGGCGGCCGATTATCTGGACCAGAAAATGCACGCGATCCGCGACACCAGCAAGGTGATCGGCGCCGAGCGCATCGCCATCATGGCGGGACTCAACCTGGCGCACGACCTGCTGACCCAGGGTGGCGGCGGACTGGTCGAGGAAGCGCGGGCGCGGGTGCAACATTGCAACACGCTGCTCGACGCAGTGCTGGAAGATCAGGACAAACTCTTCTAAACTGGCGTTGCTCCCTGCGGTGTTCGAGGCTTGCTGCAATTTCTCTGAACCAATGCATACGTGCAAGGCTGCGGGCTATTCCGGTGCGGGTGTGCGCGTGACACGTTTCATGTGCCCAAAGCGCCTTTGACTGCGGCCGTCTTGAACTCCGGTTCAAGAGTCTGCGGCCAGTCACGGCACAGGCGGGGAGCACTTCCTTCATGAATAAATCCACCCTCAGACGCCAACTCAAGGCGACGCGCAACGCGCTAAATCCCGCCGCCCGCCGTCAGGCTGCGCGCGCGTCGCTGCGGCTGGCGCTGCGCCATGGGCTGTTGTTGCGCGCCAAACGCATCGGCCTGTATCTGCCGCACGGTGGCGAATTCGACGCGCGGCTGCTGCTCAATCAGGTGCTGTGGATGCGGCGCGAATGTTATCTGCCGGTGTTGCCGCCACGCGGACGGGTGATGCGCTTCGCGCGGGTGCGCGACAACACGCGCATGACAAACAATCGCTACGGCATTGCCGAACCGCTGGATGCGCACCCCTTGCGCGCGCGCCAGCTCGATCTGCTGCTGATGCCGCTGGTGGGGTTTGATGATCAGGGCTACCGGCTGGGTATGGGCGGCGGCTTTTACGATGCCACGCTGGCATTCATGCGGCATCGGCGCAGCTGGCGCAAACCGCGCCTGGTGGGCATTGCCTACGAATGCCAGCGGGTGGACACGCTGCCGCACGACCCGTGGGACATGCCGCTCGATGCGGTGCTGACCGAGCGTCAGCTGTATCGCTTCAACTCAAATCCTCACTCGCCCAGATAGGCGTGGCGCACCGCCGGGTTGGCCGCGAGTTCGCCTGCATTGCCACTCAGCGTAATCGCCCCGGTTTCCAGCACATAGCCGCGCGCGCAGGTTTTCAGCGCCAGATGCGCGTTCTGCTCGATCAGCAGCACGGCGACGCCGCTCGCGGCAATCTGACGAATGATGTCGAACACCGCCTGCACCATCAGCGGCGCCAACCCCATGCTCGGTTCGTCCAGCAACAGCAGGCGTGGACGCGCCATCATTGCGCGGCCCAAGGCCAGCATTTGCTGCTCGCCGCCGGACAACAGTCCGGCCATCTGCGCGCGGCGTTCGGTCAGGCGCGGCAGCAGCGCATAGACCCGGTCGAGGTCGATGGCAATCGCGGCGCGATCGTTGCGGGTGTAGGCGCCCATCATCAGGTTTTCGACCACCGACATGCGCGGGAATACGCCGCGGCCTTCTGGCACCAGCGCCATGCCGCGCCGCGCGATTGCGTGTGCGGGCAGGCCGGTGAGCGGCTGGCCGTCGAACTGCACGCTGCCGGAGCGCGGCGCGATCAGGCCGCTGATGGCTTTGAGCGTGGTGGTTTTGCCAGCACCGTTGGCACCGATGAGGCAGACCATTTCGCCCGGTGCGACCGTCAGGCTGAGCTCACGCACCGCCTGGATGCCGCCGTAAGCCACCGACAACTGGCTGACTGCCAGCAATGTACTCATATCGCCTCGTCCCCCAGGTAAGCGGCGATCACCTTGGGGTCGCGGCTCACCACATCGGGCGTGCCCTCGGCGATTTTCACGCCGTAGTCGAGCACCGCCAGCCGGGTGCATAGCCCCATCACCAGCTTGACGTCGTGTTCGATCAGCAGCAGCGTCAGCCCGTCGGACTGGAGTTGCAGCAGCAACTCACGCAGCGCGCTGCGCTCGGCCGGGTTCATGCCGGCGGCGGGCTCGTCGAGCGCCAGCAGGCTCGGCTCGGTCGCCAGCGCGCGGGCGATTTCAAGCCGCCGCTGGTCGCCGTAGGGCAGGTTCTTGGCCAGCCGGTCGGCGTGCTGCGCGATGCCCACCCGTTGCAGCAGGACATGGGCGCGCTCGCGCGAATCGGCTTCTTCGCGGCGGGTGGCGGGCAGGCGCAACACCGCGCCGATGACGCCGCTGGATGTACGCGCGTGGCGGCCGACCAGCACGTTTTCGAGCGCGGTCATTTCGGCGAACAGGCGGATGTTCTGGAAAGTGCGCGCCAGCCCCGCTTTCAACACCTGATGCGGCGGGCGGTTGTCGAGGCGGTGTTCACGCAGGCGGCTGTCTTTAAGATAAATCGCGCCGGAGTCGGTCGCATACAAGCCGGTGAGCGCGTTGAACAAGGTGGTCTTGCCCGCGCCGTTGGGGCCGATCAAACCGAAAATTTCGCCCGCGTTCACGCTCAGCGAAATATCCGACAGCGCCTGCAAGCCACCAAATGCCTTGCTTACGCCAGAGACCGTCAGCAATGCACTCATGCTTTGGCGTCGGCGAATTCCTGGCGACGCCGCGCCGAGGGGATGAGTCCGGCGGGGCGATACAGCATCACCGCAACCAGCGCGATGCCGAACAGCAGCATGCGTAAATCCGCCGGATCGATGTAGATCTGGCCGAACACACTACGCTGCCAGTCGCCGGTGTAACGCAGCGCTTCGGGCAACAGGGTCAGCAGCAGCGCACCGAAAATCACCCCGGGGATATGCCCCATGCCGCCGAGCACGATCATGCAGAGGATCATGATCGACTCCATCAGGTTGAACGATTCGGGACTGATGAAACCCTGGAAGCTGGCGAACAACCCGCCCGCCAATCCGCCGAAAGTGGCGCCCATGGCAAACGCCAGCAGCTTGAGATTGCGCGTGTTGATGCCGGTCGCGGCGGCGGCGATTTCGTCTTCGCGGATCGCCACCCAGGCGCGGCCGATGCGCGAATTTTCCAGCCGCATCGAAATGAAAATCACCGCCAGCACCAGCAGCAAGAACAGGTAATAGGTGAGATGGACACCGCTGAAAGTGTAGCCAAACAGGGTTTGCGGCTGGCTCAGGCTGACGCTGCCGAGGCGCACCGGGTCGATCAGGTTGATGCCTTGCGGACCGTTGGTGAGGTTGAACGGCGTATTCAGGTTATTAATGAAGATGCGGATGATTTCGCCAAAACCCAGGGTGACGATGGCAAGGTAATCGCCCCGTAATCTGAGCGTCGGCGCGCCCAGCAAGACGCCGAACATCCCGGCCAGCGCCGCCCCCATCGGCAGGATCGCCCAGAACGGCAGGTGCAGGCCGAAGTGCGGGCTGGCAAGCCAGGCGTAGACGTAGGCGCCGAGGGCATAAAACGCGACGTAGCCGAGATCGAGCAGGCCCGCATAGCCGACGACGATATTCAGCCCCAGCGCCAGAATGACGTACAGCAGCGCCAGATCGAGCAGCCGCACCCACGAGCGGCCCAATCCGGCATTGATCAGAAACGGCAGCAGCGCCAGCCCCAGCGCCAGCAACGAAAAAGCCAGCCAGCGCGACTTAAGCACGTTCGACAACACGCACCCCCAGCAAGCCCGACGGGCGGAACACCAGCACCGCGATCAGCACGAAGAATGCGAACACATCCTGATAATTGCTGCCGAGGAAACCACCGGTCAGATCACCGATATACCCCGCGCCGAACGACTCGATCAGTCCCAGCAGCAGGCCGCCCAGCATCGCTCCGGCGAGATTGCCGATGCCACCCAGCACCGCCGCCGAGAAGGCCTTGAGGCCGAGCAAAAACCCCATGTAATAGTGCGCCAGTCCGTAGTAGGCACTCACCATGACGCCCGCGATCGCGGCCAGCGCCGAGCCGATGACGAAGGTGGACGCGATCACCCGGTTCACATCCACCCCCATCAGGCTGGCCACCTGGCGCGACTGCGCGGTGGCGCGCATGGCGCGGCCGAGCCGGGTTTTCTGCACCACCCCGATCAGCGCCAGCATGATGAGCACTGACAGCACGAGGATGGCGATCTGCGTGTCGCTGATGGTGGCGCCGAGAACCGCGTGGCGGCCCTGCGGCAGAATCGCGGGAAACGAAATGTACTGCTTGCCCCAGATCAGCATGGCGATGTTTTGCAGGATGATCGATACGCCAATGGCGGTGATCAGAGGCGCCAGACGCGGCGCGTTGCGCAGCGGACGATAGGCCACCCGTTCGATTAGCATGCCCAGCGCCATGCACACCGGTATGGCGACGGCCAGACCCGCCAGCAGAATCACCCCGCCCGGCAAACCGGGCGCGGCAACCGCCAGCGCACCGATCACCGCCAACGCCACCATCGCTCCCATCATGGTGATTTCGCCATGGGCAAAATTGATGAGTTCGAGAATGCCGTACACCATGGTGTAGCCCAGCGCGACCAGCGCATAGACGCTGCCCAGCACCAGGCCATTGATGAGTTGTTGCAGGAAAATATCCATCTTTGCGTGGGGCGCGCCCAACCCGGCTGGATTGAGCCCGGCCTGTTTTATTTGCCGCTTTGCACCGTTTCCAGCGTCACCCATTTGCCGTCCTTCACCTGGTACAGCGTCACCGCGCCGCCGGTGAGGTCGCCCTTGGCGTCAAACCGCACCCGCCCGGTCACGCCCTGATAATCGGTCTTCGGCAGTTCCGCCAGATACTTGGCGGGGTCGCTGGAATCGGCGCGTTTCATCGCGTCGATCAGCACGTGCATGGCGTCGTAGGCGTAGGGCGCGTAGTTCTGGATCTTGCCGTATTTGGCTTCGAACGTGGCCTTGAACGCCGCGCCGCCGGGCATCGCGTCGAGCGGCAGGCCGGGGTTGGACGCCAGCGCGCCTTCGGCATCGGCGCCGGCCAGTTCGATGAACTTGGGCGTCTGCACACCGTCGCCGCCAAGGAATTTGGCGGTCATGCCAAGCTGTTTCATCTGCTTGGCCATCGGTGCAGCCTGCGGATCCATGCCACCAAAGAACACCAGGTCGGGCGCCTTGCCCTTGATGGAGGTGAGAATCGCCATGAAGTCGGTCGCGCGGTCGGACGTGTATTCGCGCGCCACCACGTCACCGCCTGCGGCCTTGGCGGCCTTCTCGACTTCATCGGCCAGGCCCTGGCCATAGGCGGTGCGGTCGTCGATGATGGCGATTTTTTTCGCGCCCAGTTTGGTCACGGCGAAACGGCCCAGCACGCTGCCCTGCTGCGCGTCATTGGTCATCACGCGGTATGCGGTCTTGAAGCCGGAAGCGGTGTAGGCGACCGCAGTGGCAGAAGGCGAAATCTGCGGAATCCCCGCGTCGGCATAAATCTTGGAAGCGGGGATGGTGGCGCCCGAATTGAGGTGGCCGATAACACCTGCCACCCCTTCGTCCACCAGCTTTTGCGCCACGGTGGTGGCGGTTTTGGGGTCGGCGGCGTCGTCCTCGCTCTTCATTTCGAGCACGACATTTTTGCCGCCCAGGCTGAGACCGGCGGCGTTGATTTCATCCAGCGCCAGGCGCGCACCGTTTTCGTTGTCCTTGCCCAGATGCGCCTGCGGCCCGGTGAGCGGGGAAACCTGACCGATCAACACGACGGGGTGTTCGCCATTCTGCTGCGCCTTGTCGCCGCATCCTGCAACCAGCGCTGCAACGGCCAATGCCGCTAAACCTAAAGTGTGGCGTGTCATTCCGGCTTCCCGCAATCAAATTTCAACGCGCGATTTATACCACAAGCCCATCGCACCCGGCCTTCCCGGAAACCTTGAGGCAGCGCGCGGCGCCGAAAAACACAAGGCCGACATGAAGTCGGCCTTGTGCGCGCTTGCAGCAGGATCGAATTACTTCAGAGTCAGCACCCAGGCAACGATCGTGTTCAAGTCTTCGGGCGAAACCTGCGGATTCGGCGGCATCGGAATCTCGCCCCACACGCCTTTGCCGCCAGCCTTCACCTTGGCAACCAGTTTGGCTTGCGCGCCCTTGTCGCCGGCGTACTTCTTGGCGACATCCTTGTAAGCCGGGCCGACGATCTTCTTGTCGACGCTATGGCAGGACAGGCAGGCATTCTTCTGCGCCAGTGCCATGCCGTCAGCGGCAGAAGCCATACCGGACATCAGCAACAGGGCAGCCGATGCTGCGGTCATCGTGAGTGCTTTCATCATTTACAGTCTCCGTGGAAATCAGGTTAGTGCGTGGTCTTCATCGCCCCTGCACTATTAAGGAAAAATGCCCCCCGTGCAAGGCAGGGGCGGGATTATTTGCAGCCCAAGTCCATAAAATGTTGTTATTCCTTCTCAACCGGATCACGGTAGGCGTGCCAAATAACAAATGCTGATGCAGCCATCAGGCCAGCACGGCTGATAGCTCGGTGACTGGCGGCAAACAGGCCGCACCGCTGCAAATCCAGGCGGCGGGCTGGCCGGATTCGGGTTTGGCCAGCGTAGCGGGCACGTTCAAACCATTGGGCAGCGTCAGCAACAAGTCGCGCGCGCCGAGTTGGGGTGTCAGCGTAGTTGTCCACTCGCGCAGTGCCGCCGCCGGACCGCGCAGCAGGATGATGCGCGGCGGCGCCAGCGCCTCGTCGAGCACGGCCAGCAAGCTGGGATAGGCGATCGGCTGCTGGGCGAGCTGCGTCTGGAACAGTCGCAGGCAGCGCGCACTGGCATCGAGATAGCGCACTTCGCCCAGCAGATGTCCCAGCCGTTGCAGGGCAAACGCGGCGACGCCGTTGCCGGACGGGGTGGCGTTGTCGTAGCCCGGTTTGGGGCGGGTGATGAGCGCTTCGTGGTCGTGGCTGGTGAAGAAAAAGCCGCCTGATTCGGCATCCTCGAAATGCGTCAGCAGCGCGTCGGCGAGTTCGCGCGCCCACGCCATGTCGGCTTCGCGGTAGCCGGCCTGCAGCGTTTCCAGCAGCGCATCGAGCAGAAAGGCATAGTCGTCCAGATAGGCGTTGAGGCGCGCTTCGCCGTGCTTGTAGCTGGCTAGCAGGCGGCCGTCACGCCACAGGTTTTGATGCAGAAAATCAAGCGCCGCGTGCGCCGCCGCCACCCAGTCGGCGCGCGCCATCACCCGCCCGGCATGCGCCAGCCCGGCGATCATCAGCGCGTTCCAGCTGGTGAGCTGCTTGTCGTCGCGTCCGGGGCGCACCCGGGTTGCGCGCGCGGCGAACAGCTTGGCGCGTGCGCTGTGGAGCCGCGCCATGGCTTCGTCCGGAGTCAGCCCCAGTTGGGCGGCAAGCTCGTCCAATGGGCGCGTGAGAATGGGATTCCAGCTGACGTTCTCAAAATTCGGCGGTCGGTCAAAGCCATATAGCGGCGCGGCCACCGCGACTTCCTCGGCGCTCAGCAAGGCGCGCACTTCGTCGGGCGTCCACACGTAGAACTTGCCTTCATGGCCTTCGCTGTCGGCATCGAGCGCGGAATAAAAACCGCCTTCGGGTGCGCGCATCTCGCGCAGCAACCACTCGACAATGCCCTCGGCAGTCTCCTTGAACAAGGGATCGCCGCTCAACGCCCAGGCGTCGGCATACAGATGCAGCAGCGGGCCGTTGTCGTAGAGCATTTTTTCGAAGTGGGGAATCGCCCATTGATCATCGACCGAGTAGCGACAAAAGCCGCCGCCGATCTGGTCACGCACCCCGCCGGACGCCATCTTGCGCAGGGAGAATAGCGCCATGTCGCGCGCCTGAACGTTGCCGCCTTGGGCCCGAGGCTTTTCCCGTTGAGCTTGGCGCAGCAGGAAAAACAGTTCACCCGGACGCGGAAATTTGGGTGCCCGCGAAAAGCCGCCCCACACCGGGTCGAAAGCCTGCGCGAGATCGCGCACGGCGTCGCTCAATGGCGCGTCACTCAGGATGGGCTGCGCGCCGGGCGCGGGCTGCTGGCGCGCCAGCGCATCCCGCACCGCTTCGTTTTGCGCCAGCACTTCTCCGCGCCGCTCGTGCCAGGCGCGCGCGATGTTTCCCATCAGATCGATGAAGCCCGGCAACTGATAGCGCGGCGTCTTGGGAAAATATGTCCCGGCGAAAAACGGCGTCTGGTCGGGGGACAGAAACACCGTCAGCGGCCAGCCGCCGCCACGCTGTGTCAGCAACTGGTGCGCGGCCTGATAGATTTGATCGAGATCGGGGCGCTCTTCGCGATCCACCTTGACGTTGACGAAATGCCGGTTCATCACCGCCGCCACTTCGGCATCCTCGAAGCAGTCGTGCGCCATCACGTGGCACCAGTGACACGCCGAATAACCGATCGACAGCAGGATCGGCTTGTTCTCGCGGCGGGCCTTTTCCAGCGCTTCTGCGCCCCATGGATACCAGTCGACCGGGTTGTCGGCATGCTGCAGCAGGTAGGGACTGGGCTCGGTGGCGAGACGATTGGCCATGGCAAGGTAATAGTTGATTGAATTAGTCAACTATTGTACGCTTCCGGCCATCCATAGATTGCAGGAGCCCTCCATGTCCCAGGAATTATTTGCCGCCGCCCAGTCGGGCGATGCCGCCCAACTCAAAAGCCTGCTCGATGCCGGCGCCGATCACGCCGCCGCCAACGAAGCCGGCGAAACCGCGCTGATGCACGCCGCCCACGGCGGTCATGTGGCGGCGGTGCAGGTGCTGATCGCGGCCGGTGCCGATGTCAACGCCCGGTCGCCGCAGGGCTGGACCGCGCTGGCGAAAGCCGCCTACAACGGCGAAACCGAACGGGGCTATGTCGAAGTCATCGAAATGCTGGCTGATGCGGGCGCCTCGCTCGACGAACGCATTTTCTACGGCATCACCCCGCTGATGCTGGCGGCGGGCGGCGGTGACGCCAACGTCGTCGAATGGCTGATCAACCACGGCGCCGACGTGCTCGCCGCCAACGAGGGCGGGCGCACCGCGCGGCTGATGGCGAACGACAAGTTCTACGTGGATGTGATCAACCTGCTGACCGAGGCCGAGCGCCAGCTGGGCGTGCAGGAAGATGGCTCATGCTCGTCGACCAAGAGCGTGGCCAAGCCGCAGGTGGTGAACTTGCTGAAGCCGACGGCGCACTGATCGAGGCGCCTGGCTGGAGCGATCAGCTTTCCAGCCAGGCGATCAAACCCTGCCACTGCTCCACGTCGCGCTCGGCGATATGGTGCGGCAGGTCGAACAGACTCTTGCCTTCGAACGCAGCGTTGACGTAATGCTGGGTGTTGCGCAGAAACGCCAGCACCGGCAGATCCTGCTGTTCCATGAACTGCTCCAGCGTCACCCCGGCACGGGTGCGCGGATCGACCCGCATCCCGACCACAGCCACAAAAGCGTGGCCCTTGCGCACCGCCTTTTCGGCATGCAGCGCAGCCAGAAAGTCCTGGCTGGCGCGGATGTCGAACAAGGACGGGGCGATCGGCACCACCACTTTATGCGCCAGCTTGAGCGCGCGTTCCAAATTCTTGCCGTGCAGCCCGGCGGGTGAATCGATCACCAGCCAGTCGCTGTCTTCCTTCTGCCCCTCGCGCATCAACTCGATGTCCGGCAGCGCCATGTCGCGCATCGCCAGCCAGTGGGTGGCGGATTTCTGTCGGTCGAGATCGAGCATCGCGACCTGCTTGCCACTGGATGCCAGATAACCGGCCAGATTGGTCGACAGCGTGGTCTTGCCGCTGCCGCCCTTGGGATTGGCCACCAGAATCACGCGCATGCTTACTCCTTGTGAAAACTACAACGGCTCCACACTGTATGTGACCGTCATCGTATGCGACTCGCCCGGCGCCACGGTGACGACGTTGTCCATCGCGTTGGCCGATTCGACACACACCATTTCGCGCCAGCCCGCGCCGGATTTGCCTGTGCCCATGTCGCCCATCTTGTCGGCTTTTTCCGTCCACGGCGTCCATACGATGGTGGACAGCGAGCCGGTTTTGGCGATGCGGATGCGGCGCTTCAGGCCCGCATCCTCGATCACACAGTCGGCACCGGTGTTGACGTAGACACGATCCACCTCGCCGTTAAAGCCAATCGCGCCGCTTTGTTTCTTGGTGGCGAAATTATCGACCTTGTCGTGATAGGTCGCGCCCTCGAGGCCATTCACCTGCACCGCGCCAATATCGCTGATATGCAGATAGGTGTGCAGCGCCTCGCTGATCTGGATCGGCGCAGCGCCCGTATTGGTCGTGGCCAGTTGCATCTCCAGCCTGTCGCCCACTACCACGGTCAGCGTCAGCCGGGTGGAATGCGGCCATTGCGCGCGGGTCTGCTCGTTGTCCAGCAGTTGCAGGGTGATCTCGGTTTTGGCGTCGTTGCGCTTGCGGCTTCCGGTCACTAGCCACGCCACGGTGCGGGCGAAACCGTGCGCGGGAAACGCCGCTTCGCTGGCGTGCGGACCGAACCACGGCCAGCACACCGGCGCGCCGCCACGAATGGATTTACCCGCGGCGAACTTGGCGGCGTCGGACACCCACACCACAGGCTCCTGCTGCGATCTGGGGCGGTAGCTCACGACATGCGCGCCCTGCAGACAGATCGTCGCGCGGCCGCCGTGGTTGTCGATGTCGGCGTAGGTCAGGCCACCGGCACCGACACGGAAGGCGAGCTGGCCAGGGATGGCGAAGCGCGCCAGCGGATCGGCATGGATTTGCGCTTCGGTCGGATGCTCGACCAGCGACACATCGCGCACCGCGCCGAACGCCGCCGAGGTCGCCATCGCGGCGTAGGCGCGCAGCGCGGGCGACACCGCGCGCACGCGATTGACCGGCTTCCACGCGGCGGCGCCGCGCGCATCCATCGCAGCGCGGCGGCGCGCCAGCTCGGCCTCCGACACGCGCACGTTGAGGGTGCGCTGGGGGATGTCGATATCGATCAGGTCGCCCTCTTCGACCAGGCCGATGCTGCCGCCTTCCGCTGCTTCGGGCGAAGCGTGGCCGATGGACAAGCCCGAGGTGCCGCCGGAAAAACGGCCGTCGGTGATCAGCGCACACACCTTGCCCAGACCCCGGGATTTCAGGTAGCTGGTCGGATACAGCATTTCCTGCATGCCGGGGCCGCCGCGCGGGCCTTCGTAGCGGATCACCACCACGTCGCCCGCGACGATCTTGTCGCCGAGGATGGCTTCGACCGCCGCGTCCTGCGATTCGAACACGCGCGCCGGGCCGGAAAATTTGAGGATGTGTTCGTCGACGCCGGCGGTCTTGACGATGCAGCCGTCGAGCGCCAGGTTGCCGTACAGCACCGCCAGGCCGCCGTCTTTCGAATAGGCGTGCTCGAGATCGTGGATGCAGCCATTGACGCGGTCATCATCCAGTTTGGCGAAGCGGCGATCCTGCGAAAACGCGGTCTGCGTCGGCACGCCTCCCGGGGCGGCGCGGAAGTAGTCCTTCACGTCCTTGTTGGTGGTGCGGCGGATATCGTAGGTGTCGATCTGCTCGCCGAGCGATTTCATCAGCACGGTGGGCAGGTCGCGGTGCACCAGCCCGCCGCGTTCCAGCTCGCCGAGGATCGCCATCACGCCGCCGGCGCGGTGGACGTCTTCCATGTGATAGGTCTGGATCGACGGCGCCACCTTGGACAGGTGCGGCACGCGGCGGCTCATGCGGTCGATGTCTTTCATCGTGAAATCGACTCCGGCTTCGTGCGCAGCCGCCAGCAGGTGCAGCACGGTGTTGGTCGAACCGCCCATGGCGATGTCGAGCGCGATCGCGTTCTCGAACGCGTCGAAGCTGGCGATCGCGCGCGGCAGCACGGTGGTGTCGCCTTCTTCGTAATAGCGCCGCGCGTTCCTGACGATCAGGCGGCCGGCGGCGAGGAACAGGTTCCTGCGGTCGGCGTGGGTCGCCAGCATCGAACCGTTGCCGGGCAGGCTCAGACCGAGCGCCTCGGTCAGGCAGTTCATCGAGTTGGCGGTGAACATGCCCGAGCACGAGCCGCAGGTCGGGCAGGCCGAGCGCTCGAGCTGCTCGACTTTTTCGTCGCTGAATTTCGCATCGGCCGCCGACACCATGGCGTCGACCAGGTCGAGCTTGATGACTTTGGATTCCCACACCACCTTGCCCGCCTCCATCGGCCCACCCGACACGAACACCGTCGGAATGTTCAGGCGCAACGCGGCGTTCAGCATGCCGGGGGTGATCTTGTCGCAGTTGGAAATACACACCAGCGCGTCGGCGCAGTGGGCGTTGACCATGTATTCGACCGAGTCGGCAATCAGGTCGCGGCTCGGCAGCGAATACAGCATGCCGCCGTGACCCATGGCGATGCCGTCGTCCACCGCGATGGTGTTGAATTCCTTGGCCACGCCGCCCGCTGCCTCGATTTCGCGCGCCACCAGCTGGCCCATGTCCTTCAGGTGCACATGGCCCGGGACGAACTGGGTAAACGAATTGGCAATCGCGATGATGGGCTTGTTGAAGTCGCCATCCTTCATGCCGGTGGCGCGCCACAGTGCACGCGCTCCCGCCATGTTGCGGCCACGGGTGGTTGTCCAGGAACGATAGTCAGGCATGGTAGTCACTCAGGCAATCTATAATCAGCCGCTCATTTTACCCGCGCTTTGACCTCCCTGAATCCCGATCCCTGAATCCTGACCCCTGCGCCCATGCTCGTTCATCCCCAATTCGACCCCGTCGCCCTGCAGCTCGGCCCCATCGCCATCCATTGGTACGGCCTCATGTATCTCGTCGCCTTCGCCCAGGTCATCCTGCTCGGCCGTTGGTGCATCGCGCACCGGCCGTGGACCGGCTGGGACGCGAAAATGCTTGACGACGTGCTGTTCTACGGCGTGCTCGGCGTCATCCTCGGCGGACGACTCGGCTACGTGCTGTTCTACAAGCCGGCGGAATACCTCGCCCACCCGTTCGACATCCTCAAGGTGTGGCAAGGCGGCATGAGCTTTCACGGTGGATTTCTGGGCGTGATCCTCGCCATGGCATTGTTTGCGCACCGCCATCAACTGCGCTGGCTCGCCGTCACCGATTTCATTGCCCCACTGGTGCCATTGGGGCTCGCCGCCGGGCGCCTCGGCAACTTCATCAATGGCGAACTGTGGGGGCGCGCCACCGACCTGCCCTGGGGCATGGTGTTTCCGCAAGCGGCGGACGGCATCGCGCGTCACCCCTCGCAGCTCTATCAGTTTGCCGGCGAAGGGCTGCTGCTGTTCGCCATCCTGTGGTTCTATTCCAGGAAGCCGCGACCGGTCGGCGCGGTCTCCGGCGTGTTCCTGATCGGCTACGGCAGCTTCCGCTTCCTTGCCGAGTTCGCCCGCGAACCCGACAGATTTCTCGGCCTGCTCGGGCTGGGGTTGAGCATGGGGCAATGGCTATCGCTGCCGATGATCGTCGCGGGCATCATCATGCTGCGCTGGGCGCAGCGCCGGACATGATTGAGACAATCTGGCGGGGGTTCGGCTGGCTCGGTGTCATCCTCGCCCTGGTGCTCTCGCTGACGCCGCCTTTGCTGAACGAAAACAGCGGCCATATGGACAAGCTTGTCCACATGGTGAGTTATGCCGTCATGATGTTCTGGTGGGCACAGCTGGTGATTCAACAACGCTGGAAACTCGCCCTCGCAGTCGTGCTGTTCGGCATCGCCATCGAGCTGCTGCAAGGTCTCACCCCCGACCGCCAGCCCGACGTGCTCGATGCGCTGGCCAACAGCTGCGGCGTGCTGCTCGGCTGGCTCGCAGCCCGATTCAGCCCCAATCTGCCGCAACGCCTCATCACACTTCTCGCATCGCGCCGCTAACGCTATAATTTGCCGCGTCGGGGGGGTAGCTCAGCTGGGAGAGCGCCGCGTTCGCAATGCGGAGGTCGGGAGTTCGATCCTCCTCCTCTCCACCAGAAGATAATCCAAAGAAGTCCGCTGAATGTGTCTCTGTAACCATAACTCTGCCATTCGGCAGAGTTATGGTTTATTCCTGACTATTCATCCGAGGAGCCAGGCTTTTCGGGTTCGGCGGACCCAAGCAGGTTGGTCAGGCTGGCACTCAGAGGGTCCAGCGCCTCCGCCTCTGATAGCGCCCAGCTTGCCCATGCTTCCAGTTCCTCCAGATGGAGCGGAGCCGCGTTGTGTTCACGGGCAGCCGCCACGAATTCCCGAACGTCAGCAGCCTGCTTCCAATTCCGGGCTTGAACAAACAGGATCTGCCGCCGCTCTTGCTCCCTCTTAAGTTGGGCTTCGCGCTTCTGCCTTTCGGCTAGCTCCCTGGCCTTACGGATGGCCTCTTCCTGGTCATGCTTCCTCTCCACCAGCCATTCATGCTGGTTTATGGCGTTGGCGCGGTAGTGAACCTCCCCGAAGACCAGGATGCTAACAACCGCTTCCGGGATGACGGCCTCTAATCTCTGATTGTCGGTGTCCTGCCATGCCTTGCCTATACCGGGTGGACCATCCACACAGCTCTCTATTGAAAGCCGCAACGGAAGGCGGGCAGAGGCGGCTTCATCGCCAAACATATGGTCATGTTGCTTGCCCTTCTTGATCGGCACGATGATAAACCGCACCAACTGATCGCCCACATGCGCAAATAGCTCATCGGCGTCCTGCCCACTGCAGTCGGGGCGGTAGCCGGCCCGGGCGAGAGCAAGAAACAGGGCGTTGATCAACCGCAGACGCCGCCTTGCAGCGGGCGCCTCAAACCTGGGTTTGTCCCAGTAGTACTTGCTTTCAGCCACCTTTTGCCGGCGCAGCTCGTCCTGTTCGAGTAGCTTGGCCACCAGGAGATGTGGGTTGTCCAGATTCCGGGGCACGGTCACCTTGCCAGCCATCTGTTGCGCCCGCCGGATGACGGAGTCCATGGGTTCGGAAAACTCGGGAGGGGACGGCAGTTCGCCGATAGGTTCCTGCGGCCACCAGCCGCGCCGGGGGCCAAAGGTTATCGTGTCGCTCTGACCAAGCCCGCGTGCGGGGAGCGGGATCTTCAGGCGGTGTCGCTGGGCCTCGCGCATGGCCCAGTAACCTCTTGGCGGAACCGGGATGTTGGCTTTCTTGCAGGCTTTGCCGACGGCTACATCGGAAACCCCGAAGTCTTTAGCAACCTCAGTCTTTGCCTTGCCCCAGACCAGGTTGTAAAGGGCTTGTCGCGAAAGTTCATGAGCCATGGGCCCAACCTTCAAGTGGCACTCTACTGGGTTGAAGACGGCTAACCATCTACCAGCTCGTCAGACGCCTCTTGACCTCATCTGCGGGTAGGCGGGCTCGAGGGTGCTGCGCAATCCTCGTGAGTCCATCAATAAGGTTAGCCGGAGGCACATGCCCGGACTCGTGCATATGGTCGAGCAGCCATAACAGTCCAAACGCGACACCAAGCCGGCTTGAGGCTTCCTTTTTCAGAAGTCTGTCGCCGGTGACCAATACATGATCTGGCCGTGTGGCGCAGCTCAGCGCGAAGCAATCCGGCAGCGAGAGGCCTTTGCGCGCCTGGCTCACCTCTTGGGCCAAGGCAACCTCTGCGGGAGAGAGTGACACGACCCCCAGGCCCAACGACTTCAGATACGGACCATTCTCATCCGCAAGCTCGCGGTCGTATAACAGATCAGGAACGACAAGGGTCATGCCGCACGAAAAGGCGGCCTCCAACAACCCACCACGCTCTAGGTCGATCAGGATCGAAGTATCGGACACTAAGACGATCATGGCGCCTTAAGCAAACTGGGCCATTAATCTCTTGTCCAATTCTCGGACACTGACGCCTAGCAATTGAGCTGCCTTAGGTTCCGAGACCACTCCTTCGGCGACGGCTCGCAAGCACAACCGCTCCATCCGCTGCGGTGCTTCTGGCTCGAAGCGGTAAGGCTCGTTGGACTGAGCGGTGTTCCAACCCAATGCCTTAATTTGCCCCCAAATGCGTCCATACGCAGCTTTGGGGACAATGCCCAATTGTGAGCACCGCACCACCAAGGAGGCGATGCTGACTTTGAACAGTTTTTTGAGTTCCGCTAGCTCACCGAGCGAGATGGACTTCCGGTGAGGACCCAGCAGGCGAAACATCATCTCCTTCGCCATTAGGAAAGCGCCAGCAAAGCGATCAGCGGCTTTCTCCTGCTCATGTTCATTCAAGCTACTTGATCGCAGAACCAAGTGTGCAAGTTCATGAGCTAGCGTAAACCGCTGACGCTCCCCGTTATGCTTCCGATTAACGACAATCGTCGGCAGTTCGGGTAAGCCTGGCCGACGAACCATCGCCTTGGAGCCAGATACACTTTCGGGTAGCTCAAGAGCGACAACCTTGATCCCCTTATCCTCAAGCAGCTCAGCCATGATCGGGATCGGGTCTATACCAAGCGACCAAAGTCGCCGCAGTGAGTCCGCAGCCTCCTCAGCATCTTCAATCGTATTGAGAACGAATTCCTCGCCCTCAGGCTCCTGCCAAGGTTCATCCGCCCCGGGTACGAGTTCCTCAAGTTCAAGGTACCGTTCTATTTGATCAAGAACGAGCGCCTCCACCGCACGTTCCTCCTTGCTAAGGGCGTGCGGCGCCTTTCGGAAATCGATACCAGCAAGTTCGATTTCGCGTTGACTGAGCAAATACTCCGGAGAGACCTCAAGCACCTTGGCAAGGGTAAGCAGCACAGCCGAACTCGGCATCATCTCGTCTCGTTCGTACTTGCCTATTGCCTGGGCGGAGACCTGCCCATGGATCAATGCCTCTAGTTCACGCAGCGAGAGACCTAGCGCTTCCCGCGCCCGCTTGAGTCGGTTTCCAATCATGGTACCCCCTCATTTATTGGTTTACAAATTGACTTATTTAATTGTGGTCTGTAAACTTCAAATTGTCAACTTGAGCTTTATAAGGAGGCGTTATGCACAGCCAGAAATAAAACAGGGGGTCAAACCTATGAAGGCCGACCCCCTGAGTAGACTTGCGCGAACGCTCATCCGGCTTGAGAACCGATAGTTTCCGCCAAGACCCGCACAGGCGTCAACCCTTCATAGCAAAAACCCGGATTACCTCTGAGGACTCCTCCTCAGAGGCATGGATTAATTTTGCCTTTGGAGAACGCAATGCCTATCTCGGCCGTTCAAATCGAAATCGACCGCAAACAGCGGTCCATCACCCCTGGCGCTATTCGCGGTCAGGACATCATCAACCTGGCCAACTTGGCCGCCAACGAGCAGGTCTTGCTTGAGGTTCCCGGCGATATCGATGTTCCGCTAGCCCCGAACGATATGATCTTCATCCGCGGGGGCGAGAAGTTCAGCATCGGCTGATGGACAACCTGTCGTTGAGGACAACCCGGTAAGTCGCAAGCTCTTCGGGATCATGAATCGCCCCGGGTTTCGTGGAGGCCATTTGGTTTAAGTGCAGGCCGTTGAAGCGGCCTGTTCGGCGAGTTGCCGGTAGTAGTTTGCCTCAGCTTCGGCGGGCGGGATATAGCCGATCGGTTCGAG
>Ga0315270_10000323_pt1 | contig 26940 bp, 26 predicted proteins | sample C1_bottom_MG_FD_204932 | JGI IMG/M metagenome (GOLD analysis project Ga0315270, IMG submission 204932) | Sediment microbial communities from Yellowstone Lake, YNP, Wyoming, USA - C1_bottom | ecosystem: Environmental > Aquatic > Freshwater > Lake > Sediment | place: USA: Wyoming | collected...
GGCAGGACGTTTCCGTGGGCGCAGGCCCGATGCTGCGCGAGCTGCTGGCCGGCTTGCCGCGCATGCTGTTGCCGCTGAACCTGTGTCCCGCTGCGCCCGCACAGGGCGCGCTGGCGATTGAATGCCGAAGCGACGATGCGCAGACGCGCGCGCTGCTGGCGGCCATCGATGATTCAGCGACGCGCACCGCGATCGCCGCCGAGCGTGTGCTGCTGGCGCAGCGCGGCGGTGGCTGTCACCAGCAGTTTGGCGCCACGCAGCTGCAGGTTGACGGACTCGGTGGGCTGCTCTACGTGCGCGCTGCCGATGAGCACGGTGCGCAGGCGCCGCAGCTGCATTGGCAGGCGCCGCGAGCACCGCTGGCCGCCGCCGGCGGCGCTACCGCGCGCTCGTCGCTGCGGCCCTGGGACGGCGCTGCGCAACCAGCACCGGCGGTTGCAGCCATCGAGAACGCGGCCGGGTTGTGCGCGCAGCAGCTGGCGCAGCAGCGCGCTGCGTTCATTGCGCATCGTCGTGCGCTGCCCGATTTGCCAGCCGCCGAAGTCAATCGCTGTCCGCATATCTGGGTGTCGGGTACGGAGAGCTGGTTTGCGCTGGCGGCGCGCGGCGTGTGGGTCGAAGGCTGCGCCGAGTCACTGGGTTTCGCGGCCTTGCGGCCGGCGCTGGCCGAAGCGCTGCTCGATCTGCCGCCGCCGCGCGAGTGGCTGGCGCTTACCAGCGCTGAAGCCGTCCAGGGTTGGGGCGACGTGCCGGCCGTGGCGACTTACCGGCATGGGCCCAGTACCGCGGCGTCGCCGGCTGGCGCCACTCACGTCTGGTGGCACAGCAGCGTACAGTTCGATCAGTGGCGTGGCGAGGTGAGCGGTGGTATTCACGCCTGCGGACCGGGCAAGACGGCTGAGCACTTGCGGCATGCGGGTGTCGCCGACCTGCTCGTGTTTCCATCGGTGCGCCATTGGCGGGAGTGGTTACAGTCTTGAACATGAAGGCCGGGCAGGGTTCATTGAGCGTCATGCCGGCGCGGCGTGCGCGGCTGATCGCGGTGCTTGCGGCGTTCTGGATTTTGCTGGTGCTCAGCCTTGGCGCCTGGTGGGTTACTTTTTTCGTGCGCCAGGCGCGCCTGATCGCCGAGTTGCAGTCGATCACCGGGCGCACCGATAGCGCCGTGGCGGCGCAGTGGGCACGCACGCGCCTGATGCTGATCGGCGAATCGAGCGTGTTCCTGGTGTTGCTGCTGGCGGTGTCGGCGCTGCTGGCCTGGCTGTATATGCGCGAGAGCCGGCGCGCGCGCGGCATGCAGGCTTTTTTTGCAGCCGTTACCCATGAGCTGCGCACGCCGCTGACCAGTATCCGGCTGCAGGCCGAGGCCATTGCCGAGGGCGATCAGCGCGCCACGCTGGCGCGCCGGCTGCTTGAAGATTCCAATCGCCTGGAATCGCAGATCGACAAGACCCTGGAACTGGCGCGCATCGAAGGCGGCGGGCCGCTGGCGGAACAGGCCGTGCCGCTCAATGGTTGGCTCGAGCGCACCCTGGGAACGATCGCTGCCGGGCACGGTGAGCGCGTGGCACTGGCCGTTGAGCTCGATGCGGCCTTGCCCGATGTTTCGGCCGATGCCGCCGCCGTGCAGATGATCCTGCGCAACCTGGTGGAAAATTCCGTACGGCATTCGCGTCTCGAGCGCGTGCAGGTGAGTGTGGCGGCACGCCAGCGCGACGGGCAGGTGCTGATCGAATATCGCGACAATGGGGCTGGTTCGGCTGCGCCGGCGCGCGAGCTGGGGCGCCTGTTTGAGCGCGGCACGGCTTCGGGTGGTAGTGGCGTCGGCCTGTATCTGGTGCGTGCGCTGATGCGGCGCATGGGCGGGCGCGCCGAATTTTTCACGGCTCCGGGCGCCGGGTTTCGTGCTGAGCTGCGTTTTGCAGTCAGTGCCGACTGAGGTTGCCGTGAACAACGCCATTCATCTGCTGGTGGTCGAGGATGAGCGCAACGTGGGCGAGACCCTGAGCGAGCGCCTGCAGGCGGCGGGTTATCGTGTGACGCTGGCCGACAGCGCCGCGCGCGCGCGCCAGGCCTGGCGCAGTGAAGCGCCAAAACTGGCGTTGCTCGATGTGGGCTTGCCCGATGGCAACGGCTTTGCGCTGGCGCGCGAGCTGCGCGCGGCGGCACCGCAGACCGCCATCATTTTTCTCACCGCGCACGGCAACCCCGAAGAGCGGGTGCGCGGCCTCGAAATCGGCGCCGACGATTACCTCACCAAACCGTTTCATTTTCGCGAGCTGCTGCTGCGTATTCAAAATTGCCTGAAGCGGGCACAGGATCTGGCCGATCTGCCCGGTGAAGTGCGTGGCACCCTGAGCATCGGTCGCGCGCAGGTCGATTTCGAGCGCTACAGCGCTGAAGTGGCCGGCGAGCATCATGCACTGACACATAAGGAGTGCGCGGTGCTGCGTCTGCTCGCCAGCCGTGTCGGCAAGGCCGTGAGCCGCGATGAGATACTCGATCGCGCCTGGTCGGCCGACGAGTTTCCAACCTCGCGCACCGTCGATAATTTCATCGTGCGCCTGCGCCGGCTGGTCGAGGTGGACGCCGCCGAGCCGCGTGTCATCCGCAGCATACGCGGTGTGGGCTATTTATTGACTGAGGTGGGACGTGACTGAGACATTACTGGCAGCGGCGTTGGGGCGGCACAATACGCGGCGGCCGCCGCTGTGGTTCATGCGCCAGGCGGGGCGCTATCACCGGCATTATCAGGCCTTGCGGGCGCGCCACGATTTCATCAGTCTGTGCAAGCAGCCGGAGCTGGCGGTGGCCGTGACCATGGGGCCCATCGAAGATTTTGATTTCGATGCGGCGATACTCTTTTCTGACCTGCTGTTCCCGCTCGAGGCGATGGGCATGGGCCTTACGTACGAACCGGGCCCAAAGCTGGGCTGGCATTTGCGCAGCAGCGCCGATCTGCCGCGACTGCGTGGGGGTGCCGCGGCCGCCGCGCACATGGAATTTCAGGCCGAGGCACTGCGCCTGCTGCGGCCGCGATTGGCGAGTGACAAGGCGCTCATCGGTTTTGTCGGCGGGCCCTTCACGCTCTACGCCTACGCCGTGGCGGGTTCACATGAGGGCTTTGCGCGGCAGGGCCCAGCCGGACTCGATGACGGACTCTACGAGGGCTTCTGTGAGCGCCTGGTGGAGCTGCTGGCCGCGAACATGGTGCTGCAGGCGCAGGCGGGCGCCGATTGCGTGGCGCTGTTCGACACCGCCGCCGGCGCGCTCGATCCCGGGCAGTTCGCACGGCACGCGGTCGGTCCGCTGGCGCAGGTGGTGGCGCAGTTTCGCCGCAGCTGCCCGCGCACACCGCTGATCTACTACTCGCGCGATACCGGCCCGGAACACTGGCGCGCGCTCGAGCCGCTCGATCTGCAGTGCATGGGTGTCGACTGGCGCCATGATCTGGCCGACACGCTGCGCGCGCAGACGCCGCGCTGGTGCATACAGGGCAACATTGATCCGGACTGGCTGCTGCTGCCCGCGGCCGATCTCGAAACAAAAGTGCGCGGCGTGTTTGCACGCGTTGCCGCGCTGCCGCAGGCAGTGCGCTCAGCCTGGGTGTGCGGGCTCGGCCACGGCGTGCTGCAACACACGCCTGAGGACAATGTGCGCCTGGTCATTCGTCTGCAACGCGAGATGTTCACTTGAACGCCGAGCAGCGCCGCGCCCAGTCGGCCAAGTATGACGTGGCCGGTCCGCGCTATACGAGCTATCCCACGGTACCCTACTGGGACGATACGCCCAGCGAACAGCAGTGGCTGGAGCGGGTTGGCGCGGCTCTGCAGGCCGGTATCGGCAACGGGCACGGGGCTGGCATTTATGTGCACGTGCCGTTTTGTCGCGCGCTGTGCACCTTCTGTGGCTGCAACACCCGCGTGACGCGCACCCACACCATCGTGCAGCCCTACGTGCGTTCGGTGCTCGGTGAATACGCACTCTATCGCGAGCGACTCGGTGTGACGCAGCTGGATATTGGCGAACTGCACCTGGGCGGTGGCACGCCGACATTTCTCAACCCCGATGAATTGGACGAGTTGGTGGGTGGTCTGCTCAGCGCCTCGCGGCTGCGGCCCGACGCGGTGTTGTCGCTTGAGGTCGACCCGCGGGTGACCACCAGGGAGCAGCTGTCACTGCTGGCACAATATGGCTTCAGGCGCATCAGCCTCGGCGTCCAGGATTTCGATCCGCGCGTGCAGGCGATAGTCAACCGCGTGCAGAGTGTCGAGCAGGTGCGTAGCGTGACCGATGAGGCGCGTACGCTCGGCTTCAACAGCGTCAACTTCGATCTTATCTACGGCCTGCCGTTGCAGACGCTGGCGAGTATCGAAGCGACGATGGACGCGGTCTGCACGCTGCGTCCCGATCGCATCGCGCTCTATGGTTATGCTCACGTGCCCTGGATCAGGCCCGGGCAGCGGCGTTTCACCGAGGCCGACCTGCCCGAAGGCGAGGCCCGGCGCGCACTCTATGAACTGGGGCGCGAGCGACTGGAGAGCGCCGGCTATCGCGAAATCGGCCTCGATCATTTCGCGCTCGAGACCGACAGCCTGTGGACCGCGGCACGTACCGGTGTCATGCATCGGAATTTCATGGGCTATACCGATGCCTACACGCGCCCGCTATTGGGTCTGGGTGTGTCGGCCATTGGCGATGCCGGCGACGCCTTTGCCCAGAACGAGAAGGACCTGCAGCCCTACCAGGAACGCATCGCGCGCCGCGAGTTGCCCCTGCACCGCGGCCACCTGCTCGACGCCGAGGACCAGGTGCTGCGTCGGCATATTCTCAATCTGATGACGCGGATGGAAACCCGCTGGGTGGGCGAGGATTACACGCCGTTTCTGGATAGTGTGGCCGAGCGGCTGGCGGAATTTGCCGCCGACGGTCTGGTCGAGCTGGCCGCCGACCACTGCCGCGTGAGCGAAGCGGGCCGCCCGTTCCTGCGCAACATCTGCATGGCCTTCGATGCCCGTCTGGTGCGCCGCAGTCCCGATCGGCCGCTGTTCAGCAGCACCAGCTGACCTGGCCAAGCGCCGGCCTACATGGGCTTGAGCACCGCCAGAATCAGTATCGGCAGCACCAGCACCAGCGCGCCCTCATTGAAGAACCGCAACGCCAGGCCGCTGGGGAGTGTGGCGCCGGCACGCATGCGCTGCACGAACAGTCGGCAGGCGATGTGATAGGCAATCAGCCCGAGCACCAGCAGCAGCTTGATGCGCAGCCACAGGCCCGAATAACCATAGGCTTCCCATAACCACAGCCCGAAGCCCAGTGCGAACAGGGCCATCAGGGTCATGAAGCCATAGAGGCGCCCCGCCATGATGACCAGGCGGCGCACGTCCTCACCCGCATCACTGCCTTCGCGGTAGTGAACAAAGATTCGCGGCAGATAGAAGATGCCGGCCATCCAGGCCATGACGCCCAGGATATGAAAACTCTTGATCCACAGCATGGGCGCCATCCTGCCTGTTTGCCGACCAGTCACGCAAGCGGAGTGAACTTGCCCTAGACTTCTGCCGGCATGAGCGCACCGCCTTCAACAACTGCCCGGGTCAACGACGCGCCGGCACCGGGTCCGCCAGCTCTGTGGATACGGGCCCTGGGGCGTGTGCCCATGCCGCTGATGTATGCGCTGGCCGCCTTGCTGGCCTGGCTACTGCGTTACGTGTTTCGATTTCGGTTGCAGGTGGCACGTGACAACCTGCGCCGCGCGTTGCCTGAGCTGGCTGAGCCGGCGCGCGAGCGCGTGGTGCGCCGTCAATACCAGAAGCTCACCGAAGTGATCGTGGAGCTGCCGTGGATCAGCATCGCTACGGCCGCGCAGGTACGCGCCCACCTGCGAATTGCCAATATGCCCGAAGTGCAGGCCGATCTGGCCGCGGGCCGGCCAGTGCTGCTGCTCGCCGCCCACCTCAGCAACTGGGAGTGGATGCTGCAGGGCCTGGCGGTCGACATGGGCGCGCCGTTCTATGCGGCCTACAAGCCGCCGCACAGCGCGCGCGCTGATCGGGCGATGCTGGCACTGCGTTCACGTCTGGGCATACGCATGTTGCCTGCCAAGAAGCTGGTGCGGGAATTATTGCGCCTGCGCGGCACGGTGCATGTCGCCGGCATGGTGGCCGATCAGATGCCCACCAGCAGTGGCGGGCGCGTGTGGCTGAAGTTTCTGGGACGCGAAACGGCGTTTTTCCCGGGGCCGGCCGAGATTGCGCGCCTGGGCAACTACCGCGCCTACTTCACTGCGCAACGCCGCATACGCCGCGGTTACTACGAGGTGGAATTCGAGGCACTCAATGCGCCTGGTGAAGTTCTGGAGGTGCGCACCTTCACCGAGCGCTATGCCGCACGTGTCGAGGCTCTGATCCGCGAGCGACCGGAGGAGTGGGCCTGGACCCATCGGCGCTGGAAGCTGCAGCCGCCGGGCACGGAACTGCGAGCCTAACGCCAGACATGCAGTACCTGAGCGGCTGCTGACAGGTTGGTTCGATCTCAAGCCGTCTGGAACTCTTCAGCGGCGCATGCCAAAGTGGCACCCATGCAGATTTTCGGGAACCCCATGCAATACACACGAAGCTTGCTCGCAGCATCCGCGGCGCGTGGCTTGATCCTCGCTGGCACACTGAGCTGTTGTGGAATTTCCGCGGCAGCTGTCGGCGGCACCGAGCAGGCTGCGCAGGCGCCAGTGGCTGCGGCGACGCTGGCAGGTATCCGCGACGCCGCAATGAACGGCACCTGGGCGTGGAACCATCTGGCAGAGCTGACCGACACCATCGGGCCGCGCGTCTCCGGATCGCCGCAATTGAGTGCTGCCATAGTCCAGGTCGCAGCAGCCATGCGCTCGCTCGGTGCGCAGGTGACACTGCAGCCTGCGAAAGTGCCCCATTGGGAACGCGGCGCCGAACAGGCAGAACTGATTGACTATCCGGGCAGACCGCCAGGTCTCACGCAACGCCTGCATCTGACGGCACTGGGCACCTCAGCGGCTACGCCTGCCGAGGGTCTCAGCGCACACGTCATTGTCGTGCACAACTTCAATGAACTTGCGACCCGCTCCGGCGAGGTTCGCGGCAACATAGTCCTGTTTGACGAGCATTTCGATCAGCGCCTGGCGGACAACGGCAACGCCTCTGACGCCTACAGCCAGGCGGTCTTGTTCCGTCGCACGGGACCTGCCAGCGCTGCAGCTCTGGGGGCGGTAGCGGCGCTGGTGCGTTCGGTGGGCGGCGCGATCTATCGTCTGCCGCACACCGGCGAGACCAGCTGGAGGGACCAGCAGAGGGCAATCCCGGCCGCAGCGCTCGCGGCGGAGGATGCAGATCTGGTGGCGCGCCTGGCTGTGAGCGGCCCCGTGACGCTCAAGCTGCTGCTTACGCCCAGGACGCTGCCGGATGCCGACAGCCACAATATCATCGCCGACTGGCCCGGGCGCGAAAAACCCGGTGAGTACGTGATCGTCTCCGGGCATCTGGATTCCTGGGATCTCGGCACTGGAGCGACCGACGATGGCGTGGGCGTGATAGCCGCGGCTGCGGTAATTGACGTGCTCAAGCGGCTTGATCTGCATCCACGGCGCACGATCCGCTTCATCGGCTGGACCGACGAAGAAAACGGCGGCCGCGGCAATCAGGCCTACTACGATTCAGTCCGCAAGATGATCGGGACGCAGGTGGCGGCCATCGAAAGCGATGAAGGCGCCGGTCGCGCGCTGGGTGTCAATGCCGCTGTCGCCAGAGAGTCGCTGGCCGCGCTGCAACCGGTGATGGACGCCCTGGCCGCTATTGGCGCTAGCGTACTGTCACGCCATGACGGCGAGCTCGGCTCCGACATCAGGCCGCTGCAGGTCGCCGGCGTGCCTGGATTTTCACCGCTGGTCGATGCACGCCACTATTTCGACTACCACCACACTGCGGCTGATACGCTCGACAAAGTCGAGCCGCAGAATCTCAATAGCCAGGTCGCCACCATGGCGGTGCTGGCCTATTACCTGGCGGAGCTGCCGGAGCCGCTGCCGCGATTCAGGGTTGGCGAATAAGCCGGCGACCACGCTGAAATTCGAATCGCTGCAACGCCGCTGTGAATCTGCGACTGATCATCCTGGCGATCTGCCAGGGACTGTTCCTGACCAACAACGTGACGCTGATGGCCGTCAACGGCCTGGTGGGCCTGTCCCTGGCGCCGGTCCCCTGGCTTGCCACCCTGCCAATCATGGCCTACGTGAGCGGCGCGGCGCTGTGCACCCGCCTGGTGGCCCGTCACCAACTGCGCTGGGGCCGCCGACGTGCATTTCAGGTCGGGCTGATGGTTGCCATGGCCGCCAGTTTGCTCGCCTGCTTTGCTGTCGCCACCGGCCGCTTCTGGCTGCTGGTGGCAGCGACGGCAGTCGCCGGTTACTACAGCGCTAACGCCTCGCTGTACCGGTTCGCGGCCGTTGAACTGGTCAAGCCCGCTTTTCACTCCCGCGCTATCGCCTGGGTACTGGCCGGCGGAATTATCGGCGCGGTGGCCGGTCCGAATCTGGCACGCCTGACGAAAGATCTTGCCGGCATACCCTTTGTCGGTGCGTATGCGGCGTTGGCCGGTGTCGGCCTGCTCGGTCTGTTGTTGGTGTCCTGCATCGAGTTCCCGAAGCTCGAACAGCCTACCCCAGGCCTGCCTGGCCGCAGCGCCTGGCAACTGGCGCAGCAACCGAAATTCTCTGTGGCGGTGACTGTTGCAGCGCTTGGTTATGGCGTCATGAATCTGCTGATGGCTGCCACCCCGATCGCGATGACTCAATGTGGTCACCGCTTCGCCGGTACCGCCATGGTCCTGGAGTGGCACGTGCTGGGCATGTTCGTGCCAAGCTTTCTGACCGGGTCGCTGATTCGCCGCTTCGGTATCAGGAGCGTGATGGCTGCTGGCTCCGGCTGTTACGCGCTCTGCATTGCGATCGCGCTGGCGGGCGTGTCGCTCATGCATTTCAGTGCCGCACTGCTGTTGCTGGGCGTGGGCTGGAATTTTCTGTATGTGGGCGGCACGACCCTGCTGACTACCAGCTACCAGCCTCATGAGAAGACACGCGCCCAGGCGACCATGGATCTGTGCGTATTTTCGACCATGGCGGTGACCTCGCTGAGTTCTGGTGCGCTGGTGAGCGCCGGTGGCTGGCACACGCTCAATCTGACTTCAATACCGCTGCTGCTGATCGTCGTGCTGGCCATTCGCAGCGTGCCTCGCGCCCGCTGAGATTCTGGCAGCCAAAGCCGTTGGAGCATTCACCCATGACACAGACTACCCTGACCGGTCACTGCTACTGCGGCACGGTGCGCTACCGCTGCGGCATACCGCTTTACCCAGCCACACTGTGCCACTGCGAATCCTGCCGCCGGGTCGCCGGCGCGCACGCGGTGGCGTGGCTGACCGTAGCGGCCAGCAGCCTGGTCTACACGCACGGGGGACCGGCCGAATTCAGCTCTTCGGCGCATGCCTGGCGCTCATTCTGCCGCAACTGCGGTACGCCACTGACCTACCGCAATGAAGATCGCGCCGCCGAGATCGATATCACGCTGGTCACGCTGGACCAGGCCGCGAACTTCGCGCCGCGCGATCACATCTGGATGGCAGATGCACTGATGTGGGATCGTCCCGGCGACGGCTTGCCGCAATTCCCAGGGACGCGTAGGGTTTGAGGTTGGTTTGACACATCAGCCAGGCAAGCGGGGTAGGAGAACATGGCGCGACGCTACAAAATTCTTGGCGGCATCATGGCGTTCGTGGCCGTGGCCCTCGCGGTGCTCGCGCTCTACGTCAGCCACGATTCCGCCTGCCACCCGGCCCAGGCATTGCCTGCTGACGCGCAGCGCATGAAAGCGATCGTCTATCGCTGCTACGGGCCGCCGGCGGTTCTCAGGCTCGAGGAGATTGCCAGGCCGGTGCCGGCGGATGACGGCGTGCTGGTCAAGGTGCACGCCGCCTCGGTCAACCCGCTGGATTGGCACTACATGCGCGGCTTGCCCTACATCATGCGCATGCAGGCTGGCGTCGGCGCGCCCAGGAACAGCGCGATGGGAGTCGATTTTGCCGGTACAGTCGCGGCAGTCGGCAAAAATGTTACGCGATTCAAACCCGGCGATGAAGTATTCGGCGGACGGGATGGCGCTTTCGCAGAGTACCTCAGCGTGGGCGAGACCAAGGCGCTGGCCCTGAAGCCTGCGAACCTGACGTTTGATCAGGCGGCAGCAGTGCCCATTGCGGCGATCACCGCGCTGCAGGCGCTGCGCGACAAGGGGAACCTCCGGCCCGGGCAGAAGGTATTGATCAATGGCGCAGCCGGCGGCGTGGGCACCTTCGCCGTGCAGATCGCCAGATCATTCGGTGCCGAGGTAACCGGCGTATGCAGCACCCGCAATGTGCAGCTGGTCGGCTCGATTGGCGCCAATCACGTCATTGATTACACGCGCGAGGATTTTACGCAGGGCCCGCAACATTACGATCTGATACTCGACACCGTCGGCAATCGCTCGCTGTCCGAGTTACGGCGCGTGCTGACGCCCGCAGGTATTGTTGTCGGTGTCGGCGGGCCAAGCACCGGAAAATGGATCGGACCCTTGGCGGGGCTGGTCAAGGCCGTGCTGTATTCGCCTTTTGTCAGTCAGAAATTCACCTTCATGCTTGCACAGCTGAACCAGAAGGATCTGGCGTTGCTGCGCGAGCTGATGCAGTCGGGCAAGTTGACGCCGGTGATTGACCGGCGCTATCCGCTGAGCGAGGTGCCGGCGGCGATCGGGTATCTGGAGGCCGGGCACGCCCGGGGAAAAGTGGTCATCAATGTCGACTAGAGCGCGCGGGCGCTAAACGCCGAGCTCCACAGTGCCGAGTTCCGCAAACGACACGCGGACCTGTTGCCCGGCAGTGGCGTAGCGGATGCCGTTGCAGCTACCGGTAGTCACGTACTCGCCGCGTTTGAGGCCGACCCCGAGGGCTGCGAGATGATTCGCAATCCACACCAGTGGCAGCAGCGGATTGCCGAGCGGATGGCCACCGCGACCGCTGTGCACGGTGAGGCCATCCACCTGCACCTGCAGCGGCAAATCATGCAATGCGAGGCGCTGCCAGTCGCTACAGGGCGACCCGGTGATCAGCGCCTCGTTCATGAAATTATCCGCGACCCGTTCGAGTTGCGAAACGGCATCGGCATCGACAAAGCGCGTGACGACAATTTCGATCACGGCGTGGGCGCTGGCGACCGCGGCGTAAACTTCTGCGGCGCTGTAGGCGTCTGCCAGTGCGCCCGGCACGCCCGGCACGCGCGGCGTGCGCGGCGGCAGATCCGTGCCCATGCGAAACGCGATCTCGGGTTCAATGCCGAATTGACGGGTGTTGCGTGTTGGCGCGCTGAGTGTGGAAAGCCGCGCCGGCGATGACAGCAGGGTGTTGGCGGCAATTGGTGCGCAGATGCCGTTGCGGGCATCGAACAGCGTGACCTTCCAGGCGCCAACAGCGGCGCCCAGTCCCCGTAATACCAGCTGCTGAATGGCATAGGCCTCGGGCAAGGTCGTAGGCGCGACGTCGGCGGGCAGTGCACTCAGGCGCGGCGCGCCGCGGCGCACCGCCAGTAATAGCTGTGCAGCCTGCGCGACGCGATTCTCTGGCGCCTCGGGCATCAGCCGGCACCACGCTTGCCGAGGCGATCAGCCAGCAGGTGCGCCAGCTCGGCGATGCTCGGATTGTCGAAAATATCGGTGATATCGAGCAATCCCGGCCAGCGTTGCTCAATGCTTTCATGCAGAGCCATGAGCTTCATCGAGCTGACGCCCGCTTCAAAAAGGCTTTCATGGACATCAATGCGGCGTCCATCGAGCGCCGCAGCGCTGAGCGCCTGCAACTCATCGATCAGTGGGTTGCTGCCATCAAGCGTGGCACTGTGCTGCGTGGCCAGGGTGCGCAGGGCGGCAAGATCAGCCGCGTTGGCGCCGGCCAGATACTCGGCTTCGAGCAGGTGGCGTTGCACTTTGCCGCTGGTGGTCTTCGGGATGCGTTTGACGGGTACCACGGCTGTGACCTCGAGGCCGGCGTGCTCAGCGAGGCGCCGTGCGACCTGCTGCGCGATGGGCAGAAACCCGGCGATTTCACCACGGTGCAGCACGAAGACCACGAGCTGGTCGGATTCAGCATTGCCTGGGCGTACGGCGCTGACCACGACCTTGCCGAGCTCGATGCCGGCAATATCAAGCGTCAGCGATTCGAGATCATGGGGATAATAATTCTGGCCGTTGACGAAGAGGATTTCCTTGTGGCGCCCGGTTACATACAGCTCGCCCGCGTGTATCGCACCCAGGTCGCCGGTGCGCAGCCAGCCATCGGCGGTGTGCAGCGCTTCATTGGCTTCGGGCGCATCAAGATAGCCGGCGGTTACGTTGGCGCCGCGTATCTGAATGTGGCCGACGTGCTCATCGGGCAGCGCCTGATCATCGTCCGCAGCAATGCGCAGCTCGCACAATGGAACCGCCTTGCCCACGGCGACCAGGGCCAGTGCGCCAGGGTCACCAGGCGCCAGCAGCTTTATGTGCTGACCTGGGTTCAAGTGCTGCCGGTCGAAATGCGACGCATGGTAGGCCGCGCCCATGCGCGGAAAACTCACGGCAACGCAGGCTTCGGCCAGCCCATATACCGGGAACATGCTATTGCGCCTGAGGCCGGCGTTCGCGAGGCGCGTCATGAATTCATCGCACAGCGCCAGATTTATAGGTTCGGCGCCGTTGAAGATCAGTCGTACTGAGCTAACATCGAGCTCGCCCAAGGGCCGTTCTGCCAGCACTTTAAGGTAGTGCCGAAAACCAAAATTGGGTGAGCACAGCAGGGTCGCGCGCAGCCGCGAGGCCAGCTGCAGCCACAGTACCGGCCGGCGGATGAACAGCTCGGTGGCCATATGGTGAATCTGTACGCGATTGGCCAGCAGAAAAATATGCATGCCGATCAATCCCATGTCGTGGGTGAGTGGCATCCACGACAGACTGATATCGCGATCGCAGAATTGAGCCCCGCTGGTTGCGCCCTCCAGGTTGGCGAGCAGATTGGCGTGCGTGAGCACCACGCCCTTGGGCGAACTGGTCGAACCGGAAGAGTATTGAATGAAAGCGGCGTCGCCGGCTTGTGCCGTATGTAAGCGGCCGGGCTGCGTGATGTCGGCCAACTCATCGCTTATCAGCGTGCGGGCCTTGAGCCTGGCGAAGCTGCCTGACTGGTCGTGCTGTTCGGCAAAGCCGCGGATGCGTTCGAGCAGCTTGCGTTCGGTGTACAGGAACGGTTGGCCCAGTTGCGCGGCAATGCGCAGCAGCTTGTGACGATGCTCATCGCTGATGCCGGGAGCTACCGGCACCGGCGTGATGCCGCCGAGTATGCCAGCCCAGAAGGCATCGATGAACGCCTCGTTGCTGTTCAGAAACAGCAGCAGGCGATCGCCCGGTCGTGCGCCCAGCTGCTGCAGGTGATGCAGCACGCCCAGTGCCCGCTGGTACAGTTCGCCATAGCTCAGCGTGCGTGCTTCATGCTCGCCCTCGTGATAAGTGATGGCGCGATCAGCACCGCGATTGGCCTGCAACAGCCCGGTCAGCGTAGTGGCATTCATGGAAGGGCTCATTCTAATCCTATTGCGCAAATCTGCCGTGCGCAGTGGGCGCGGTGCCGGGAACCCATCATAATGGGTCACATGGGAACAATGGGCGGCACGGCGAATCACCACACTGTGAACGGCACCAGGGCGCCCAATGGCGTCGAGATCTCATGCGCCTATCTGCCCCAGCCCCTGAATGGCGCGACCCGAGCGCGGCTGCGGGCGCAACTGCCCTACGGGCGTCGGCTGCGCGCGAGCGCCTCGCCGCGCATGCAGTCACAGGGCCTGCTGGCTGTGGCGCTGGCCTGTGAGTTGCTGACGCGTGTCACGCAGCGTCCGCTGCGGCCTGCGCAGCTGCGTTATACAGCGCTGGGCAAGCCCTATGCCCCGGGCTTTCCCGAGTTCAGCATTTCCCATTCGGGCGGCTGGGTGGTATGCGCGCTGGCCGCTGTAGGCAGGATTGGCATCGATGTGGAAGCCGTGCTCGCGGGCTCGAGGCGCGCGGCGCTGGCTGCCTGGACTGCCAAAGAGGCGACACTCAAGGCCGCCGGCGCGCGCCTGCAGGATCTTCCACAGGTGCAGCTGTGCGGCCGCCGACTGCATTTTCAGGATCGACGCTGGTATTGCCGCGCGCCAATGCTCAGTGTCGACACTGTGCTGCGCGTGGTCAGTTCAGTGCCCATCACCACGCTGCGCCTGCGCAGAATACCGGCCGGTCGCGTGGTGGCCTGGCAGGAAGCGCTGGGATGAACGAGGCCGATAAACCCAGGCAGAGCGATGTGCGGCTGAGCGTCTATCGCCAGGTGCGCATGCCCGGCCGCCATATGAGTCGTGCGCGCCGCGTTGCCTACCGATTCCTGGCACCCTTGGTGGTGGGTCTCATCCGTCTGTGGTGGCGCAGTGTCCGTAGCGTCAGGGTCGTGGGCGAGAATCACCTCGACGCCGTGCTGGCGCGGCACCCGGCATTTCTGCCGGTGTACTGGCATCAGCATCATCTGTTCTGCGCACAGTACCTGCTGGCGCAGCAGGCGACGCGCGCGCTGCGTACCGGGTTTCTGATAAGTCCGTCACTCGACGGCGAGCTGGGCGCCATGATCATGCGGCGGCTCGGTGGTCACGTGATTCGCGGCTCGTCGACGCGCACCGGGGCGCTGGCGATGAAGGAATATTTCCAGGCCCTGATGCGCGAACAGGTTTCGCCGGTGCTCAATCCGGATGGTCCGCGCGGTCCACGATTTCGCTGCAAGCCAGGCGCGGTCATGCTGGCACAGATGTCCGGCCGGGAGATTGTGCCGCTGGCCTACGCCGCCTCGCGTGCCTGGCTGGTGCATTGGGACAAATTCGTGCTGCCGTGGCCGGGCGCGCGTATCGCGATCGCCATTGGTGCGCCGCTCACGGTTCCGCGCGGCACGGGTGCCGCGGGCCTCGAAGCGATTCAGCATGATCTGGAACGGCGCTTACATGAGACATATCGAGCCGCCAAAGCAGCGTTGTCGCAATAACCTGCCTGAAAGTTTCTCAGGAATCGCTGGCACTTAGCTTGCCTTCCTGCGGCGCTGTGGGAGAATTCACGGCTAATGAGCAAACCGCCCATGGCCTTGGTAGGCGATCACAGCGCTTCGGATGTGCTCGCTCCGCAGTTCTGGACCGGGCGCCCGGAACGCGTCCTGCCCGGGCTCGACGTGGCCTGCACCAAGATCGCGGTCGACTTCCAGAACCTGCAGCGGCACAACGCCGATGAGTGCATTCGCCAGAGTCTGACGCTGCTGCGTGAGTCGACCGCCGCCGATGGCGTGTTCAGCGCGTTTTTTGATGCCAGCGGCACGTATATCGAATCCGTGATGACCGCAGACGGCTCTTTCGCACAGTGCCATCCTGAGGGCCTGCGTGGCGTGCCGCTCAATCGACTGCCGTATATCGCGGCGCGCTCCGACCATCTGCGGCTCAGTGAGTTTCGCGATACCGCCACGCCACGACGCGAGCAAAGCGTGGACGCCGGGCTGCTCTCCGAGTTATCAATCGGTGCGGCGCTGCTGGTGAATTTCCGCATTCGCGGCCGCAGCGCCGGACTGCTGGGTCTGGTGTATGGCCTGCCGCGCAGCGCCTTCGACGTCAACCTGCAATTGCTGCTCAAGCTGCTGGGCAGCAGCCTGGCCGCCGGCCTCGAGCGCGTGCGCATGAGTCTGTCGCTCGAGCGCCTGGAGTCGCGCGCCCAGCTGGCGGAGCTGGCGGCCAACGATGGCTTGTGGGATTTCGACGTGGCAGCGCAGCAGACCTATTTTTCACCGCGCTGGCGCACCATGATGGGTTATGACACGGTCGAGCTGAAAAGTGATTTCGACTGGCGCACGCTGGTGCACCCGGAAGACGCCAACAAGGTGCAGAACGCGGTCCGCGATCACGTCGCCGGCAAGACGCCGATGTTTGAGAGCACGCACCGCATGCATCATCGCAGCGGTGAGTGGCGCTGGGTGATGAGCCGCGCCAAAGCCACGCTCGATGCGCACGGTCGTCTGCTGCGGCTGGTGGGTGTCGAGCTGGACATCACCGAGCGCAAACTCTACGAGGAGGCGCTGTTTCGTGAGAAGGAAAGCGCGCAGATCACACTGCAATCCATTGGTGATGGCGTGGTCACCACCAATGCCGCCTCGGTGATCGACTACATCAACCCGGTCGCCGAGCAGCTCACCGGCTGGCGTCTGGAAGACGCGATGGGCAAGCCGGTCGAGGAAATATTCCGCGCCTTTCACGAAGAAACCTGCGAGCCGCTGGAAAATCCGCTGACCGTGGCGATCCGGCGCGCGCGCTCGATCAAATCAGTGCGACCCATGCTGCTGATCCGGCGCGATGGCAATGAGCTGTATGTCGAGAGCACGGCGGCGCCGATTCGCGATGGCGGCGGCCGCACCGCGGGTGGCGTGCTGGTGTTTCATGATGTCAGTGAATCGCGCGAGCTGAACCGGCGCCTGAGCTATCACGCCAGTCATGATCTGCTCACCGGTCTGGTGAACCGGCGTGAATTCGAGAACCGGCTGGAACGCGCGCTCAAGAGCGCCAAGGCGCGCGAGTCCTCGTATGCGCTGTGCTACCTCGATATTGATCAGTTCAAGATCGTCAACGACAGCTGTGGGCACAGCGCCGGCGATGCGCTGCTTGGCCAGGTGGGCGCGCTGCTCAAGTCAAAGGTGCGTTGGCGCGACACGCTCTCGCGCCTGGGCGGCGACGAGTTCGGCATATTGCTCGAGAGCTGCTCGCTCGATGAGGCGATGCGCATGGCCGAAACGCTGCGCGAGGCGGTGCGTAACTTCCGCTTTACCTGGGAAGAGCGCGTGTTCCGGCTCGGCGCCAGCATCGGCGTGGTGCCAATCACCGCCGACAACGAAGACGTGGCCTCGATCATCTCGGCGGCCGACAGTGCCTGCCAGGCTGCCAAGGAGCAGGGTCGCAACCGGGTGCACAGCTTTGCCGAGAACGACATCGAACTGATGCGCCGGCGTCGCGAGATGCAATGGGCGGCGCGCATCAATGCCGCACTCGAGGAGGGTCGTTTCGAGCTGTTCCGGATGGCGATACAGCCGCTGCAGAAGCCGGAATGCGGCGCGCACTACGAGCTGCTGCTGCGCATGCGTGATGAAGGCGGCCGCATTGTCTCACCCGATAATTTCATCGTGGCCGCTGAGCGCTACGGCATCACCCCGAACATCGATCGCTGGGTGATCGAAAACGCCTTTCGCTGGCTGGTGTCGGAAGCCGATGAACGCGAACGGCTGGCGATGTGTTCGATCAATCTCTCGGGCCAGAGCCTGGGCGATGACAAATTTCTGCCCTTCGTCATTGATCAGTTTCAGAAGAGCGGCATCGACGCCAGCAAGATCTGTTTTGAGATCACCGAGACCGCTGCGGTTGCCAGCTTCTCGCAGGCTAATCGATTCATCCATGCGCTCAAGGAGCTCGGTTGCAAATTTGCGCTGGATGATTTTGGCACCGGGCTGTCCTCGTTCGGCTATCTCAAGCACTTTCCGGTGGATTTTCTCAAGATCGATGGCAGCTTTGTGCGTGAGATCCTGCACGACCCGATCGATCGCGAGATGGTGCGCTCGATCAACGAGATCGGGCATCTGACCGGTAAGCAGACGATCGCGGAGTTTGCGGAGAATGCAGAGATCATCCAGATGCTGACCAGCATCGGGGTGGATTTTGCGCAGGGCTATGGGATTGGGATGCCGCAGCGGGTGCTCAAGGCGGTCAACAGCTGACGGCGGTTGGCGCGGCGTGGCGCGTTCGACGCCGGCGCGGGTGCGCCTTCCCCCGCAATGTGGTCGGGCGCCGCCCCTGCGGGGCGGGACCTCGCCGCGAGCGGGCGAAACGGCTTGTTGTCTCGCGGTGACGTGTAGATCGGTACTGCGTTTCGCCTGCGCTCGCGGCGAGGCGCCCTCCAACACATTGCGGGGGAAGGCGCACCCGCGCCGGCGTCGAACGCGCCACGCTGTGGTGGCGGCGGCGGTCAGAAGTTGGTCGCTTGGGGGGCGTTGCGCGCGCTGCGCGCGCGGTCACTGGGGCAGCGTGTAGGGGAGGGGAAGCGGGACGCAGGTAATCAACACTGCGCCTGAAGATGCTGTGGCACCTGCAGCGTCTGGGGCGTCAGACGACGTGGCCGTGCTGTCTGCGGTTGCGGGTAGCGGGGCTACGGCCAGGAACTCTTGGGTGCCGTCGGACAGGGTGACGCTGTCTACCAGCTGGGCGGTGCGGCCGTCGGCGAGGTGCAAGCTGGCGCCGGGCGTTGGTGGCAGTGCATCCGAGGTTGCGAAGCGTTGCATGCGGCGTTTGACGCGGCCGCGGTAGTGGGCGCGGGCGATGACTTCCTGGCCGGTGTAGCAGCCTTTGGTGAATGAGATGGCGCCCACGCAATCGAGGTTGAGCATCTGGGCGATGAACTGGCCGCTGCTGGCGGCGTAAATCTGCGCTTGGCCGTTGGCGATGGCTTGTGCCCTGGCAGCTGCCGTGGCGGCGGGTGCGCCGGGCAGGGCGGCGATGAGCGCACTCACTGGCACGATTTCAATGTTCACCTTGGCGCGCAGCACGAAACGGCGTAGCGCGTCCGCGGCAGCGGGCGCGAGCTCGGCGGGCAGCAGCGCGAATATTTCGTCCCCACTACGCGCTGTGAGCCACAGCAGGGCCAGCACGCGGCCCTGTGGATTGTGCAGGCCGGCGCACAGCAGGCGATCGGCGCTGAGCAGGTCCATGTCGTTGGAGAGTTGACCCTGCAAGAACCTGCGCGCGTCGGCGCCGCCGATGCGCAGCATCGCAAGTGTGGGCGTGGTGTCCGCGGCTGCGCCGCTGGCTGTTACGGTGGCCGGCATGGACGGATTCTGGCACACTCGTGCGTCATGTCGCTGCCGCACGAAAACCCACCAGATCCAGTAACCCCGAACCCTGAGCAGCAGCCGGCGCCTGGCCCGATCACGGCAGTTGTGCGTGTGGCCGAGGTGGATGGGCCGGCCGGGCCGGATCCCACGCGCTTTGGCGACTGGGAGCGCGGCGGGCGCTGTATCGATTTTTAGGGCAGCGCCGCCAGGTAGCCCAAGGAATGCACATGTCACAGCGACCGTTGTCGCCACATCTGGGCGTCTACCGCTTCGCGCACACCATGGCCTTGTCCATTGCGCACCGGATTTCCGGTCTGGCGCTGACACTCGGAATTGGCACGCTGGTCTATTGGCTGATGTGCGCCGCGGCGAGCGAGTCGGCCTATGAGCGCGCCGTGACCCTGCTCTCAGGCTGGTATTTCCGGGTGCTGTTGCTGGCCTGGCTGGCCGCATTCTGTTACCACCTGATCAACGGTCTGCGCCACCTGTGCTGGGATGCGGGCTACGGTCTGGAGAAATTGTCGGCGCGACGCAGTGCCAGGCTGGTCATCGTGCTGGCGTTGGCCAGCCTGCTGTTGCTGAGCTACCTGTTCTGCTGCCCGTACCGGAGTGCATTGTGAGCCTGCGTTCACCGCTCGGGGTGGCGCTTGGGTCCGGCACTGCTGGTGACGGCGTGAATCACTGGTGGTCACAACGCGTCTCGGCACTGGCCCTGGTGCCGCTCACTGTCTGGCTGCTGGTTTCCCTGGTGCGACTGCCGTTGGCGGATTATGCGGCGGTTACCATCTGGATGGGCTCGGGCTGGAACCCGGTGGGGCTCGCGCTCACAGTGCTCGCGGCCTGCTGGCATTCGCGGCTGGGCGTACAGGTGGTGATTGAAGATTACCTGCACGCGCCAGGATTCAAGCTCGCGGCCCTGCTCTGCAATAGCGGCGCCCATGTGTTACTGGCGGCGAGCGGCCTCTATGCCATCCTGCGCGTTGCGCTGCGGGGTGCGGCATGAGCGCCCCTGAATTCATCGATCACACGCATGATGTCATCGTCGTCGGCGCGGGCGGCGCGGGTCTGCGCGCTACCCTGGGGCTGGCCGAGGCCGGGTTGTCGACCGCCTCGATCACCAAGGTGTTTCCGACCCGCAGTCACACGGTCGCGGCGCAGGGCGGCATTTCCGCGGCGCTTGGCAACATGGGCGCCGACGATTGGCGCTGGCACATGTACGACACCGTCAAGGGCTCCGACTGGCTGGGCGATCAGGACGCGATCGAGTTCATGTGCAAGCAGGCGGGCGCCGCCGTCATCGAGCTCGAGCATTACGGCGTGCCGTTCTCGCGCACCGAAGACGGGCGTATCTATCAGCGACCGTTCGGCGGCATGACCACTGATTTCGGCAAGGGCATCGCGCAGCGCACCTGCGCGGCCGCGGATCGCACTGGCCACGCCATGCTGCACACGCTTTATCAGCAGTCGATACGCCACGCGGCCGAGTTCTACATCGAATATTTTGCCGTCGATCTCATCATGGAGAACGGTGCCTGCCGCGGCGTGGTGGCCATCGATCTGGCTGACGGCCGCGTGCATCGCTTTCGCGCCCAGACCACGATTCTGGCCACCGGTGGTTACGGGCGCGCCTGGTTTTCCTGCACCTCGGCACACACCTGCACCGGTGACGGCGGCGGCATGGTGCTGCGCGCCGGTCTGCCGCTGCAGGACATGGAATTCGTGCAGTTCCACCCCACCGGCATTTACGGCTCTGGCTGCCTGATCACCGAAGGGGCGCGCGGCGAGGGCGGGTATCTGACCAATTCAACCGGCGAGCGCTTCATGGAGCGCTATGCGCCCAACGCCAAAGACCTGGCCTCGCGAGATGTCGTCAGCCGCGCCATGACGATTGAAATTCGTGAAGGGCGTGGTGTGGGCGTGCAGCGTGACCACATTCATCTGCACCTTGAGCATCTGGGACCAGAGGTGATCAGGGAGCGCCTGCCAGGCATTGCCGATACGGCGCGCATTTTCGCTGGCGTGGATGTCTCGCGCCAGCCGATCCCGGTGTTGCCGACCGTGCACTACAACATGGGTGGCGTGCCCTGCAATGTGCAGGGCCAGGCATTGACGCTGCGCGCTGGCAAGGTCGAGGTGGTGCCAGGCCTGATGGCGGTGGGCGAAGCGGCTTGTGTATCGGTGCATGGTGCCAACCGGCTCGGCTCGAATTCATTGCTCGATCTGGTGATCTTCGGCCGCGAGGCGGCGCGTCACTGCGCGGCCACCTGCCAGCCCGGTGCTGCGCAAAAGCCGCTGGCCAAAGGTGCGGGCGAGAGTGCCGTGGCGCGCATCGACAGGCTGCGCAATGCCAATGGACCTAAGCCCACGGCGCAGATCCGGCTCGAGATGCAGCGCATCATGCAGATGGACGCGGCGGTATTTCGCACCGGCCAGACCCTGGCCGAAGGCACGCAGAAACTCGCCGGCACGCTGGCGTCTTTCGCCAATGTCGGTGTGAGCGATCGCGGCATGATCTGGAATACCGATCTGATCGAAACCCTGGAGCTCGACAATCTGCTGCTGCAGGCCACGGCGACCATCAATTCCGCAGCCAACCGCCAGGAAAGCCGTGGTGCGCAGGCGCGCGAGGATTTTCCGCAGCGCGACGACCAGAACTGGCTCAAGCACACGCTCTGCTGGGTCGATAGCAGTGGCCAGGCGAGTTTCGGCTATCGACCGGTGCAACTGCAGCCGCTCACCGATGAAGTCGAAAGCGTGGCCCTCAAGGCACGCACCTACTAGTGAAGGATCCACACGATGGTTGAGCTCACTTTGCCCGCGAATTCTCGTCTCGATCGCGCGGCCGGCAAGCAGCACAAGGCACCAGCGGGCGCGGCCCGGGTGCGTACCTTTCGCATCTACCGCTTCGACCCGGCGAGCGGCGGCAATCCGCGCGTTGACAGTTTCGAGATCGATATGGCCGATTGCGGGCCGATGGTTCTGGACGCGCTGCTCAAGATCAAGAATGAAATCGATGCCACGCTGTCACTGCGCCGTTCCTGCCGCGAAGGCATCTGCGGCTCCTGTGCCATGAACATCAATGGCCTGAACACCCTGGCCTGCACGCAATCCTGCGCGGATCTTGGCAAAGGCGATGTCAGCGTCTATCCGCTGCCGCACATGCCGGTGATCAAGGACCTGGTCACCGACCTGACCAATTTCTATGCGCAGTACGCGGCCGTCAAACCCTGGCTGCAGACGCGCACCCCGGCGCCGCCCGACCGTGAGCGCCTGCAGTCGCGCGCCGAGCAGGAAAAGATCGATCGGCCATCAGCGTGCATCCTGTGCGCCTGCTGTTCGACTTCCTGCCCCAGTTACTGGTGGAACGGCGATCGTTACCTCGGACCGGCGGCGCTGCTGGCCGCCTACCGCTGGATCGTCGATTCGCGTGACGAGGCGCTGGGCGAGCGACTCGACGATCTTGAAGACCCGTTTCGCCTCTATCGCTGTCATACGATCATGAATTGCACCGAGGCCTGTCCCAAGGATCTGAACCCGGCGCGGGCCATCGCCAGCATCAAGCGGCTGATGCTCGAGCGCAAACATTGAACAGCACGGTGCCGGGGCAACTGCTCTGGCGGTGCCGGCGCGGCATGAAGGAGCTGGATCTGCTGCTGCAGAACTGGCTCAGGAGCAGCTATCCTCGCGCCACGGAGGCCGAAAGGGCGCGTTTCGAGGCCTTTCTCGAGTTGCCGGACCCTGAAATCGCGCGCTATCTGTTGGGCCATGAACCGCCCGCCGACCCCAGCTTCAGCCCGCTCGTCGCCCAACTGGTCCGATCTCAGGCTTGAAGTGTCGGGGTCAGCGCGCCTGGCGTGGGCCTGGGCGGCGTGGTGCAGCGGCCTCGCCGTGGCCATCTGGGCCGGCAGCGCTCTGCCGGTAGCCGTGCGTGGCGCGGCCGTGCTGCTCACGCTGGCCGGCGCCGGGCGCGGCGTCGTGGTACTGCTGGCGCGGCGAGCCGACGATATAGAGCACCTGTGCTGGCAGGGCGACGGCCGCTGGCTGCTGCGGGATCGCCGTGGTCGCGGCGCTTATGTCCAGCCGCAGACGCCGCAGCGCCTGGGTGCGCTGCTATGGCTACGCTGGCACAGCGACGGGCGGCGCCGAATTCTGATAATCGATGGCGCACTCGTGGAACCGAATGACTGGCGCCGACTCAAAGCCAGATTGAAGTTCAGAACCCCCGGCGGGGTGGACGGCGCCCGATGAGTGTGAACTGGAATACTGCTGTTAGACTGACCCAGGGCAGCGCTCCACGGGGGCAGTTTAGTGCAGGCAACACCCGCAGCATGGCGAATTTACTGATGGCCGCCGATACCGGCGATTTGAGCCTGGTCAGACGGGTGCAGGCAGGTGAACGCGCAGCCTACGATCTGCTGGTTCTGAAGTACCAGCACAAGGTCGTCAAACTGGTGATGCGCTATCTGCGCAACCCGGCTGATGCCGAGGATGTCGCGCAGGAAGCCTTTATCAAAGCCTATCGCGCACTGCCGCAGTTTCGCGGCGACAGTGCGTTTTACACCTGGCTCTATCGCATTGCGATCAACACGGCGAAGAATTCGCTGGTCGCACGCAAGCGCAATCCGGTGGGCTACGAGATTGACGCCCACAATGACGACGCCGGGCCGGACATGCTCAGCCGCCTGCAGGATCCCGATACACCGGAGGGCCTGGCGCTCAGCGAAGAGATTCGCAATATCGTGCAGGCCGCGATCGCCCAGCTGCCCGAAGATCTGCGCAAGGCCATCGTGCTGCGCGAACTTGACGGTCTGAGCTACGAGGAGATCGCCGCCACCATGAACTGTCCGGTCGGCACGGTGCGCTCGCGCATTTTCCGTGCCCGCGAAGCCATTGACAGGCAATTGCGTGAGGTTTTTGACGGCGGCCTGGGCCGCGCACAGGAGTTGTTGTGAATCGAGATGAACTGGATAGTCAGCTGTCGGCCATGTTCGATGGCGAATTGCCCGCCGTAGAATGCGAATTGCTGTCGCGCCGTCTGACGCGCGAAGAGCAGTTGCGCGCCACCTGGTCGCGTTATGCCGTAATCGGCGCGGCCCTGCGTGCCGAGCCAGTGGCCGAGGTCAGGCCCGATTTCGCCAGGCGCGTCAGCGCGCAGTTGCACGGCGCGCCGGCCGCGGCAGCCGTGAACGTGCGGGCCGCGCGGGCGTGGCGCGGCGCGGCGCTGGGCGCTGCGGTTGCGGCCAGTGTTGCTGGTGCGGCCATCATGCTGTTGCGCGGGTCTGTGCCGGCGCAGGAAGAAGCCCTGGTGGCCTACTCGCCGACCGTGGAATACGCGGTGCTGCCGCACGGCACCGACCAGCGGGCAGCGAGCCAGCTGGCGGTATTGCCGGTTGCTCATGGCCGGGCCACTGGCCCGGGCCGTGAGCAGGGCCTTGAGCCGGCCAGTTACGTGGTGCCGCCACGCAGCGCCGGCAATACGCTGGCCATTCCCGCTTCGCTCGCCAACTACGCGATGGCGCACAGTGCCGTGTCGTCGCCACTGGTGCGACGCAGCCTGCTCTCGACGCTCATCGGCAACGAAGCGCTGCTGCCGTTCGAAGATACCGGACCTGCTGCGGCTGATACGCAAACTGATGTTCCGCACTAGCGCGCGTGTAGCCGCCTTCGCCAGCCTGTCCCTGGGTGCTGCCGCCGTTGCGCTGCCAGCCGATGATCCGCGTACCTGGCTGGAACGCATGGGGCACGCCATCGCCACCCGCAATTACCAGGGCACCTTCGTACACGAACACGGCGGGCAGACCGATACCCTGCACATTGTTCACCGTGTCGGCGACAGCGGCGTCGCCGAGCGCATCCAGGCCATGGACGGCTCCGGCCGTGAGTTCGTGCGCCGTGCCGGCCAGTTGCGCACCTATTTTCCCGATCAGCGCGTCGTGCTGGTTGAGAGCACAGCTCAGGAGGGCTTGTTGCTCACTGAACTGCTGCAACTCAATACGGTTGCCCCGCAGCTCTACCGTTTAAGCGAAGCGCCGCAGGCCCGCGTCAGCGGACGCAGCGCTCATGTCATTGATGTCGAGCCGCAGGACGAACTGCGCTACGGCTATCGGGTCTGGATCGACGAAGCCAGCGCCATGCCACTCAAGACGCAGCTGCGCACGCCCGCCGGTTCAGTGGTCGAGCAACTGGTATTCACCGAATTGACCTTGCCCGCACAGATCGACGACAGCGCACTGGAACCGCAGGTCGATGCCCGCGGCTGGCGCTGGCTGCGTCATGACAGCGCTGTGAGGGTGGCGGGGCCCGGTGCGCCTGCCGTGAGCTGGCAGAGCGAGCAACTTCCGGCCGGGTTTCGCATGACGGCGCGTTCCACGCGGCTGCTGCCGGGCGCCAGGTCGGCGGTGACACACCTGGTCTTCAGCGATGGCCTCGCCACGGTTTCGGTATTTGTCGAGCAGTCAGAGCCGGGCGCCGCCGCGCCGGGTCGCCGCGGCGGAACTGCGCACGCCGCGCCGAGCATGACCACACTGGGCCCATCGGTTGCGTTCTCCACTTTTGTCGATGGCCATAAAGTCATCGCGATTGGCGAGGTGCCGGCCGACACGGTACGCGCCATTGCCGGCTCATTGCGCGCTGGCGAGGCGGCGGGCGGCCCGCGCGATGGTGGGCATCAATAATGGCGCCATCGGGCGATGCGCGCCTGACCTTGGTTACGCGTGCCGATTGCCATCTGTGCGAGGAGCTGCAAAGCGAGCTCGAGGCGCTGCGCGGGCGCTACCCGCTACCTGCCGTAGCGCTCGCCGATGTCGATGCTGATCCACAGCTTTTGCAGCGTTATGGCCTCAAGGTGCCGGTACTGCTGCTCGATGGCGTGCCGGTGTGCCATTTCAGGCTGGATCGCGCGGAATTGCTGCGGCTTTTGCGGCTATAATCCGCGCGCCCCGGCCCCTGGGGTCCCGGGTTTGCTACTTGATGCAATTCATACGAAATTTCTCGATCATCGCCCATATTGATCACGGTAAATCGACGCTCGCCGACCGCCTGATTCAGCTCTGTGGTGGCCTGGAAGAGCGCGAAATGCAGGCGCAGGTGCTCGATTCCATGGAACTGGAGCGCGAGCGCGGCATCACCATCAAGGCGCAGAGCGCGACGCTCTATTACGACTCGCCGAGCGGTCAGCGCTATCAGTTCAACCTCATCGATACCCCGGGCCACGTCGACTTTTCCTACGAGGTGTCCCGCAGCCTGGCGGCCTGCGAAGGCGCGCTGCTGGTGGTTGATGCCTCGCAGGGCGTCGAGGCGCAAAGCGTCGCCAACTGCCACACCGCCGTCGAGCAGGGCCTTGAGGTGCTGCCGGTCATCAACAAGATCGATCTGCCCTCGGCCGAACCGGAGCGCGTCGCTGCCGAAATTGAGGAAATTATCGGCATCAGCGCCGAGCATGCGGTGCGCGTCAGCGCCAAGACCGGTGCCGGCGTGCCCGAGCTGCTCGAGGCCATTGTCGCGCGTATCCCGCCGCCTGTCGGCGACCCGCTGGCGCCGCTGCAGGCGCTGATCATCGACTCATGGTTCGACAACTACGTGGGCGTGGTTTCGCTGGTGCGGGTAATGAACGGCACGCTGCGCCAGGGCGAGAAGCTGCGCATGATGTCGACCGGCCGCAGCCACGGCGTCGACAAGCTCGGCTGCTTCACGCCCAAGTCGATGGCCCTGCCAGCCCTGAGCGCCGGCGAGGTTGGCTTCGTCATTGCCGGTGTCAAGGAGATCGATGGCGCGCCGGTGGGCGATACCATCACGCACGAGACACGCCCCTGTGCTGCGCCGCTGCCCGGCTTCAAACAGGTACAGCCGCGCGTGTTCGCCGGCCTGTTTCCGATCAACTCCGAGGACTATGAGAGTTTTCGTGATGCCCTGGCCAAGTTGCGGCTCAACGACTCGGCG
>Ga0315270_10000326_pt1 | contig 26785 bp, 9 predicted proteins | sample C1_bottom_MG_FD_204932 | JGI IMG/M metagenome (GOLD analysis project Ga0315270, IMG submission 204932) | Sediment microbial communities from Yellowstone Lake, YNP, Wyoming, USA - C1_bottom | ecosystem: Environmental > Aquatic > Freshwater > Lake > Sediment | place: USA: Wyoming | collected...
TGCGCGAGTCGAGCGAACCGCGCAGCGTCAGCACCTGATAAACGTCGGCGTCGATCATGGCATTGAATGCACGCAAGTCCTCGAGCGGCAGTTCGCTCAAGTCGATGCCACGCTGCTGCGCCTGCTTCACGGCGGCGGCGACGACTTCATGTGCGTCGCGAAACGCCATGCCTTTGTTCACCAGGTAGTCGGCCAGATCGGTCGCGGTGGCGTAGCCCTTCGCCGCGGCGCGCTGCATCGCCTCGGGATTGACCTTCAGCCCGCCGAGCATCTCGGCAAAGATGCGCAGCGTGTCGCGCAGCGTGTCCGCGGTGTCGAACAGCGGCTCCTTGTCTTCCTGGTTGTCTTTGTTGTAGGCCAATGGCTGGCCTTTCATGAGCATCAGCAGTCCCATCAGATGGCCCACCACACGCCCGGTCTTGCCGCGCGCGAGTTCGGCAACGTCGGGATTCTTCTTCTGCGGCATGATCGAGCTGCCGGTGCAAAAACGGTCGGGCAGGGTGATGAAGCCGAAGTTCTGGCTCATCCACAGCACCAGTTCTTCGCTCAGGCGCGAGACATGCACCATGCACAGCGCGGCGGCGGCGCTGAACTCGATCGCGAAGTCGCGGTCGCTCACGGCGTCGAGGCTGTTCTGGCAGACGCAGGCGCTGCCTTGCGCATCCACCATCCCCAGGCTGCGCGCGACGCGCTCGCGCTGCAGCGGGTAGCTGGTTCCGGCCAGCGCCGCCGCACCCAGCGGCAGCTGGTTCGTGCGCACGCGCACTTCGGCAAAACGCTGCGCATCGCGCGCGAACATCTCGACATAGGCGAGCAGGTGGTGGCCAAAGCTCACCGGCTGCGCCACCTGCAAATGGGTGTAGCCGGGCATGATGGTTGCGGCGTGGCGCGACGCCACTTCGACCAGCGCGCGCTGCAAGGCGACGAGCAAGATGTTCAGAGCGTCGATCTCGTCGCGCAACCACAACCGCACGTCGGTCGCAACCTGGTCGTTGCGCGAGCGCGCGGTGTGCAGGCGTTTGCCGGCGTCGCCGACGAGCTGCGTCAGGCGTGCTTCGATGTTCAGGTGCACGTCTTCGAGTTCGAGTTTCCACTCGAACCGGCCGGCCTCGATGTCATCGCCGATCTGCGCCAGGCCGCGCTGAATCGCTTCATGGTCGGCGTGGCTGATGATGCCTTGATGCGCCAGCATGTCGGCATGCGCCAGGCTGCCGGCGATGTCGGCACGCCACAGGCGCCGGTCGAAGCCCACGCTCGCCGTGTAGCGCTGTACCAGTTCGCTCATCGGCTCGGAGAACAGCGCCGACCACGCCTGGGACTTGCGCTCGAGTGGGTTGCTGGTCATGATGTGTGAGGGATGACGCAGAGAAGGCGATCGCCGCTGCGTCGGAGTTGGAGACAATGCGCGACACGCCACACGCCGCGCAGCGTGCCGATTCTATCGAGCCGCCCAGGCTCCTGACGGTCGATGCGTGTTGCCTGCTCCTCGCCGAACGTTTGTTTGCACACCTTGGCCGACCCCGACACGCCCGCATCCGACAACTCGACCGCGCCGCCGTCCTCCAGCTTCGCGGCGTCCGCCTTCGGTACCGGGCAGCCGCAGGCCGCGCCGCGCGCCGACTCGTTGTTCGACGTGTGCCATGTCGGTGTCGTCTTGCGCGCCTTGTTGTTCGTGCACATGGTGGTGCTGATCGCCTCGAGTTTCCAGGCCACGGGCGTGCAATCCTGGCTGCTGCAGGTGGCCGCCGCTTCGGCCGGCGCATTGCCCGGCGTGTTGCTCTGGCTGCTGTTGACCTGCGCGCTGAAGCGCCCGATCACGGCCTTGCCCGAGCCCGGCCAGTGGTTCGCCCTGGTGGCGATGGGCGCGCTGTGCGCCGCGGCGGGGGCCTGGCTCGCGGGCTTGCCGGGGGCCGAGGTTCTTGCGGGCCCGGGTCTGATCCCTCCGGCGTTGTCGGGCGCGGCAATCGCGGCCGCGATGTTCCTCTGGCTGCGCATGCGCGCACAGGCGCTGCTGCCGGTGCAGACGGCGGCGCGCCTGGCCGAACTGCAATCGCGGATTCGTCCGCATTTCCTGTTCAACACGCTGAACACGGCGTTGACACTGGTGCGGCTCGATCCGGAACGCGCCGAAGGCGTGCTCGAAGATCTCGCCGAATTGTTTCGTGTCGCGCTCTCGGACAACGGTGAAGCGGTGACGCTGGCGCAGGAGGTCGAACTCGCCAGGCGCTACCTGGCGATTGAGCAAATCCGCTTTGGCAGCCGCATGAAGGTCGAGTGGCAGCTTGACGCCGCCGCCTCGGCAGCGCGCCTGCCTCCCCTGCTGCTGCAGCCCCTGGTCGAAAACGCGGTGCGCCACGGCGTCGAGCCGGCTGCCCAGGGCGCCACGATCCTGGTTCGAACCCGGGTGCGCCTGGGGCGCGCCGAGGTTCTGATCTTGAACGACGTTCCGAATCCGTCTTCACAGCCGGGAACCGGCATGGCGCTGGCCAATGTGCGCGAGCGCCTGCGCCTGATGCACGACGTGGCGTCGCAGTTCGAAGTGCGGCGCGTCGACAACACGTTTCGGGTGCGGATCCTGCTGCCGCTGTGAGAGCGACCTCGTGAGCGCGAAGACGCCATTGCGGGTGCTGCTCGTCGACGACGAAGAACTGGCACGGCTGCGCCTGCGCAGCCTGCTCGGCGAGTGCCGCGAACCCACGGCGCTGGTCGCCGGTGAAGCGTCGAACGCGGCGCAGGCCCTGGCCTGGCTCAGCACCCAGGTCTGCGACGTGGTCTTGCTCGACATTCAGATGCCGGGGCGCGACGGCACGCAGCTCGCTGCGGAACTGCGCCAGTTGCCCAGGCCGCCGGCGGTCGTGTTCGTCACCGCGCACCCGGAGCATGCGTTGAAGGCGTTCGATCTTGCGGCGCTGGACTACCTCACCAAACCCGTCAAGCGCGAACGCCTCAACGCCGCATTGCAGCGTGTCGCGGCGCAGGTGGCTCAGGGCACGCCCGAGGCGACGCCGGCCGAAGATGAAAGTGCCGCGATCGTCGTCAGCGACCGCGGTCGCGTCGTGCGCGTGCCGTTTGCCGAGATCCTGTACTTCAAGGCTGAACTCAAGTACGTCACGCTGCGCACCAAGGCGCACAGCTATGTGCTCGACGACTCGCTGTCCGATCTGGAAAAGCGATTGGGCGATCGGTTCCTGCGCGTGCACCGCAACGCCCTCGTCGCCCGTAGCGCGCTGCGGACGCTGGAGCGGCGCATCTTGCCTGGCCCAGCGGACGACGAAGGCGGCGAGAGCTGGGCGGTGTGCCTGGCGCCGGTGGATGAGTGGCTGGCCGTGTCGCGCCGCCAGGTCGCCGCAGTGCGCGAGGCCCTCGTCGCCGCAGGTCGCTGAGCCCGGACACAAACAGTCCTGAGGACTGTTTGTGCCTGGCGAAGAGTCCGAGCTCTGCGAGGACGCGGCCTGCAAGGCGAGCCCGGACACAAACAGTCCTGAGGACTGTTTGTGGCAGGCGTTGGGTCCGAGCTCTGCGAGGACGCGGCCTGCAAGGCGAGCCCGGACACAAACAGTCCCGATATGAACTCGCATTCAATTGAATGAGATTTGGTGGATGCAGATGATCCACCGTCGTCTGTCCGCGCCCGGTCAGCATGCCGACGTCGTGGCGGCAGGGCGGCGGCGGCGCCCCCGTTCTCCGGCCCACGCTCGCGGGCGGCCGTGGATGCCTGTCACGCGCAGCCGCATCAACACCGCTGTGCCCTGCAATCTTGGGGGGCGACCGCGAATCGGGCCTGCGCCCGGGGGCACCACCACCGCCCTGATGCATCCGGGTTGGCATGCCAAGCCTTCGCATGCCACCCGGTGCTGGGGCAGGTGGCTTGGGGTACGGGCGCAGGCTCCATTCGCGGTGGCCGCGACCAGCGCACGAACAGACGGTGTTGATGGCGCGACGCCTGCGAACTGAATACGGTGCCCCGCGAGCGTGGGCCGGAGAACGTGCCCCGGGCCACCTGCCCCTGCTCCACGCTTGCACGCAGACCGCTGCGAACGTCAGCAACTGGCCGACTGCCAACCGGCTTTCCAATGAGTGAAAGCGAATCCTTATGAGGACTATCTGTGGCGGGCGTTGGGTCCGAGCTCTGCGAGGACGCGGCCTGCAAGGCGAGCCCGGACACAAACAGTCCGGCGCGCGGCCTCAGCCGGGAACGGCTGCGTTGAGTTCCAGCATGCGCGCCTGGAACGCCGCGGCGGCGAGCGGCTTGCTGCCCAGGTAGCCCTGGAAGCTGTCACACCCCAGGCTGCGCAGCAGATCGCGCTGCGCTGCGTTTTCCACGCCTTCGGCGACCACCCGCATGCCCATGCTGTGGGCGAGCACGATCATCGCTTTGACGATCGCACAATCGGTTCCGCCGTCCGGTGTGCCGTCGATGAACGACTTGTCGATCTTCAACTCGTCGAGCGGAAAACGCTTGAGGTAGTTCATCGACGAGTAGCCGGTACCGAAGTCGTCGATCGCCAGTTCGCAGCCCAGGCCGCGCAATTCCTCGAGCTGCTTGCGCGTGTGCTCGACGCGGTCCACCAGCATGCTCTCGGTGAGCTCGATCACGAGTTGTCCACGCCCGATCGCGTGGCGTGCCATCGCATTGCCCACCGCCCGCACCAGGCCGCCTGCGGCCAGGTCCTGGCGCGTCACATTCACCGCCAGCTTCACATCGCCCAGGCCGGCGTCGCGCCAGACCGCCATCTGGGCACAGGCCGTGGCGATCACCCACTCGTCGATTTCGACGATCATGCCGGTTTCCTCTGCGATCCCGATGAACTCTGCCGGCGGCACCAGCCCGACCCCGGGCCGCAGCCAACGCAACAGGGCTTCGGCGCCGACGACGCGGCCGCTGATGAGGTCGATCTTGGGCTGGTAGTGCAGAACCAGTTCGCCGCGTTCGATCGCACGCCGCAGTTCGGTCTCGAGCGTCAGTCGTTCGACCGACGCGCTGTTGAGTTCGGTCGAGTAGAACTCGAAGGTGTTGCGGCCATTGCTCTTGGCATGGCGCATGGCCGCCGCCGCGTTGCGCCGCAGGGTCTCGCTGTTTTCCCCGTCGCCGGGGTAGACCGAGATACCGATGCTGGAGGTGACGAACAACTCCTGACCTGCGTGCTGGATCGGTCGCGACATCGTCGCCAGGATGCGGCGTGCCAGGCGCTCGGCTACGTCGGGCGTCTTGATGTTGGGTATCAACAGCCCGAATTGGTCGCCTTCGAGTCGGCACAGCAGCGCGTCGGAGCGCCGCGCGCAGGCCTTCAGGTGCTTCGAGATCGCCTCGAGAACGCGGTCGCCCGCGCTGTGGCCAAGGCTGTCATTGATCTGGGTGAACCGGTCCAGCCCGAGCTGCAGTACGGCCAGCGCGCCGGACTCCTCCCTGGCTTTGCCCAGGGCTGAGAGCAGGTGCTCGGTGAACACGCGCTGGTTGGGCAGGCCGGTGAGCAGATCCTGGTTCGCGAGCCGATCCTGGTACACCTTGAAGACCAGGCTGTTGCGAACCCGCAGCACCAATTCGCTGGGATCGACCGGTTTCGAGAGGAATTCGGTTGCGCCCAGTTCGAGCGCCTCCAGTTTGTTCGCGGTCTGGTTCGACGCTGTCAAGATGATGACGGGCGTGTAGCGCAAGGCGTCGTCATTTCGAACCTGCGCCAGGACTTCGAAGCCCGACATGCCGGGCATCATCAGGTCGAGCAGCAGCAGCCCGGGGCGGTGCCGCCGCGCTGCCTCGAATGCGAGCAGCGGGTCGTTGAGCACGACGAAGCGCCGATACCCCGCCTCTTCCAGGTAGGCCTGGATGACGTCGGTCATCATCGGATCGTCGTCGACCATCATGATGGTGACGTCGAACATCCCCGAGGCCTGGGCCGCCGAAAGCTCGCCAGGGAGGGTCATGCCGCCCCCCAGCGTCAGGGGCGAGGAGATCTCCCAGCGTGCGTGGCGTGACGGAACCGAGTCTATGTCCAGTGACCCCGGTTGTGAGTCGAAGTCTGCGACGTTCGTGGGCATGATGGCGGGCTCAGAGGCTGAGAGTTTTTCGAGCGTGCCCGAGCAGCGCGCCAGAAGGCGCATGATCTAGGCGCAAAGCGCAGGCATAGCTCGGGCTATGGCGAGCATTTGCAACGACGAGCAGGCGTCTTCTGGCGTGATGAGCGGGCATGATCGAAAGACTCTCAGCCTCTCAGACCAGGGCAGGGGTCTTCGGGAGTTGCTGTGGCGCTGCCGAAGCCTCATCCGGAATGACGATGCGCTGCACCAGCGCTTGCAGCTGCTGCAGCACATCGTCGGCGGCTCCAACGTCGCGGCGTTGTGCGTGCTGCTCGAGGTCGCGCGCCGGTTCGAACAGCGCGTCGTAGCCCACCGTGCCGCCGGACCCCTTGAGCCAATGCGCAAGCGCCGCCAATTCATCCAGATCGCCACGCGCCTTTGCATCGAGCATGGCCTGCAGCTTGGCCGGCAACTGCAATGCGAAGTTGCGCACCACGCTGCGCAAGCGGGGGTGCTGTGCCAGGCGCGAGACGATCGGATCACCGGCGGCCGAGGGCTGCGCCACGCCGTCGCGCAGCTCTGCCCCGGCGCTGTGCGCTGCTGCGGCAGCGGGTGCGGGCAGCGGCTCGGCGTCGGGCGCGACGCGCCGTCCGTCCAGGTGCAAGGCGAGTTCGGCCAGCATCGAATCGATGGCGACCGGCTTCGTCAGGTAGCCGCTGAACCCGGCCGCTGCGATCTCGCCCTCGAAGCCCTTCATCGCGTTCGCGGTGAATGCGAGCACGGGTACGGTGCAACCCCGCTCGCGCAGCAGGCGTGTCGCGGTGAAGCCGTCCATCACCGGCATCTGTGCGTCCATCAAGACCAGATCCGCGCCGACGCCGGCCATGTGCTCGAGCGCCGCGAGACCGTGCTGCGCTTCGCTGACCCGCAGACCCGCGCCTTCGAGCACGAGGCGTACCAGCTCGCGGTTGTCTGCGCTGTCGTCGACCACCAGCACATGTGCCGGCGCGAACCGCCAGGGCGCGGCATGCGCGATGCCGGGCTCGGCATCGGCGGCGGCCAGCGATTCCGGCGTCAGCCACTCAACCCCTTCGAGCGAACCGGTCTCGAGCGTCACGCGAAACGTACTGCCCTGGCCCGGCACACTGGTCGCCGTGACATCGCCGCCGAGCGCCCGCGCGAAGCGTCGGCTGATCGCCAGGCCGAGGCCGGTGCCGCCGAACTGGCGCGTGATCGACGCCTCGGCCTGCACAAAAGGCTCGAAGATTGCTTCGAGCTTGTCGGAGGCAATGCCGATGCCGGTGTCGTTGATCTCGATCACCAGTGGCCGGTTCGGTGCTTCGGGTGCCATGCGCATCACGACAGTAACGGCACCTTGCTGGGTGAACTTGAGCGCATTGCCGATCAGGTTCGTCACGATTTGACGCAACCGCATGGCGTCGGTCAGCACGCGGGCCGGCAGCGCTTCGGGGAATTCGACGCGCAACGCAACGCCGGCCTCGTCGGCCCGCACCTGCAGCACGCGCACCACCTCTTGCACCACGCCGTGCGCGGAGCAGGCAATGCGCTCGACGTCGAGCCGGCCGGCTTCAACCTTCGACAGATCGAGAATGTCGTTGATGATTTCGAGCAGATGCTTGCTGCTGCCTTGAATGATGTCGAGGTACTTGCGCGTCGGCGCAACGCCTTGCTGGCCGTCACGCCGCAGCAGTTCGGTGAAGCCCAGGATCGCGGTCATCGGCGTGCGCAGTTCGTGGCTGATGTTGGCCAGGAAGTCGCTCTTGGCGCGGTTCGCGGCCTGCGCATCGTCGCGCGCCAGGCGCAGCTCGATCTCCTTGTCTTCGACCGCGGTCACGTCGTCCAGGCTCACCAGCACGCCCGCCGGCACGCCCTCCGCGCCGAGCACCGGAGAGCAGTTGACCATGAAGGTGCGGCGCTTCTTTTGCGCGTCTTCCAGGTACATCATCACGTTGTGGCGCACCCGGGCGTCCTGCAGCGACGCGGCCCATGGCGTTTCGGCGCTGGGAATGCGGGCCTGCGCCTGATTCGTCCACTCCAATTCAGCAGCGAGTTTGCCGATCAGGTCGTCGCTGCGCCGGCCGACGACCTCGCCGAAAGCCTGGTTGGCGAGCACGATGTGGCCCTTCGGGTCGAGCACCAACAGGCCTTCGGCGAGGCTGTCGAATGCGGTGCGCACCCGGCCCGGGATCGAACTCGACGGGTCGAGATGGCGCAACATGCGGCGCAGGTAGAGGTAGAACAAGGTGAAACAACTTGCGACGACGGCGCCGATCAGCTTCATCGGCGCCGAACTCAGCACCCCCCACCATCCGGCTGCGCCGAGCGGTACGAAACGCAATTCAGCGTGGCCCCAATGGGCGGTGCCCTGCAGGATCGGCACGATCAGCTGGGCGTCGGTCGACACTGCCTTGGACTGCTTTTGCCATTGGCTCTCATGCTCGCCGAATTCAATCAGGAGCACGCCATCGACACGCCGCAGCCCGATCGACAGCAGATCGGGGTTGCGCCGCACGATGAAGCCAAGCAGGTTGCGCAACTGCGAGTCTTCCTGTTCGTCCATCAGCGCAGTGGTGCTCGCGGCCACCGCCTCGGCCAGCGCAACGCGGCCGGCGCGCACGGCACCGTCGCGGTCGGGAATCAGGCCGAAATGGAGCGCGACGAGCAGCATGCTCAGCACCATCGAGCTCAGGCCCAAGGCCAGATGGGTGCGCGTTGACAGGCCCTTCACGCCGGCTCCTCCAATGAACGCGGGTCGGCCGGCGCCTTGGCCTGCGCTTGCAGCGTGCCGGTGGCTTGCGCCGAGGTCGCCGCCTGCGCCGAGTTCGCGCCGTTCGACGCGCCGTTGGTTCGCGTCGTGCCCGGCTTGCTGAACATCCTTTCGAGTGCGCTTTCGGCATCGCGGTCGTCGCGCGCCGGGTCGTCCTTGGGGTCACGGCGCTTCGAGCGGGCCAGCACCGGCAACGGGTCGACCGAGGTCCAGGCGGGCAGCGCCGACATCAGGCTGGCCATGAGCACACCACCGCGCGCCAGCCACAACACATAGCCGATGGACAGGCCGCTGACCAGGATGGCACCCGCGAACTGCAAGTTCTGCACCGCGTGCCGGCGGGTCTGCTCGGCGTCGTGAAGCTGGTTCAGTTCCTTGCCCAGCAGGCGCTCGCGCAATGCGCTCACCAGATCGAGCTTGACCAGTCCCGGGGTGGCGGCGTCTACGCTGCCTTCGGACACCAACGCAAAATGGTCCAGGTTGGTGACGGGTGTCGTGTAGGTGTCGCGAGTGGTCAGGCCGTCCGGAGCGAGGGCCGAGCTTGTTGCCGCATTCAAGCGCGCCTGCATCGGTTCGTACACAGCATCGCTGCGCTCCGACAACAAGTCCTGTGACAGGCGGCCCGGCCCAGGGGCAAGCGCCTGCGGCTTGGCGACAACCGGCTTTGCGGCTTGCACCGGGGCGGGGCTTGGCGGCGCCTGGGTTGGCGGCGGGTTCGACGCGACCGGAAATGGGTTGACCGGCGGCGGCGGGGGCGCAGCTTCGATGAAGACGCCGGGGCTCGGCGCCGTGACCACCGAGACACCGTCGCTCAAAGTGAGCGAATAGGTCGGGCTCGCGCCGCTGGCGTCGACGACAAAGCGCACTGCGCCGGCGTTCACCTCGGCCTGGTTGAAGCCGGTGATCGCCACACCCGGCGCCGCGAGGTATTCGAACTGGCCACCGACGACGCCGCTCACCGCATAGTTGAGCGCGTCCGCGGCACTCTCCTGGTCGGTGCCGAGCAGGACCAGGGTCGTGCCGCCTTTGGACAACAACAACCAATTGACGACGATGGTGGGCGGCTCGTTGACGTTGATGACGTCGATCGAGAGCGACTGCTGCGCCTGCAAGCTGCCGTCGGACACGCTGACGATCACTTCGTAGCGGTTGTCGGCGTTGGCGTCGGCCGGCTGTTCCGAGTCGGGCGCAACGACGAACCTCAACGCTCCGCTCGCTGCATCGATGCTGAAGCGCGCCGCATCGGCGCCGCCGCTGATGGCAAAGCGCAGCACGTCGAGCGCGTCCGCGTCGGTGGCGGTGATGGTCGTGACCTGCAACGAGTTTTCGGCCAGCGCGATCGTCGCCGCCGGCGCGCCGCCATTGCTGGTGATGACGGGTGCGTCGTTGGTATTCGTGAAACTGACCGTCGCCGCCTGTGCCACGCCGGCATTCACGCCATCGCTGGGCGTGAGCTGGTAGGCGGGTGCGGCTTCAGCGCCGTCGCTGACAAAGCGCACCAGACCGGCGTTGACGTCGGCCTGCGTGAAGACGGTGACAGCCACGCCGGGCGCACCAGCAAGCTCGAAGGTCCCGCCTGACAGGCCGCTGACCGTGAAGCTGATTTGCGCGGAGCTGGAGTCTGCATCGGTGGCGGCGATCACGGGAACAGCGCTGCCACCTTGAACGATGCTCAGGCGGTTGGCGCCGAGAACCGGCGCAGTGTCATCCAGGTTGATGACCGTGACGCTGATTGCCTGCGTGCTGGCCAGGCTGCCGTCGCTGACCTGCACCGTCACGTCGTAGACGTTGTCGAGGTTCGCGTCGCTCGGGCTCTCGTAGTCGGGTGCGCCGGCGAAGCTGAGCACACCGGTGGTCGGGTTGATCGTGAACCGGGCTGCATCGGCGCCGCCGCTGATCGAAAAGACGAGTGTCTGCGCCGGCAGGTCGGCATCGGTGGCGGTGAGGGTAATGATCGGCGTCGAACCTTCGTTGACAGCTTGATTGCCGATCGCGGCCAGCACCGGGGCGACGTTGGTGTCGCCGACGAAGATCGTGAAGGTTTCGCTGTCGGTGATGTTGCCTGTGCCGTCGTCGGTGACGGTCACTGTCACCGATGGCGTGAGGCCGCCTTGTGACTCGGTCGGGCTCCAGCCGAAGGCGCCGGTCGAGGCATCGATCGTCATGCCCAGGGCAAGCGAGGCAGCGTCGAGCGAGTAGGTCAGCGTCTGGCTTGGCAGGTCGGCGTCGGCAGCGCTTGCAGTAAAGCTCAGCGTCGCGCCTTCGTTGACGCGCTGGTTGCCGATGGCGGCCAGCACTGGAGCCAGGTTCGTGTCACCGACCGTGATCGTGAACGTCTCGCTGTCGGTGAGGTTGCCTGTGCCGTTGTCGGTGACGCTCACCGTGACTGAGGGCACCAGGCCGCCCTGCGCTTCGGTCGGCGTCCAACTGAAGACGCCGGTCGAGGCGTCGATCGTCATGCCCAGCGCCAGCGAGGCAGCGTCGAGCGAATAGGTCAGCGTCTGGCTCGGCAGGTCGGCGTCAGTCGCGGAAGCCGTGAAACTCAGCGTCGCACCCTCGATGACGCTATGGTTGCCGATGGCGGCCAGCACCGGGGCGACGTTGGTGTCACCGACCGCAATCGTGAACGTCTCGCTGTCGGTCAGGTTGCCTGTGCTGTTGTCGGTGACCGTCACTGTCACGGACGGCGTGAGGCCGCCCTGGGCTTCGGTCGGCGTCCAGATGAATGCGCCGGTCGAGGCACTGATCTTCATGCCCAGCGCCAGCGACGCGGCATCGAGCGAATAGGTCAGCGTCTGGTTCGGCAGGTCGGCGTCGGTGGCGCGGGCAGTAAAGCTCAGCGTCGCGCCTTCGTTCACCGACTGATTGCCGATCGCAGCCAGCACCGGGGCGACGTTGATGTCACTGACGAAGATCGTGAAAGTTTCGCTGTCGGTGAGGTTGCCTGTGCCGTTGTCGGTGACGGACACCGTGACCGATGGAGCCAGGCCCCCCTGGGCTTCGGTCGGGGTCCAGTTGAAGACGCCGGTCGAGGCGTCGATCGTCATGCCCAGCGCCAACGACGGTGCATCGAGCGAATAGGTCACTGTCTGGCTCGGCAGGTCGGCGTCGGAGGCGCTGGCGGTAAAGCTCAGCGTCGCGCCTTCGCTGACGTTATGGTTGCCGATGGCGGCCAGCACCGGCGGGAGGTTGGTGTCACCCACCGTGATCGTGAAGGTCTCACTGTCGGTGAGGTTGGCTGTGCCGTTGTCGGTGACGGTGATCGTGACCGACGGCGCCAGGCCGCCCTGGGCTTCGGTGGGGCTCCAACTGAAGACGCCGGTCGAGGCATTGATCGTCATGCCCAGCGCCAGCGAGGGCACATCGAGCGCATAGCTCAGCGTCTGGCTCGGCAGGTCGGCATCTAGCGCGGCTGCGGTGAAGCTCAGCGTCGCGCCCTCGTTGACGCTGCGGTTGCCGATCGCCGCCAGCACCGGGGCGGCGTTGGTGTCACCGACCGCAATCGTGAAGGTCTCGCTGTCGGTGAGGTTGCCTGTGCCGTTGTCGGTGACGGTCACCGTCACGGATGGCGCCAGACCGCCCTGGGCCTCGGTCGGGGTCCAGCTGAGGACGCCGCTCGAGGCATTGATCGTCATGCCCAGTGCCAGCGAGGCAGCGTCGAGCGAATAGGTCAGCGTCTGGCTCGGAGAATCGGCGTCGGTGGCGCTGGCGGCAAAGCTCAGCGTGGCACCTTCGTTCACCGTTTGATTGCCGATGGTGGCCAGCACCGGAGCCAGGTTGGTGTCACCGACGAAGATCGTGAAAGTTTCGCCGTCCGTGAGGTTGCCTGTGCCGTTGTCGGTGACGGACACCGTGACCGATGGCGCCATGCCACCCTGGGCTTCGGTCGGGGTCCAGTTGACGACGCCGGTCGAGGCGTCGATCGTCATGCCCAGAGCGAGCGAGGGCGCATCGAGCGAATAGATCAGGTTCTGGCCCGGCAGGTCGGCATCTAGCGCGGATGCCGTGAAGCTCAGCGTTGCACCTTCGTTCACCGACTTGTCGCCGATCGCAGCCAGCACCGGGGCGATATTGGTGTCAGCCACCGTGATGGTGAAGCTTTCGCTGTCGATGAGGCTGCCTGTGCCGTTGTCGGTGACAGTGATCGTGACCGACGGTGTGAGGCCGCCCTGGGCTTCGGTGGGGGTCCAGCTGAAGACGCCAGTGCTGGAATCGATCGTCATGCCCAGCGCCAGCGAGGGCACATCGAGCGAATAGGTCAGCGTCTGGCTCGGCAGGTCGGCGTCGGTGGCGCTGGCGGTGAAGCTCAGCGTCGCACCTTCGTTCACCGACTGGTTGCCGATGGCGGCCAGCACCGGCGCGAGGTTGGTGTCACCGACGGTGATCGTGAACGTCTTGCTGTCGGTGAGGTTGCCTGCGCCGTTGTCGGTCACCGTGATCGTGACCGACGGGGTCAGGCCACCTTGGGCCTCGGTCGGCGTCCAGCCGAAGACGCCGATCGAGGCGTCGATCGTCATGCCCAGCGCCAGCGAGGGCGCGTCGAGCGAATAGGTCAGCGTCTGGCTCGGAGAATCGGCGTCGGCAGCGCCGGCAGTGAAGCTCAGCGTCGCGCCTTCGTTCACCGACTTGTTGCCGATCGCTGCCAGCACTGGAGCCAGATTGGTATCACCGACGAAGATCGTGAAAGTTTCGCCGGCGGTGAGGAAGCCTGTGCCGTTGTCGGTGACGGTCAGCGTCACCGATGGCGTCAGACCGCCTTGGGCTTCGGTCGGTGTCCAGCTGAACAAGCCGCTAGAGCCATTGATCGTCATGCCCAGCGCGAGCGACGCGTCATCGAGCGAATAGGTCAGCGTCTGGATTGGCAGGTCGGCGTCGGTGGCGCTGGCAGTGAAACTCAGCGTCGCACCTTCGATCACGCTCTGGTTGCCGATGACGGCCAGCACCGGCGGGACGTTGAGATCACCGACCGTGATCGTGAAGGTCTCACGGTCGGTGAGGTTTCCTGTGCCGTTGTCGGTGACCGTCAATGTGACCGAGGGCGCCAGGCCGCCCTGGGCCAAGGTCGGAGTCCAACTGAAAGCTCCCGTGGCGGAATCGATCGTCATGCCCAGAGCAAGCGACGCGGCGTCGAGCGAATAGGCCAGCGTCTGGCTCGGCAGGTTGGCGTCGGTCGCGGAGGCAGTGAAGCTCAGCGTCGCGCCTTCGTTGACGCTCTGGTTGCCGATCGCAGCCAGCACCGGCGGCACGTTGGTGTCGCCGACCGAGATCGTGAAGGTCTCGCTGTCGGTGAGGTTGCCTGTGCCATTGTCGGTCACCGTGATCGTGACTGAGGGTGTCAGACTGCCCTGGGCACCCGTCGGAGCCCAAGTGAAAGCCCCCGTGGTGGAATCGATCGTCATGCCCAGAGCCAGCGACGGGGCGTCCAGCGAATAGGTCAACGTCTGGCTCGGCAAGTCGGCATCCAGCGCGGATGCCGTGAAGCTCAGCGTCGCGCCGACGAGGACGCTGTGGTTGCCGATCGCGGCCAGCACCGGGGCGACGTTGGTCTCAAGCACCGAGATCGTGAACGTCTTGCTGTCGGTGAGGTTGCCCGCACCGTTGTCGGTGACGGTCACCGTCACCGATGGCGTGAGGCCGCCCTGGGCTTCGGACGGCGTCCAATTGAAGATGCCGGTCGAGGCGTTGATCCTCATGCCCAGGGCGAGCGACGCGGCATCGAGCGAATAGGTCAGCGTCTGGCTCGGAGAATCGGCGTCGGTGGCGCTCGCGGTGAAACTCAGCGCAGCACCTTCGCTCACTGCCTGATTGCCGATGGTGGCCAGCACGGGAGCCAGGTTCGTGTCACCGACGAAGATCGTGAAAGTATTGCTGTCGGTGAGGTTGCCTGTGCCGTTGTCGGTGACGGTCACGGTCACGGACGGCGCCATGCCGCCCTGCACTTCGGTCGGGGTCCAGCTGAAGACGCCGGTGCTGGAATTGATCGTCATGCCCAGCGCCAGCGAGGGCGCATCGAGCGAATAGGTCAGGGTCTGGCTCGGCAGGTCGGCATCCAGCGCGGATGCAGTGAAGCTCAGCGTCGCGCCTTCGTTCACCGATTTGTTGCCGATCGCAGGCAGCACCGGCGCGACGTTCGTGTCATTGACGGTGATCGTGAAGGCCTCGCTGGCGCTGAGGTTGCCTGTGCCGTTGTCGGTGACCGTGATCGTGACCGACGGCGTCAGGCCGCCCTGGGCTTCGGTCGGGGTCCAGTTGAAGACGCCGGTTGAGGCATTGATCGTCATGCCCAGTGCCTGCGACGGGGCGTCGAGCGAGTAGGTCAGCGTCTGGCCCGGCAGGTCGGCGTCGGTGGCACTGGCGGTGAAACTCAGCGTCGCGCCTTCGTTCACCGATTTGTCGCCGATCGCAGCCAGCACCGGCGCGACGTTGGTGTCAACCACCGTGATCGTGAAGGTCTCGCTGGCGCTGAGGTTGCCTGCGCCGTTGTCGGTCACGGTGATCGTGACTGGCGGCGTGAGGCCGCCCTGGGCCTCGGTCGGGGTCCAGCTGAACACGCCGGTCGAGGCGTTGATGGCCATGCCCAGCGCCACCGAGGGTGCATCGAGCGAATAGATCAGTGTCTGGCTCGGCAGGTCGGCATCTAGCGCGGATGCCGCGAAGCTCAGCGTCGCGCCTTCGTTCACCAATTTGTTGCCGATCGCAGCCAGCACCGGCGCGACGTTGGCGTCAACCACCGTGATCGTGAAGGTCTCGCTGTCGGTGAGGGTGCCTGTGCCGTTGTCGGTGACCGTGATCGTGACCGACGGCGTCAGGCCGCCCTGGGCTTCGGTCGGGGTCCAGCTGAACACGCCCGAAGCGTTGATCGCCATGCCCAGCGCCATCGAGGGCGCATCGAGCGAATAGGTCAGTGTCTGGCTCGGCAGGTCGGCATCTAGCGCGGATGCCGCGAAGCTCAGCGTCGCGCCTTCGATCACCGATTTATTGCCGATCGCAGCCAGCACCGGGGCGACGTTGGTGTCAACCACCGTGATCGTGAACGTCTGGCTGTCGGTGAGGGTGCCTGTGCCGTGGTCGGTCACCGTGATCGTGACCGACGGCGTCAGGCCGCCCTGGTCTTCGGTCGGGGTCCAGCTGAACACGCCCGAAGCGTTGATCGCCATGCCCAGCGCCATCGAGGGCGCATCGAGCGAATAGCTCAGCGTCTGGCTCGGCAGGTCGGCATCTAGCGCGGATGCCGTGAAGCTCAGCGTCGCGCCTTCGTTCACCGATTTATTGCCGATCGCAGCCAGCACCGGCGCGACGTTGGTGTCAACCACCGTGATCGTGAACGTCTCGCTGTCGGTGAGGGTGCCTGTGCCGTTGTCGGTGACAGTCACGGTCACGGATGGCGTGAGGCCGCCCTGGTCCTCGGTCGGCGTCCAGTTGAAGACGCCAGTGCTGGAGTTGATCGTCATGCCCAGCGCCAGTGACGGAGCATCGAGGGAGTAGGTCAGCGTCTGGCTCGGCACGTCGGTGTCGGTGGTGCTGGCAGGGAAGCTCAGCGTCGCGCCTTCGTTCACCGATTTATTGCCGATCGCAGCCAGCACCGGGGCGACGTTGGTGTCAACCACCGTGACCGTGAAGGTTTCGCTGTCGGTGAGGGTGCCTGTGCCGTTGTCGGTGACCGTGATCGTGACCGACGGCGTGAGGCCGCCCTGGGCCTCGGTCGGGGTCCAGCTGAAGGCTCCGGTGCTCGAATTGATCGTCATGCCCAGCGCGAGCGAGGGCCCGTCGAGCGAGTAGGTCAGCGTCTGGCCCGGAGAATCGGCATCGGCGGCGCTGGCGGTGAAGCTCAGCGTCGCGCCTTCGTTCACCGACTTGTTGCCGATCGCGGCCAGCACCGGGGCGACGTTGGTGTCAATCACCGTGATCGTGAAGGTTTCGCTGTCGATGAGGTTGCCTGTGCCGTTGTCGGTGACCGTGATCGTGACCGAGCGTGTCTCGCCGCCGCGTTCTTCGCCCGGGGTCCAACTGAAGACTCCGTTCGAGGCACCGATCGTCATGCCCGCCGACTGCGAGTTCGCATCGAGCGAATAGATCAGGTTCTGGCTCGGCTGGTCCGCATCCAGCGCGGATGCAGTGAAGTTCAGCGTCGCGCCTTCGTTCACCGATTTGTTGCCGATCGCAGCCAGCACCGGGGCGACGTTGGTGTCAAGCACCGTGATCGTGAAGGTTTCGCTGTCGATGAGGCTGCCTGTGCCGTTGTCGGTGACCGTGATCGTGACCGAGCGTGTCTCGCCGCCCCGTTCTTCGCCCGGGGTCCAGCTGAAGACTCCGTTCGAGGCACCGATCGTCATGCCCAGCGACTGCGAGTTCGCATCGAGCGAATAGGTCAGGTTCTGACTCGGCAGGTCGGCGTCGGTGGCGGATGCCGTGAAGCTCAGCGTCGCGCCTTCGTTCACCGACTTGTTGCCGATCGCAGCCAGCACCGGGGCGAGGTTGGTGTCAAGCACCGTGATCGTGAACGTCTCGCTGTCGGTGAGGGTGTCTGTGCCGTTGTCGGCCACCGTGATCGTGACTGACGGCGTCAGGCCGCCCTGAATTTCGGTCGGCGTCCAGCTGAACGCGCCGCTCGAGGCATTGATCGTCATGCCCAGCGCGAGCGAGGGAGCATCAAGCGAATAGGTCAGCGTCTGGCTCGGCAGGTCGGCATCCAGCGCGGATGCCGTGAAGCTGAGCGTCGCGCCTTCGTTCACCGATCTATTCCCGATCGCAGCCAGCACCGGCGCGACGTTGGTGTCAACCGCCTTCATCGTAAACGTCTCGCTGTCGGTGAGGTTGCCTGTGCCGTTGTCGGTGACGGCCAACGTCACGGAGGGCATCAGGCCACCCTGGGCTTCGGTCGGCGTCCAACTGAAGACGCCGGTCGAGGCGTTGATCGTCATGCCCAGCGCCAGCGACGCGGTATCGAGCGAATAGGTCAGCGTTTGGCTCGGCAGGTCGGCGTCAGTCGCGGATGCCGTGAAGCTGAACGTCGAACCTTCGTTCACCCACTGATCGCCGATCGCAGCCAGCACCGGGGCTGCATTCGCAGCGCCGAACTGTCGAACGAAGACGCCCTGCGAATCGCTGGGGCCACTGCCGCTCCAGACGATGACGTAGTTGTTTGCATTGATGATCGCCGCCGAGGCGTTCGACTGGCTTCCTCCACTGGTTTGGTTGACCTGGAACGCAGCCGCGGCGGGCGTGCCGTTGGCGTTGTAGTTGCGGGCATACACCTCGAGGCTGGGTCCGCCCACGCTCGACTGGTAGGGCACGACGAACGTGCCGTCGCTCGCCATCGCGATGCTCGGACTTGTCGGGTCGCCGCTGGCCACCTGGAACGCTGCGTACTTCACCGTTCCGTCAGCGTTGAAACCCTTGCCCCAGACGCCGGGCAGCGAGCCGCTGTCGCGGAACACGACAGTGAAATTGCCCGCGGCATCGGAGGCGACCGCGGCACCCGAACTGCCTGACAACGAGGCCTCGACCTGCACGCCGCTGCCCAACGCGCCACCGGCAGCATCGAAGCGCTGGAAGTAGAGCTTGTTGCTCAACCCCCAGACGATCACAAACTTGCCGCTGGCATCCATCGTCACGGCGGGGCCGGTCTCGACGCCGCCGTCGCTCAGGTTGGCGAGCCGGTCAGCGCTGTCTTTCGCCGTGCCGTCGGCAGCAAAGCGCCGAAAGAAGATGCCGGCGCTGTCGCCCGGCCCTTCGCCCTGCCATGCGATCACGTAGTCTCCGTTGCTGGCGTTGATCGCGATCACCGAGTCGGTCTGTGACCCGGTGCTGGTGGTGTTGACAAGCGTTTCTGACGTCAGGGCAGTACCGGCGCCGTTGAAGCGGCGCGCGTAGACGTTGTCGAGCGTGCCGTCCGTTGTGCTGCCGGTCCAGGTGACGACGAAGTTGCCTACCGAATCGGAGACCACGCGCGCCCAGCGCTGATCGCCGGTGGTGGTCGCGTTCACGAGGATTTCACCCGTGATCGCGGTGCCGCTCGAAGTGAAGCGTCGGGCGTAGACACCGCCACCAGGGTTGTTGTCCTGGTTGGTGCTGGTCCAGACAACCACATAGTTGCCTGCTGCATCGAACGCGACCGCCTGCTGGCTGCCACGATTCTCAGCGCTCGTGGCCTGTGCGTTGTTGGTGTTTTGATTGACCAAGGTCTCGTTCGTCGGCGCCAGCAGCAACCCGCTCCACGCCTGCTGGGCGGACAAGCTGAGCGCCGAGCCGGCCTGGATGCTCCCTGAGGCGAACTCGAGTACCCAGTCGCCACCGCGTGCAGCGGCGCCGGTCAGGTCGTTCGAGGCGGCCACATCGGCGCCGGTGAGCGCGGCCAGGTTCTCCAGCAGGTGCTGGCCTGTCGCGCTCGCCGCAACGTCGCAGCCGTAGAGCATCAGGTCGGCGTCGGCGCTCAGCGCCGTGCTCCACTGCGCCAGCTCGCCGGCACGCGCGAGCAGCGTCGCGGCGTCGAGCCGCGCGCTGCCCAGCTGCAGCGTGCCGTCGCTGCCGTGGCTGAGCAGGTGCACGGCGCTCACGTCGCTGCGCTGCGCCAGGGTTTGGCTGATGCGGGTGATGCCGTCCTCACCGCCGTCGATGCGCACGATCTCGATCGGCCGGCCGGCGTCGTGCTGCGCCTGCAGGTCGTCGATCAGCTTCTGCGCATCGGGCAGCGAGATGTCGACGAACGCGATTTCGGCGGTCGCCGTCGCGGCTGCGGGAGTCTGCTGCGGCTGCAGCAGCCGCTGATCGCTGGCCCCGGGCAGGTGCACTTGCGCGAGAGCGGCGGGGGCGAAATCGGCCGAGTAAAGGATGCGCGGCTCGAATTCTTCGAGCACGGGGCGCACGGGTTTCAGCTTCATGCCGGACTCGACGGTCGAGCTGTTGTCGCACCTGGGTGCGCATTCATCGCGGCGCAAGCCGGAACCCCTTGCGACACGCGGGCAGTCGATCCCGGCCCCGTATCAAGTACGGGGCAGCGCTTCAGGCCAGGATGACCGTGGCTCACCCCGCCACCTTGTGGGTCGCGCTCGTCGGCGCCACATTCGGCCGCAACATCGGCTCGGAGTTGGCGGGTTGCGCATCGACGGCCGGCGCCGGCGTATTCAACTGCGGCCTCACTTGCGGCTCCGCCGGCGGAGTCACCGCCACCGTCGGCGCCAGGTCGACACGACAGCGTGCGCCGGCCGGCAGCTTGTTCCCGGGATTGGGCAGCCGCATGCGCACGCGAAACGTGTTGCTCGCGGCGTCGATGAGCTTGTCGACATGCGTCACGCGCGCCATCACCGGCATGGCGCCGGGCAGGTCGGGTAACACGCTGACCTCGTCTTGCAGGGCCACGGTGCCGTAGCGGCTCGCCGGCACGACGAGTTCGACGCGCAGCGGGTTCAACATCGCCAGGCGCAGCATCGGCTTGTCTTCGACGCGCTCGCCGGCGTTGATGAAACGATCGGTGATCACGCCGTCGAACGGGCTGCGCACGGTGCGTTGCCCGAGCTGTGCCTGCACGACACCGAGTTCGCGCGCCGAAACGATTCTTTGGCCACGCGCCTGTTCGAGCTTTTGCGCCGCCACGTCGCGCTCGGCTCGCGCCTGTTCGGTGGCCTGGCTCGAGACGAATCCCTGGTCCTGCAACTCCGTGGCACGCTGGAGTCGCTGCTGCATCAGTGCCAGATTGGCCATCGCGGCCCGCACATCGGCGTCGATGATCGAGCGCGCACTGGCCGCTTCCACGTTGGCGCTTTCGACATCGGAGCGCAACACGACCAGCACCTGGCCTGCGCGCACCTCATCGCCGCTGTCGACCTTCATCGCCGCGACCACGCCGACGACCGGCGAGCCGATGTCGGCGACACGTTCGGGGCCGATCAGGCAGCCGATCGACTGTTTTGCGGTGCGCGTGGTCTGCGCCCAGGCCGCGGCCGGCGTCAGCGCAATCACCAGCGCTGCGAGCGCCGGCCCGAGTTGCGCAAGAGCCAGGACACACACGCGCAATGCCAGGCGAAAGCGCCATGGCCTCAGGCGTGCAAGGTCGTGAAACTCAAACGTCGTTCCCATTCGCGGTCCTGTTCCAAGAGCCGGCGTCGTTGCCGGATCTGGCGTGCCTCATCTTCTGCCTGGAGCCGCGCTGCCCAGTGGCGCACAAGCCACGAAGGCAGCGCGAAAGCCCCGTCGTCGTCGTGTTTTCGGCAAACCCGCAGCAAACGTGAGGTCCAGGTGTCGCGTCGCCTGGCTGCATCGAGTGTGCGAAAGGTCTCGGCGCTGCCGGGGTCGCCCTGGCGCGCGGCGCGGCCGATCAACTGCCGGTCCAGCCGCGGCGAGGGGTTGTCCTGGCAGCAAATCACGTGCAGACCGCCGAGTTCCGCGACACCCGGCCCGAGCACGATGTCGGTGCCGCGCCCGGCCATGCGCGTCGCGACCGTGACGCAGCCGCGCTCTCCAGCGCGCGCGACGATCTGCGACTCGGCCTGGTCGTGGCGTGCGTTCAAGAGCTGATGCGCGACGCCGGCAGCCGCGAGCCGCGCACAAAACGCCTCCGAGTCGGGCACTGAATCGGTGCCGATCAGCAGCGGACGCCCCAACGCGTGAAGCGCGACCACGCGCCGCAGTGCGGCTTGCCAAAGGTGCGCCGAATCGGCGAAAAGCCGCTCCGGCCAGACCTGGCGCTGCGAGGGCCGGTGCAACCCGATCATGACCACTTCGCGGCCGTACAGCGCGCGGATCTCGGCGCGCGCCTCGGTCAGCGTGCCGCTCATGCCGCACAGGCGCAGATAGCGCCCGAAGAAGGACTGGAAGCTGATCTGCGCGCGGGTCACCGTCGTCGGGCTCGGGGTGCAACCTTCCTTCAGTTCCACCAGCGTCTGCAAGCCTCGCGACCAGACCCGCCCCGGCGCTGCGCGCCCCGTCACCGCGTCCAGCAGCGCCACTTTGGCGTCGGCCACCAGATAGTGCTGGTCGCGTTCGAGCAAGTGCAACGCCTCGAGCGCGGCGCTCACCATGTCGTGACGGTGTTGCCGATTGCGCCACGCGCCTTCCAGGTCGGCGCTGGCGCGTTCCAGGTGCAACGTACCGGCGTCGAGCCAGACGATGCGCCCGGCATCGCGATCCAACTGCACGTCGATGCCGGGCTGAAGCTGGCGCGCGAGTGCGAGTGCGGCGAAGCACATCGCACGCTGCTGCGGGTCAGCGGCCTGCTGCGCCAGCACGAGCGGCATCGTGGCTTCGTCGATCAACAGACTGTCGGCCTCGTCGAGCAACGCCATGCACAAGCCGCGCAGCAGCGGCGCGGCCGCATCGCTGCCGGTGAGGCGGCGCGTGCGTTGCTGCAGCTCGCTGCCGGCGGATCCGGCCACGAGCCCGTCGCGCAAGTAGTCGAACGCGACTTCGCGCGCCGTGCAGTAGGTGACGTTGCATGCGTACGCGCCCCGCCGCGCATCCGGGCTCGACGCGGCGAGCACGCTGCCGAGCGTCAGGCCGAGGGCGGCAAAAAAGGGCTCGAGCTGTTGCGCGTCGCGCTCCACGAGATAGTCGTTCGCCGTCATCACGTGCACCGGAATGCCGGCCAGGCCGGCCACCGCTGCGGCGAGCGCGGCGGCGTAGGTCTTGCCCTCGCCGGTGGCCATCTCGGCCAGCCGGTCGTCGAGCAACACGTTGGCGGCCAGCAGTTGCGTGTCGAAGGGGTTGCGGCCCAGGATGCGCTGGCCTGTGGCGGCGGCGCAGCCGAGCGCTTGCGCACGCAATTCGAGGTGGCGGCCGTCCCAGCCGTCACGTGCCAGACGCGCCCGCAAGTCGGCCAGGCTTGCGCCATGGGCCACCGGGTCGAGGCTCGCCCAAGCAGCCTGCTGCGTGCGCACGTTCTTCAACATCCGCGCGTCGCGCCGGCGCCGCAGTACAGCGCGCGGTGCGTCAAGCGCGCAGTTGAGTCGCACCCGCAGCGCATCGACAACCTGCACTGCGAGCGGTGCCGCTGGCACCGCAACAGCCTCGAGGCGTTGCGGATATTCACCCCAGACAACGCCGGGCATGGGCAGGCACGCGCTACCGCGGATCGCGCTTTTCACGGCTCGGGGCAGCGCCGCAGGCGGGTCGGGTCCACGTTCACTGCGACGGGTTGAAGTGTCTTAGAAACTGCTGCTGAAGGCGACGCGTCGCCTGCAGCGCGAGTGGCGCCAGACCATGGTCGATGCGCACCCAGGCGCGCCCGCCGATGCGAACCTGCGCAAGTTCAGCCGGCGTTGAACTGAGCCGAACGTCGGCCAGCACCACGCCGTGCGCCGGGGTCAGGCCGAGCTTGTCGTCCGGGTCGGTGACGATTGCGCCGCCGCCACGGTCGCCCAGCGCTGCGCTGGGCAGCTTGGGAACGGTGCCGGCCACGTCACGCAGCAGCTCGCCGCTGAAGACCTGACCCAGGCTTTCGGCGAGACGCACGCTGACCGCGCGCGCACTGCCTTGCACCAGGCTGGCCTGCTCCTGCGGGATGGCGACGCGCACCACGTTCGGTTCGGGGGTCAGCAGGTGGGCGAGCAACGCGCCTTGCTTCGCGAAGTGCCCGATCAGGTCGTCGGCATGGTTGATGACCGCGACGCCGTCGACGTTGGCATGAATCTCAAGGTGCGCGAGGCGTTCTTCGATGCGCGCCAGTTCACTGCGCGCGCTGTTGAGTTCGTACTCGAAGCCCACCGCGCCCGAGGGGTCGGCGCGCATCGCCTTGTAGCGCTCGGTGTCCAGTGCCGTGATCCGGCCCGCCAGGCGCGCCCGTTCCGGCTCGAGCAGCGGGGCGCTGAGCGTGAACAGCAACTGGCCGGTGCGCACGCTCTGGCCATCGTGCACATGAATGCTCTGGATGAAGCCATCGGTCTCGGCGCGCACCCGCGCCTGCTCGGGCAGCCAGACCACGCCTTGCACGACGCTGGCAAACGGCAGCGGCACGGCGCACACCAGCGCCAGCACGCCGGCACCGGCAAGGCAGGCACGTTGTCGCGCGACGCTCCGCTCGGTCTCGGCCAGCGCCGGGCCCTGCAGGAAGTGGCCCAGGGTGAGCAAAGGCTTGAGCGCGAGCGCCCAGGTGAAATACGCCGCGATCGCGGCGCCGAGCACGAATGACAGCCCGCCAAGCCAGACCACGATGCCGGCGCTGACCAGCACCCGGTAGGCCAGCGCCGCAGGTGCGTAGGCCCACAACCAGGGCCTCTCGCCGTCGGCCGGCAGCACCGGATCGCCGGCCGTGCCGAACACGCGTTGGCGCATCCAGCTCAGCCAGTGGCGCGCGCTGCGCGTGGCCAGGTTGGGCAGTTCCAGCGCGTCGGTGAACACGTAGTAGCCGTCGAAGCGCAACAACGGATTGCCGTTCACGACCAGCGTCGAAACGGTGCCGATGAAGAACACGGCGAAGGCCAGGTCGCGCAGATCACCGTCCTGCGCCGTCAGCGTCACCACCAATGCGAGTGCCGCAAGCAGCAATTCGAGCATGATGCCCGCGGCACTCACGAGCAGGCGCTGCATCGGGCTGGCCAGCGCCGAGGCGGCCGACGCATCGACGTAGGGCACGGGCGTGAACATCAGAATTGTGACGCCCCACACCGGCACCTTGCCGCCCAGGTGCACGAGCATCAGGGCGTGCGCCAGTTCATGCAGCGCCTTGACCACCGGATAGGCCATCCACACCATCAGCAGCAGACGCGGCGTGTTGAGCCAGGTGCGCGCATGCGCCAGCAGCACGCTGAAGTTGAGCATCAGCGCGACCGCGCCCGCGAGCACGATCAAGCCCCACAGCACGAGCGCCGTCGGCGTGAACAGGCCGCGCAGGTAAGGCGCCAGGCGGCTGAGCCAGCCGTCGGGCCGGCCCAGGGGGATACGAAACGAGAGCAGCGAATTGGCGCTGCCGGGCGCCGCATCGGCAGCGGCTTGCTCGGAGATCGTGCCTTGCGGCCCGAAGTCGGGCTTGCGGTCGAAACTGAGCAGCCGGGCCGTTTGCAGCCGCGCCAGCAGTTGCAGCAGTTCGTCCTGCGTCGGCGCGTCGTCCCGCAACTCGCCGAGCAGCATGTCCCACAGGCTCTGCAGGCTGAGCGTGCCGTCGCAGCGCGCCACCACGGCGTAGGCGGCCGAATTCAGGCGGAAGCTGCGGCTGCCGTCGCGGCGCACGAGCACATGCCAGATCGCGCGCCGGTACGACACGCGTTCGGCATGCGCCAGCGGATCCAGGCGCGGCCGCAGCGCGGCGACGCGGAACCACTGCGGGCTGAGCAGTGGCGCTGCAGGCGCGCTCTGGCCGCTCAACCGAACCACTCCCACCACGCCATCCTGGCGCCCTGGATGAGCCTGCGCGACCCGCTCCACAGCAGCGGCTTGCGCCCGACATGGATGCGCGCATTGCCCTGCAGGCCCGGGCGCAGCTCGGCGGACTTTTCGAGCAGTTCGGCCTCGACCTCGAACACGTTTCGGCCCTCGAGGGCGCTCGCGATCGGTGTGATGCGTTTGACGCGCACCGCCAGGCTGTTCCACGGCAGCGCCGACAGCGCCACCGAGCCGGATTGGCCGATGCGCAGCGCCGCGACGTCGCGCTCGTCGACCTCGACGATGACGCGGAACTGGTCGCGCTGCGCGATGGTCATCAGTTCGTTGCCCTGCTGCAGCGGAGAGCCCAGGGTCTGGCTCAAATCGCCCTGGATCACGATGCCGTCGAACGGCGCCCCGATTTGGCCGCGCACGAGTTTCATCTCGACCAGTTCGAGCTGGGCTTCGGCTTCTGCGATGCGCGACTGGTTGATCACCAGTTGTGCCCGGTCGGCGCGCGCGTTGGCCGCGCTGTAGGCGTTCTCGAATTGCGCCAACTGGCTTTGCCAGCGAACTTTTTCAAGCTGCAGGTCCTGCTCGGCCATTTCGATCAAGACCTGACCCGCCTGAACCGAATCCCCCGGTCGAGCGTGCACGCGTTTCAAGAAGCCGTCGGCGGGCGCGACCAGAACCCGCTGCACCGCGCCTTCGAGCCGCGCACGCCCGCCGACGTGAACGTCGGCCGGCACCGCAGCCATGCCTGCGAGCAACACGGCCATGCCGATCAATGCGTAGCGCATGCCGGATCGTTCTGGTTGCTTCAATCGTTCCCAGAACTGGTGCACGCGCTCCCGAATCACCAAGCGCAATGGCCGCTCGTTCAGGCGCATCAGGTTCAGCGCCGGGCCGGCCAGGCATGCCAGGTGCTCCAGCGCCTCGAGGTCCGGCGGCCCGATCACGGCGCCGCCGCGACGTTGCGCGCACAGCGCGCCGACCGTCGCGCCGGCGGCGACGATCGGCACGCTTGCGGCACTGCCGTCCTCGGCCTCGAGCAGGCGCCGGTGCGCGAGCGTGATGCGCGGGTGCGCCTGCGAACGTGATTCGGGGAGCATCACGCTGGCGCGCTGGTCCAGCGCCTCGGTCAGGGCCGCGGTCAGGCGCTCGACCAGCGGCGAGCCGCTGGCTGCGGGCAAGCCGTCGGAGAGCGCGATCAGTTCGACGCGATCACCGCGCAAAAAGCCGATGCAGACACGCTCGTAGCCGAATTGCATCGCGGTCTGGCGCGCCAGGGCCCCGGCGGCGCCGCGCAAATCGGCATGCGACAGCAGGTGCGCGTACAGGTCAAGCAGTGCCGTCTGGACGTCGGGCCCGGGGTCGGCAGCTTTTGAACGCGGCGGCTTGCGGGGGGTCATGGGCTGGGTGTGAGCAGAGGTTCGAAGCGCGCGCGTCCACTGTCGTCGGCCAAGGCGTGCAGGCGAGTCCAGCCGTCACGCACGGTCCTTCGATATCGGCGTGGCGCGCGCCTTCTTGAGCCCGATCAGCGCGCCGTTGGCAGCGCGCTGCCTCTGCGTCACGACGCGCTGGCAGGCGAACCGTGGTTGTGACGCAATGCTCACGCGCGGGCCCGACCCAAAGCCGGACACAGGCTCCTGGGCAGGCGCTTGCGGCCGAAACGGCTCAACCCGTGTTGCG
>Ga0315270_10000327_pt1 | contig 26781 bp, 25 predicted proteins | sample C1_bottom_MG_FD_204932 | JGI IMG/M metagenome (GOLD analysis project Ga0315270, IMG submission 204932) | Sediment microbial communities from Yellowstone Lake, YNP, Wyoming, USA - C1_bottom | ecosystem: Environmental > Aquatic > Freshwater > Lake > Sediment | place: USA: Wyoming | collected...
GTGCACAAGACAGTTGCCGATAAAATGCACGAGATTATCCAGGCCCACCAAGCTGCGAAGATTATGAATCGCGCCGAATGGCAGCGGTATACCCCTTTTCAGCCAACGCATCATGCTCAAAAAATTAGCCTTCACACCCGGCCCGTAAACCAGTGGCGGACGCAGGATAACAACCTCCATTCCCGTTTCCTGCGCAATCCGCTGCAAGCCCTGCTCGGCTTCCCACTTGGAAATTGCGTACATATCCTCGGGCACCACCGCATCGGTTTCACGATAAGGCGCGTCACCCCCTTCGCCATTGACCTTGATGGTGCTCATGAAAATGAATCGCTTCACACCGGATTTCGCAGCCTGATGAGCGAGGTTAAGCGTAGCCTCGATATTGGCCGTGCGAATCAGCTCCGATGAATTCTGAGCCACGTCGCTCATTACGTGAACCCGACCAGCCAGATGCACGACCGCATTGCAGACACTCAAGGCCCGCCGCCAATCGGTTTCACCATCAATATCACCGACAACCACTTCATCAGAGAGACCCGACGCCCACCGAACCGCAGGAACGACGGCATGACCCTGGGCCAGCAGGTAACGACACAACGCCCGCCCAATAAACCCGCTTGCGCCTGTCACTACAATTTTCATTGCCGCCACACTACGCGTTTCACATAATCCGTATAACTCAGGATGATGCGCAGCACCTTGTCCGATACATTCTCGACTGCATAGTCTTGGACTGGACGAATCTGGCATTGACTCCGCGACTGGCCAGCGAGAATTTCCAGGGCCTGCGCGATTCGGACGAACGACAAACCGGTCATCATGACCGCGCCTTCCTCCATGCCCTCTGGCCGCTCATGCGCCTCGCGGATATTGAGTGCGGGGAAATTCAGGATATTGGATTCCTCGGTTATTGTTCCGCTATCGGATAAAACTGCGCGCGCATGACGTTGCAGTTGAATATAGTCAGGCATACCCAAGGGCTTCATGAGTTCGACCAAGGGATTGAGCTGGGCGCCACTCGATGTCAGACGATTCCGAGTTCGCGGATGCGTGGACATAATAATGCGAAGACCATATTGCTCGGCCAGGCCATTCAGCGTCGCCACCAGTTGATCCAGGTGCAGATCCGAGTCCACATTTTCTTCACGGTGGCAGCTCACCACGAAATAGTTCTCCGGCGTCAAGCTCAGGCGGGCCAACACGCCTGATGCATCGATCACTGGCAGGTAGTGATGGATCACCTCGTGCATCGGGCTGCCGGTTTTGATGATGCGATCAGGGGGTAGGCCTTCCCGCAGCAGGTATTCCCGCGCAATGTCGCTGTAAGGCATATTGATATCCGCCAGATGGTCCACCACCTTGCGGTTGCTTTCTTCCGGAACGCGCTGATCAAAACAACGATTCCCGGCCTCCATGTGAAAAATGGGAATCTTGCGCCGCTTGGCCGCGATGACCGCCAAACATGAATTCGTGTCGCCCAACACGAGGAACGCATCTGGCCGCTCACTTTCTAGAAGAAGGTCCACACGCGCCAAGATATTACCGATTGTCTCGGCCACGCTGGCGCCCACCGCATCGAGGAAATGATCGGGACGACGCAACTGCAATTCATCAAAAAATATTTGGTTCAGTTCGTAATCATAATTCTGGCCTGTGTGCACCAAGACATGATCGGTATATTGGTCGAGCTTTGCCAGCACGCGTGAAAGGCGAATTATTTCCGGCCGCGTGCCTACCACGGTCATGACTTTTAGACGTTGATTCATGCTGCGCTCACCAGCTCGGGAAAGGTATCTGCATCCGCCTGATCGTAAATTTCATTCGCCCAAAATAGCGTCACCAGTTCGGACTGCCCGGTATTGCAGATGCAGTGGGTATGAAAAGTCGGGATATCTACATAGCAAGGCGCATCGCCGCTCACCTTGAAACGTGTTATCGCATTATCAAATAATCTGCGCAGAGAAATTTCAGCTTCGCCACTTGCCACGAGGAAGCGCTCGACCTTGCGTGTATGAAAATGATTGCCGCGGGTGACGCCCGAATGCGTCCTGGACAAGAACACCTGACCGCCGCTGATACTTTTAACCACTTCAAACAAACTGCCGCGCGTATCGCTATGCAACTTGAGCGTGACCGGGTAATGCCCTGGAAACAAATAAGAGCGCAACGTGTTGAACAAGCGCACGTCTAGCATGGAATCTAACTTGGGCAACACCATCGATTGATACAGGTCGCGCATTTCGGTCAGGCGCTGCAACAATGCGCTAACTTTCATATCCACCCCATGCAGGCGGATATCACCGCCCTGATTTTCCTGAATCACTTTAAGGCAGTGAGCCGCCACATCCTGCACATGCAGCAACTCTAAATCACCATCCGCAATAATTTGCGGCGATTCATTGCGCGCCAATTGATAACAAAATGTGGACACCACGGAATTGTAGAAAGGCTTACCGAATTCCCCAAAAACATGCGGCATAATCAGATTGGCAAAGCCCGTACCGCTCCGCTCTGCCCAGCGGCGAAATATATCCGCCCCTGCCCGCTTGCCTCGCCCATAAGCTGTCGCCCGATCCTGGTGCGTGGAATTTGCGAACACCAGAAAAGGTCGAGCTCCAGTCTGCTCACAGGCCGTGACCAAGTCGCCGGCCAATACCGTATTGGTCGCTTCAATCTCCACATCCACGCCGCGATTCATCCCAGCTAAATGAATAATCGCATCCAGATCCCGCACAAATTCGGCTAGTTGCGCAGCATGGCTAAACGTTTCTCGATTGGCGAGGCGCACCTCATGTGCGTCCCCGACCGTCTTGAGATAGGCACGCTGATGCCAACCGATCAGGCCATCGGCTCCTGTGATGCCAATCCTCATGCATACCCCGCCGCCAGGAGTGCTTCCCGCACTTCGGGCAAGGTCAGCAACAGCTTTTCCACTGCCGCCACATCGAGTTGCACGGTGTTGTGCGAAGTATAGTCGTCAAACGTGGATTCGCTGGTGTCGCCTTCGGTAAAGTATTTGCTGTAATTCAGGTCTCGGTCATCCATCGGCACCCGGTAATAGTCTCCCATGTCTTCCGCCTTGGCGAGCTCCTCGCGAGTGGCGAGGGTCTCATAAATTTTTTCACCATGGCGCATGCCGATCACCTGTACTGGCACATCCGAATGGAACAGGTTTTTCAATGCTCGCGCGAGATTCTCCACAGTACATGCCGGAGCTTTGCGTACAAATAGGTCGCCCTGTTGGCCATGATTAAATGAAAATGCCACCAATTCGATTGCCAACGGCAAAGGCAATAAGAACCGCGTCATCTCCGGCACGGTCACCGTGAGCGGCTTGCCTTGATTGATTTGCTTGATGAACAGCGGAATAACGGACCCGCGCGAGGCCATCACGTTGCCATAGCGCACACTAGACAGAAGCGTGCCGTCATCGTTGCGGGCACGCGCCGCAGCCTGCGTCACCTTTTCCATCAAGGCCTTGGTCATACCCATGGCGTTGACTGGATACACCGCCTTATCGGTGGACAGGCAAACCAAGCGCTGCACACCATGCGCAATGGCTGACTCAATCACATTATGGCTGCCCGTTACATTGGTCAGCACCGCCTGCATGGGGAAAAACTCACAGGAGGGTACCTGTTTCAATGCCGCCGCATGAAACACGTAATCCACGCCACGCATGGCATTATCCACACTGTCGCGATCCCGCACATCACCCAGATAAAACTTGATCTTCGGATCGGCCAAGGCCACTCGCATGTGTTCCTGCTTCAACTCATCGCGTGAAAAGATGCGAACTTCACGGCAACCGTACGGCCCCAGATAATCGAGAAATTCATGACCGAAGGAACCGGTCCCGCCGGTAATCAACACGGTACTGTCAGCGAATGGGTTGCGCTCTGTCATTTTGATTTTTTTCTTTCCTGCATAGCTTCTTCCAGCCAAATCTCCAATTGATCGAGCAAATGAGTCCGATTGAAATTCTCCGCATAATATTTCTGCCCATTCAGTCCCATTTCCCTGCGTGCAGCCTCTGGCATAGCCTCCATTTTCAGGGCATGCGCAGCCAAACCAGCGGCGTCACCTGCAGAGCAGGCAAGTCCCGCCTCGGCTTCCCGCACAATACGGGCACCTTCCCCATCTAGCATGGCCAGAATGGGACGTGCAGAGGCCAAGTAGGATTGTAGCTTACCCGGTATGGTCAAGGTGAAAATGGGCTCTCTTTTGAGCGACAGCAAGAGTGCGTCGGCTACCGCATAAAAATGCGGCATCATCTCTAGCGGATATCGGCCCAGGAAATGCACCTGCGTCAAGTTCCGCCGTAGCGCTTCATCTTTAGCCCATGCCGCCACCCGGCCATCGCCCAGGATCAACCAATGCATGTCGGCGCGATCACGCAAGTGCTCGGCCGCCGTCAAAATGGCCGGCAAATCCTGCGCTTCCCCGATATTACCGGCAAACAATATCTTGAAGCCTGCCGGCAAAGGTGGCAGCAGTGCAGTATCCGCTTGGGACAAAGCTTGAAACAGGGATTCCCCCCAACTTGGGAAATATAAAATCCTCGAAGCGGCCACACCATGCCGCGCAATCTCAGGAATAAATGCACGCGACTGCACCAATACACGGGCACAGTTCCGATACACCCATCGCACCAGGCGCTCGACCGAGCGCAAAATCCAGGGTGAACGCACACCGCCCGCAGCGCTTAACGACTCCGGCCACAGATCGAGTACCCAGAATAAAATAGGCGCATTGAATCGGCGGCTGGCGACGATGGCGGGAATGCCGACGGTAATCGGCGACACCTCGAAAACAAAAATGGCGTCAAACTTTCCGCGCAGTCTCAGCCAAGCGCCCAGTGCGCCAAACACTGCAAACGACAGGTAGTTCAGCACCAAGCAGAAAGCGCACGCCGAACCGCGTGGCACCAGCGGAACGCGCACAATGCGCGCACCGTGATATTGTTCCGCGTGATGACTCAAGCAGCCATAACCTGGAAAGAACCGACCCGACGGGTAATTCGGCTGCCCAGTCAACACTGTGACCTCATGGCCGCGCCCGACCATGTCGACCACGAGATCATTGATACGAAAATTCTCGGGCCAGAAATATTGGGAGACGATTAGCAGTCTCATGATCCAGCGCGCACGACTTCCGCCATGGCGCCCCAGGTCATGCTTGCCGTTTTTTCCCAAACCATGGCTGAGACGCGTTCCAGCGCCGCCTCCGCGAGCCGATTTCCCTGTTCCTGATCAAACAGCAGACTTAACCAGCGCTCGACCAACTGCGCCACATGCTCCGGATCAAAATAGAGGACAGTTTGGCCGCCAAACTCCGGCATGGGGCCGCGCTCGGACACCAGGGCCGGTCGACCCGAGGCCATCATTTCCAGCAGGATATTCGGGCAATTTTCGGTACAGGAAGCGAACAGGTTGATCCATGCATGTTGATACAAAGCAGGCAAGTCATGATGCGCCAAGTTACCTGTCACCGTGACCGCCTCCCCCAGCTTCAGTGCCTCGATTTCACGCCGCAAGGCTGCGCCGTAGAGTGGATTTTCCGCACCGACCAAAAATAATTTCGCCTGCGTTTTGCTTATTTGCCTAACTTGCGCGAACGCGCGCACCACTTCAATCTGCGATTTGTAGTGATCAATGAATGAGACGTAAAGAAAATACTCGCCGCTCGGCGCCTCGGTTGGACAGGGCAATGGCTTCTCGGCACAGGGGAAAAACTTTGCATCGACGCCGTGTGGGATCACGACACTGCGACCGGCCAACTGACCCAGCGTTTCCTGGATGAATTTCTGGGCAAAGCGAGAAATAAAAATCACCAGATCGGCCTTCCGCATCGCCGACGACAGCCCGCGCTGCAGCAGCCAATCGCGCAGGCGACGATAGCCCAGCGGGTAGCGCTTGCGCTGCACCCTATCGAAAGGCAACATGTTCTGGAACGTCACTGCAACTTTCAAACCCTTAGGTAACGGCCCCGGGGGCAATAAACCACCGGGACAAAACAGCAGATCGGTCTCGAGCCTACTGGCCAACTGACCGAGGTTGAAATATTCCCAGATCGCTCGTCGAAAAGGGTTATCGAGTTTCAAGTCGCGTTCCACGCGCTCAACATTGTCCGGCAGATCCGCCAAATCCAAGCTGTCCGGGCAGAGCAAAAAAACCTTCCAACCAGCATCCTGCGGCACGCGGCGCAACAGGTTAAGCAAATAGGTCTGCCCACCACCAAGACGCGCCGAAAGTCCATTGACCAGAATATGCATTTGCAAGCAGTGATTCAGCGAGTGGCTTCCACGAACAACGATTCGTCGGGCCGGTTATCGAGCGCTTCGAGATCGGGAGTCACTCCTTGCCGGTATCTACAGCGGCGAACATTGTGAAATCCCGCGCTTGAAAGCGCCTCCGAGAGCAGGGTAAAGTCATACATATATTTGTGCCGCGCATAGTGGCTATCATCATCCTCGACGAAGAAATAGTTCCCAAGCATTTCGTGACGCTTTCCCTCGTGGTATAAAGATATCGCATATTCGAGATCAGGCACTGATACCCGAATGGTACCGCCAGGCTTTAGAACGCGGAAACTATCCTGCAGGATACGCTGCGCATCTGCGCGGTACAGATGCTCCAAAAAATGCGACGAATACACAAAATCAGCCGTGACGTCATCGAATGGAATTCCGTAAGCAAGGTCATGGTGCACAAAGATATGATTTCCGAGCAAACGGCAATATTCGTCTCTGGTGTAATAGCGGCTTGAGCCGGTCAAGCGATAAACAATTCCATGGACAGGCCGTGGCAGCCCTGCGATCAGGGCATTCAGGCTGCCATCAACATTGAACCATCCGGATGCAACCGCTAACCCACAGCCGAGATTCAGGCGCACGGAACACATGCCTTGCGGTACACGCACGCGTTGCCGGCGCTTGGCAGCGCCCAGCATTCGCGATGAAAAATCAATCAACCTTCGGGCAAGACGCATTCACATTCCTCTTCTAGCAATTCACACCTGTGTTTTTAATTTGGGTACAAAACAGGCACCTGTTTGTGCAGTGAATACTCAGCCCCACAAGACTCACAACGCAGCCCCGCTGGCGACTGTTGCAGCTTCCCTTTGGCACAAGCTGGGCAGCGTAGCAAAGCAATGAGATCAATTTTTTTATTTCGCGATCCTTGAGAAAAAACAGCCCGGACCAGCTTTAATAGCCGCAGACGTAAATTGCTATGCTGGTCCTGATAACTCCCGTCTGCAACAACCGGCAGCGGCCAATTGGCGTCGACCTCAGGATTCAGCACGGTATAGTTGATATTATTTTCCCAATAGAATCGAACGTAAAAAGGACGGGGGTGCCGAGAAAGAAACCGAATAAATTCTGCATCCTTCATTTTTCGTTCATACATATCAACGATATCTGGATAGGGCTTCCAATTGGGTTTCTTGATGACGAGCAGTTGATTGTCCTTGTCGAACACTTCCAAGCGATGGAATCGAAATGGATTGATGCGCTCGAAGAATCCATCAGGAGTTTCGATATACCCAGCTTTGCTGACTCGCATCAGCTCTGATAGAAAAGCCTCCGGGTCTGACGAGTGCTCTAGGACGTGAGACGCCACCACGAAATCAAACACCTTATCTCGAAACGGCATGCGCTCTGCAAGACCAAATACCATCGGACGATCCTTGATCAACGGCAAGTTATATCGCTCAATAGTATCCTCATAAGCATCCAATAAAACATTGGCCCGAGGATAGGGATTGCCTCCCGAACCAACGTCCAGCACCAGCGCGGTCGAAGAAACCGGGCAGTGCAGCCGCCGCAAAGACCAGGCAAGGCGCTCTAGTCCGAGACGCTCGGCCAGGATCATTAATTTAGACTTGGCATGCATGGTCATGTAATTTGCTCCTGATTTCACTAATCCAACCGACCAGATTTTCCATGCGTGCGACCACATCATGTCGATCTTCCTGTACTCGCGTCAATCCGGCTTTTGCAATAGCCGATCGTTTTTCCGCATCACCCATCACCCAATTTAGTTGGCCGATGAATTCCGAAATGGATCGGAAATACAAGGCCTCGCTATCGGGCTGAAAAAGACGCGCAAGATCCTCTGTATGTTCCGAAAGCATCAAAGTCCCAGTTGCAGGAATCTCGAAACTGCGACGTGTATAAGTATCCCGATTGAGCTTGGAAAGGAAAACCAAGGCTACTTTCGCCCCACAAAGCGCGCGATTGTACTCCTCTCCCCACACCAATCTCACTGGAAGCAAACGCGATAAAACCGGGTGCGGTCTTAACACCGACTCCCATTCGTAGGGCGGACCATAAAGACGCACCTGATACCCTGCGCCCACCGCTGCTTCTAGACAGGCAAGCCGTATATCCGCTTCGTAGTGCCCGATAAAAACCACGTCGCAAGCAAAACGCTCGCGCTCTTCTTCAGACAAAGCCACCGGACGATTGCGTTCCGGGATATACCAGGAACGCAGCAGCTCCACGCGCCGCGCGCCGGCACGACGAAAATCTTGCAGATTTGCATGCCGATAAGCGAGCGCCAAATCCAGTTCAGGCAAGCCAGCGATGAAGTGGCGCCACAGCCCCGCAACATGCCCTGCCGCAAAAGGATCATCGTTGTTATAGCCGACCAATACGACTCCCGGAACTGTGGCCCGCAAACCACGCAGGGTGTTCAGATAGATATGCGTGCCGCGATAAATGAATACCGCCTCGGGCTGCACGCGTTGCGCCAGGTCGATCAGGTCACGATTCAAGCGCTCCATACGCCCGCCCCACAGATATTTGTTCTGTGCCCGGCGCCAGAGGCTAATCAGGCGTGTCGCCATCGAATCTCCGGCTACGCTGAAATAGTGGTGCCAGGCAAAGCGCGTAACCGTATGGCCCAGCATCTCCAGCGCATGGGCCGCCGCCGCTTCATGCAACTCCGAATGCCAATCCCCTGCAACAAGAATTTTCATTGCCGCCCTGTATAAACCTTGCCGATCACGGGCGCCCTACCCAGACGCTTTTTGATCGCGGCGATCACTGTGTCGCAATTCCTTCGCCCCAGCAACAGCAAACCAAACACATAGACATGAAACAGCGGGGCACGCCATAGACCCAACTGGGCCAGATCGCGGGCATAGCGTAGCAGTGTGCGCCGTGAACCGCCGGCCTGAATCGACAGAATGGGATAAGCGTAATTACCGATGTCGCGCAGTATTGGCATGAAGAGTGGTAAACCCAACGCGTGCTCAAGATCGGCTGCAATCTGCAACATGCCGCGCATGAACTGCACCGAGGATTCCGGCGTCTGTTCGCGCGGCACGAACTTGCCCTGTTCAGCCGCGCTATTACCGAAATCCGGCGTACCACCCAGGCGATGATGCGACAGAATTTGCGGCAGATAAACCCCGTTCTCGCTGGCGAGCAACTGTCCCACCAAATGCTGCTGGTACAACAACGTGCCATCGAACCGCTTGGTGGCATGCCGCTGTGCGCTCGCACGTCGCAGCACCATGCCGGAGATAAACACGCAACGGCGAAAGAAGGTCACGATGGTCGGCGCGCCGGCAGGGAAAAAAACCTCGTGGTCAAAGTAGCGGAAGGCTTGCACCGGCCGGCCGGGGTCATCGACGAAGGCATCATAACTACGCAGCACAACCCCGACATTCGGATGCGTCCGGAGCGCAGACGACACGGCAGCCAGCGCCCCACTTGCGAGCAAATCGTCATTACCCATGAACAACACGTACTCGCCCCGCGCCAACTCAATCAGACATCGAAGATTACCGTCATAGCCGAGGTTGACCGGATTTTCCTGATAGTTGATCCGGCCTGGGTAGGTGGCTGCATAGCGTTCAGCCACCTCACGGATTCGATCACGTTCGGGCGACGCATCTTCGCAAATCACGATTTCGTAGTGCACACCAACTTGGGATACGATGGAATCGAGCAAGGCCGGCAGTAAACCGGCGCGGTTGTATGCCGGAATACAAACGGAGATGAGCGGAATATCCAACAAGATCAATTGCCCAAACTTAAATTATTCATTGCCAATGCCAGCATCAGCAGGGCGAACAAACGCCCACCATTGGCGCGGCCTTTTGCATGCCCAGCGAGTAAACCATCGACTTCGCGCTGATTGATGCAGGCAGGTAGATGATCTCTCACGCGCTTCAGCTCGACACCCCCCGAAGTGTACAGCCATTCATTCAGCGGAATCGAAAAACCCTGCTTACGCTGCACATCCAGTTCTGGCGGCAGCCATCTTGAAGCCAGTATCTTTTGCACCCGGCGCGTTTCACACCCTTTCACTTTCCATACCGAAGGGACGCGCCCAAAGGCAAATTCGACCAGCCGATGATCCAATAGCGGTGCGCGCATTTCCAGTGATACGGCCATGCTCATGCGATCCACTTTCACCAAAAAATCGTCCGGAAGGACACTACCGAAATGCGTGCGGGTCATACGGTCCACGGCATCATATCCGGTTTCATACAGGCTGAGCAGAAACCGCTCAGGGGCGTCCAGCTCACCCCCCAATGCCACCTGCGCATCCTGCGACAGAATTCTCTGACGCAGCGCGATATCGTAATACGGTCGCCCCCAGATCATTTGTTGCAGCGCTCCTCCTTGTAAGGAGGCAATCCGGTTACGCCCACGCACTCCCGCCGGAAGGTAACTGGCGGCTCGAGCAGCAAGTTCCAGCGCAGATTGCGGTAGCCACCCAAGACGATGTTGATCGGCGAGGCTGGCAGGATAGTCATTGTAGCCCCCAAACAACTCGTCGCCACCATCCCCCCCCAGCGCGACTGTGACCTGCTGCCGCGTCAATCGCGATACCAAAAAAGTGGGGATCAACGAAGAGTCGGCGATGGGTTCGTCAATAAAAGGCGCAATCTCATCCAATACATCCAGCCCCGTGCGCTCCAAGGCCAGCTCGTGATGCTCGGTACCGAAATAGCGCGCGACCTGTCGTGCATGGACCGATTCGTCAAGTGCGGATCCAGGCAGTGTGATCGTGAACGTGCGCACCGGCGTTGCTGATACGTGCGCCGCAGCAGCCACCACCAGACTGGAATCCAGTCCGCCAGAGAGCAACACACCCACTGGCACATCGGCCACCATGCGCAGCCGCGTTGCATCCTCGATCAGGTTTCCGGCCTCATCAGCCAGACTTTCGCCATCCACGCCGGGCTCGGGACGATTACGCGGCGGCGCCCAATAACGCTGAACCCGGAATTCAAAAGTTGACAGGTCCAACCGTGCAGTATGCGCCGGCGGCAGTTTCTTCACCCCCTCGACAAGGCAACGATCATGCGGCACATAGCCCAATGCCAGATAGAAATTAAGCGCATCGAGCGCCAGTCCTCCGCGATGGGAAATTGCCTTTAATTCCGAGGCAAATTCCAGCCGATGGCCATCGAAAACGTAATAAAGTGGTTTCTTGCCAGCCCGATCGCGCACCAAAAATAAACTTGACGGCGTGCCGGCATTGCCCGCGTCGTATAGCGCGAAAGCAAACATGCCATTCAGCCGCATAAGGCACGCTTCGCCCCAAACGCTGTAAGCCTCGATCAACACCTCGGTGTCGGTATTGGTATGAAAAGTGCGGCCCAGTTTTTCAAGCTCGACCCGTATCTCGCGGTGGTTATAAATTTCGCCATTGAAGACCAGCGTATAACGGCCATCTCGGCTCGACATCGGCTGGTGACCTGCAACGCTGAGGTCGAGAATGGACAAACGCCGATGGGCCAAGCCAACGCGGCCGCTGGGGCTGACCCAAGCTCCCGCGTCATTTGGGCCACGGTGCGCCAGCAGGTCGCGCTGGCGCGCTAGCTGCACTGCATCGACATGACCATGACGCAAAACAAGTCCATAAATCCCGCACATTCAACCGATCTCCAGCCTAAGATGCGCAAGCAAGGATTGCAGGCGCGCATCCCACGTATGCTCTCGCAGCGCCCGCGCCCGACCGGCCGCCGCCATCGCTTCGCGCTCGGCGTCATGAACAAGCAAGTAGCGTACACGCTCAACACACTCAGCTACCGAGTGATAAGCATCAATTTCACGCCCAACAACATAGAGTCCATGCAGGTCGGCATTGTGCTGGGTCAGGTAGCAACTGCCAGACATGGGCGCATCGAAATCACGCAGTTTGAGCCCGACAAAATCCGGACAGTGGCCAATAGCGGAAACACCAATCACGATTTTGGATTGCGCAAACAAGCGCGGCACCTCCGCAGTGGCAATACGTCCATTCTCCCAGCCGCTGCCATAGACCATTACTGGCACGCCCGCATTGCGCAGGGCCGTCACCACCTGCTCGCGGATGCCATAGCGGGAACCCACGAAGCTCACGTCATGCAACTTAGGCAAATCCGGCATAGGATGAAAAATTGCAGGGTCGCTAGCCTCGGGAAAGAACATCGATGCCCCCCCTTCATTGCGATACCAATTCACCGCTTCAGGTGCGGCAGTGAGTGTGAGATCGATGTGCGGAATCAACGGGAAAGTACCATCCCATTTCCCATGCACCTTGCGACCCCAGTATTGGTGGCGATCATCCATGGCAATATTGATGACAAGCGCGCCATACGTTTTGCGGATGCGCGAAAATATTTCGGGTTCAACTAGGCAGGCCCAGGTTTGCATGATCAGCAAATCGGGCACCCAACCTTTTTCCGACAAACTTGAAATCAACGCCCACAATCGCTGGGTGTTGCGCACACGCCGCACCGCATAGGGCGCCGGGTCGTTTTGCCCCCAGACGCCATCTTCGCGCACGAAGGCCTCGACATCCGCAACGCGTTGCAACGCTTGGACAAAGCCGCTTTTGTCTTGTTGTTCATCCGTCCCCATAAAAAAAATGCGCGGGCGACGATGCGCACCAGCAGCTTGGCGTAAGCTGGGCCAAGAAACATCTGTATTGTGCGGCGGTATGCCTGCGTAGTGCTTGAGAGTCTCGCGATAACTGCGCTTGGTTTGCCAACATTTGATTCTGGCATTAATGCGGTAAAGCCATGCCGATTGCCGCAAGCGAGCCTTGATATGCTGCATCAAGTCTTTCGCGCTCGAACGAAGTAACCCACAGTAAACATTGGCTCACGATCCAGTCGATCCAAAAAATGACATGCAACTGGAATCAACAAACGAAACCAAAGCGCAAGAACAAGCTTCAATGGCAGAAAGAGCGTTCGCGCCAACTTCCTCCTGGGTGTTAGCAGCGATAAAAATCGTCGCGACTCTTGGCCATAGAGCTTGAAAAAGCCTCCATTAGGGCGAATCGACTCCAAACGCAAACCCACGGCAGGAAGAAAATACTCATACCAATGGGGACTAAAACCGCCGTAGAAATGATAAGGCGGCATATGAATCCCACTACCCAAAGGCGCTGTAATAGCCAACTCTCCCCCCGAACGCAATAAACGAGAGAACTCTTTAACCGCCAAGTCAGGGCGAGGGATATGTTCAAAAACCTCGGTGCAAAGAATAAAATCAAACGCGCCATCCGGAGCCGCAATCGCCGTGATATCGCCCACATAATCCAACGCGCCATAAGAATGATCCTTGCCGCCATATTGGGCAAAATCTTGCGCCTTGTAATCGCAATGGGCAAACATTGGCTTGTAACGACAAGGCCCGGCGCCGGCATCCAAGACCCGTGCACCGGGCGGGAGCGAACGCGCCACCTCCGCGACAAAGCGATCCCGTTCGTAATCGTTAAAATTGAAAATGAATTTCACGGTAGAAACAAAATATCCTTGTAACGCGCATTGGCCTGCGCCAATTCGCCGGGCCACCGAATCAATGACCCGCCCTGTTCGATAACATGCGGCGTCAAGCCGATCTCCAGCAAAAATTTGCCCGCGCGCAACGAACCTTCCGAGCCGGTTTCCATCAGCACTTTTGCCGGCTTGATACGCAAGGTTTTCATCAGCCCTTGCACCACATCGGCCTCAAAATTCTCGGCGTCGATTTTGATGAAGTCGGGTTGTATCCCCCGCGCAACAAGGAAGCCATCCAACGCTACCACACCCACTGGAACACGTTGAGCAGCGCCATCCTGACCTAAGTGCGGCATGCGTGCCGTTGCGGCCAAGGTATTCCAGGCACAGTATTTTAGGCCAAAATCCATAATTTCCAGGCGGTCGTCGTCCGCCCCCGCCGCCAGGTTAAAAGTTTTTATATTGTCTTGCCCGAGCGCATTTCGCTCAAGCACCATGAAGGTAGAAGGGGTAGGTTCAAAGGCCAGTACTTGCCCTGCACTACCAACCAGATGCGACAACAACAAGGTGAAATAGCCGAAGTGTGCGCCGATGTCCAGCACGACATCGCCCGCTTTTACGGCTTGCAGTACCATGCTTGTTACGTCTTCATCGAAAAATCCATAGGTATAGAGCACTTCAGATACCACTTCCGGCAGAACAACCTCCATATCCGCGCCAAAAAATAATTGTGTATTCACCTTCCCATCCAACAGCCCGCCACGAGCAAGCTGACGACGCAGCAATTTATGGACACCCGGGGATAACAACTTCAACAGCTTCGCATGATGATGGCGACGAACTGCCCCTGCAAATTGCGCTTGAATTATCGCGTTCATATTTTATTTGGCCCTGAAAAAATAAACATACCGAGCCCATAATCCAGGCCTTGGCCTTGACCCAAGCGGATCGCCTCCGGGGATACAGACGCATGAAACTTGCCGAGGGTATCTACTATAGACAGTTCGACCAGTCCAAGCCCTGGGAACAGCGCCAACACATCTGCGACAGAAAAGACCCGTTGCCCATTGAATTGCACGCGAGCGTTTCCGATGGGCATCGATATGTATAACCGCCCTCCAGGCGCCAAAACCCGCATGAGTTCCGCGCCGGCCTTAGCGGAACCTTCTGGATCGATCGGGTCGCCATAACGGCCTAAGCCAATATGTTCTATCACATGCAGGCTGGACACTGACGAAAGGCTGCGATCTGGGAAGGGCAGCGCAACAATCGAGCCTTCCTTGCTTTCGTAGTTGTCGAGCTGGATTGAAAGTGGACGAATGTCTATAAAACATACGCGAGTGACGCAGGTTAGCATCCCCACCCAACGCACATCCGAACCAACATCCACATGGGACTCTGGCAAGTTGGATTGAATGCGCTTGAAGCCCCAGATGGCCTGATGGAAATAATGACTATCAACGCCTGTTGTCGCCGTTCGATCATGCAAACAGGGATAAAAATCCAACACCGCAGCACGTCCGCCAAGTCGCCTGAATCGCAGCCAATCGCGAACAAAAAAAGGGTAACGCCATAGTGCTGCAATATCGCGCAAGCCAGCAAACACACCGAACATCCTCAGTAACCAGAGTGCCGCGCGATGAATATTGGGCTGGCTTTTAACCCAATTTCGCACTTGTTCCCACATGCTCTCTCCACAATCTGTTATTGACTGCCATTACCCAAAGGAAAAAAACCACTGACGAAATCAACAATGCCTGAGCCATCCCCGCGATACCTCCCTGACGCACCAGAAATACGCCCGCCAGCAAAAGACTGACGGCCTGCACAAGTTTTGGAATGAAGTACGCCTTGGGTCGATTCAAGTTCAAGCCGGATGCAACCATGAACTGCGCCAGATTGAACAGCGCCTGCGACAACACGATCAGCCACAAGGATGCAGCATGGCGCGCGTATTCGGCATTGGTCAGCCAGGCAACCAGAACTTCACCCCACGCATAAGCCACGAACGTAACGACCAGATACAGAATGCCGACCACAAGCACTGACCGGCTTAGCAAGCCCTGACTGCTCCGCGTGCGCTCATGATTGGCCAAATCACCGGACCGAGAAAACACCACCGGGATAATCAGCTGCGTAGCGAATCCCATCAAAAAAACGATGGGCGCTGACGCAATTTGGAACATGGCGGCATAGATGCCAACCGCTTCGGCGCTCCAGAAACTCTGTAACAGCCAACGATCCGCATACAGGCTGACGGAGGCCAGCCCAGCAAAGGCCAAGAAGGGTAAGCCGTAGGCCAAAAATTCAGCTCGCAGAGCGCGATCTTGCTGATCGCTATTGGCTAAACGCCCATCTTGCAATCCGTGTCGCCACACAATTTGAAACTGCATGGCTACGATTACTAAAGAACCCAAGACATAGCCCAAGATAGCCCAATGCCCTAGTCGCCCTATCCACACCACCATTGCCACAGCAAACCCCAATCTCAGCCAAGTATCCAAACCTTGTGTAAACGCCCCCATCTTGCGATCGCGCAAGGCCCCTAACAAAGATAAAAATGTGCCCTGTATGCCAGAAAATATGCCGAATAACAGTGACAATGCAAACAAGCTTACCCAGTCCCAACCAAACCCTATGCCGACTATCGGCAACAGAAACAAGGAAAGCACGATCAAGAATAAAATTGCCTGCCGATGCAGTCGGGTCAATACACGCGTGTATCCAGCGATATTCCCCCGCTCACGACAAGCCGCATAAAAACGCATCGCCACCTGGCCCAGGGGGCCAAATATAAAAAGATTTACTACGCCAGCCAGCGAAAGGCCGAGGGCCAATTCGCCATAGTGCTCCGGCGCCAGCACATTGGTGAGCACCTTGATTCCGACAACGCCACCCAAGAAAGCTGCGATTTGTCCAGACGCCACCCAGGCTGTTTCCCTGAGGGGTCCAATATATTTGTTTAGCTTAGGTACTCTCAAATTTTGCCAATTTCGCATTGCATAAAAACCTAGGCGCGACTTAATGTCACGCAAGCACCGGAATTTTTGCAGCAAATGGATCCCCGTTTGTCGCAAATTCGCTCAGAGCCGTAGCGTACCCGCATCAAGCTGCCGTAAAAAATCCTGATACGCTGCGCGCAATCCAACTTCGAGTGAGACTTGCGGTTTCCACCCCAGCGCAGCCAAGCGCCCACTATCCACCAACTTGCGCGGCGCGCCATCCGGCTTGCCGCTATCGAATAGCAACGCCCCATTAAAACCGACCACTTCCGCAACTAACGCCACCACTTCGCGGATAGTCAAATCGTAACCAACGCCGATATTCACGAATTCACCCAAATCCTTGGCATCAAAACGCTCCATCAGGAACACGCAAGCATCGGCCATATCATCGCTAGATAAAAATTCGCGTCGCGCATTGCCAGTGCCCCATGCGGTAACTTGTTGGTCATCGCGCACCTTAGCTTCGTGCATACGCCGAATGAGCGCCGGCAGCACATGCGAATCCTGCGGATGATAGTTATCGTTCAGACCGTAGAGGTTAGTCGGCATCACACTCATGAAATTGGTGCCATATTGCCGATTGTAGGACGAGCACATTTTGATGCCGGCGATCTTGGCCACCGCATACGGCTCGTTGGTCGGTTCGAGCGACCCTGTCAACAAATGCTCTTCCTTCATTGGCTGAGGCGCGAGCTTAGGGTAAATGCAAGTGGATCCTAGGAATAACAGTTTTTTAACGCCTTGCTGATAGGCCCCGTGGATCAAATTGCATTCGATCATCAGATTTTGATAGATGAAATCCGCCGGGTAGGCATTGTTGGCGTGGATACCGCCAACCTTGGCGGCAGCGACGAACACGTAATCGGGTTGCTCCGCCGCATAAAACTGGCGCACGGCTTGCTGATCCGTCAGATCAAGTTCACGATGTCCACGCGTAATGAGGTTGCCATAGCCACCCACTTGCAAGCGCCGCATCAGCGCAGATCCAACCAGGCCGCGGTGCCCCGCCACAAAAATTTTCGCCTTACCGTCCATCACATTACTCGTGATAATCGAAGGTAGAAAAGCCATGCCGTTTAACTAATTCATCGCGCTCAGCCGCCTTCAGGTCTTCGCGTACCATTTCCGCCACCAACTCCTTAAATGTGACTTTCGGGACCCAACCCAATTTATTTTTGGCTTTGCTCGGGTCACCCAATAAGGTTTCTACTTCGGTCGGACGGAAATAGCGTGCATCCACGGCGACGACACAACTTCCCTTTTCGCTGTAACCCTTTTCCTCTACGCCCGCACCTTCCCAACGAATTTTCATGCCCAACTCATCGGCCGCTGCATTCACGAAATCGCGCACGCTTTGCTGTTCGCCGGTGGCGATCACGAAATCCTCGGGCTGATCTTGCTGCAACATCAGCCATTGCATTTCCACATAATCCTTGGCATGGCCCCAGTCGCGCTTGGCATCCAGGTTGCCGAGATACAGACAATCCTGCAAGCCGAGCTTGATGCGCGCCAAGGCGCGGGTAATTTTTCGTGTGACGAAAGTTTCACCGCGCACCGGCGATTCGTGGTTAAACAAGATACCGTTGCAGGCATACATCCCATAGGCTTCGCGATAGTTGACGGTAATCCAATAGGCGTAGAGCTTGGCGCAAGCATATGGGCTGCGCGGGTAGAAAGGAGTCGTTTCTTTCTGCGGTATTTCCTGTACTTTTCCGAACAGTTCCGAAGTCGAGGCTTGATAGAAGCGTGTCTTCTTCTCCAGCCCCAAGATGCGAATCGCTTCCAGTACGCGCAACGTGCCCAGCGCATCCGAGTTAGCGGTGTATTCCGGCTCTTCAAACGATACCGCGACATGGCTTTGCGCTGCCAAGTTATAAATCTCGTCCGGCTGAACTTGTTGAATGATTCGCACCAAGCTGCTGGAATCGGTCATATCACCATAGTGCAACACGAACTTGCGCCCCGCCATGTGCGGATCTTGGTAGAGATGATCGATTCGGTCAGTGTTGAAGAGCGAGGTACGGCGCTTGATACCGTGCACTTCATAGCCCTTGTGCAACAAAAACTCAGCGAGGTAGGCGCCGTCCTGGCCGGTGACGCCGGTGATGAGAGCAACTTTGCTCATAGACAATCCTGGAATAGAAACTGCAATTATACGTTGAAGTGCTTTGAATGAAGCTAAGCGATCCTAATCTGGAAGGTCCCTGGATTCCAGTAAAAATTGGCGCGGAGCAAAACCCAAATCCAACGCCGCTTCGGCGTGATCGAACAACAAGTCCCGATTCATGCGTTCCGCCATCGCCACCGACCAGTGACGATAACGCGGGTGCCAACGAAGGCATGCCAGGGCAAACCAGAACAGCCCGAGAGGTACGCGCAATAGAATGGGGCGACGCCCCAGCGCTGAAAAAACGCGCCCAACCATCTCGCAATAGCGCAAGGTCTCGCCACCCGAAAGGTTATACATCCGATTGGTCGTAACGTCAGTCGCCAAAGCTGCGACACACGCAATCGCCACATCCTCTGCATGCACTGGCTGGCGCAAACCATTAGCTTGACCAAAAACCGGGAAAAAACCAAAGCGCCGAATAAAGCGCGCCATCTCGGCAATGTTTTTATCCCTGCCGTGACCATAAATCAGGGTCGGGCGGAGAATGATCCAGTCAATGCCTTTACCCTCAGCCCACGCCTGGACACGAACCTCGGCCTCGGTTAGGCGGTGCGCAACGGCTTGCTCTTCAGCATCGGAGGAATCATCCTTAGTGAAACGGGAGGTGGAAGATAGCGCCACCACGCGTAGCGCCCCATACATTTCTAGCAACCAAAAATAATCCGGCAACACCCAAATAGGCGCCACGCAGATCCAATGGCGAATAAATCTCTCATCTTGCGGCAGCGCTGTCGATAGAGGCAATCGCCGCCACGCCACGCCACCATTTGAGTGCTTATGCCCTTGCCGTGAAAATGCGACAGGATTCCCATTCGACTGATCCAGCAAAGGCAGTAGACATTCACCTACTAGACTTGTCGCACCCAACACCCCGACCAGCGGTTCATCCACGCATTAGCCCCAATTTGCGCCCTGCTCGCTGGTACGCGTAATAACCTGCAACCACGCCAAATCGCAACCAAACACCAGCCACCACCACGCCCATTAACAAACCCGGGTACTGATACCGAAAGAACTTTCTGTAAAAACGGATCATCCCCTTGTGCTTATGCCATTCCACAAAAAATGGACGGGTTCGACTACACCCGCCCAACACATGTTGCACCCGTGCCGTTGGCACGAACATCACTTTCCAACCCTTTTGCCGAAAGCGCATACACCAATCCAAGTCCTCACAATGCAGAAAATAACCTTCATCCCACAGCCCCACATCATCCATCGCAGCGCGTTTGATCAACATGCAAGCGCCGGAAATCGCCTCTACCTCAATCGGTTGCTCAGGTAAGGGCTGCTTATGGAGATGGAAATCAAAAAACAACCTGGGCCAGCGATCAGCAAATCGACTCAGCCCAAAAGCACGTACGAATGAGCGCCAGGGCGTCGGCACGGCACGGCGGCCGCCCCCTTGCTCGGAACCATCCTGATTGATGAGCAAGCCGCCCACCATCCCCACCGAATCATCCGATGTCAGTACACGCACCAACTCAGATACCGCCGAAGCGTCCAGATTACAATCCGGGTTCAAAAAAAACACAACATCGCCCTTCGCTTGCTTGGCGCCAATATTACAGGCTGCCGCAAAACCAAGGTTAGCGGCATTGCGAATAATTTTGAGTTTCGGCTCACCGGGAAATTGCTGTAAACATAGATCAAGACTGGAGTCGGTCGAGGCATTAACCACCACCACCACTTCGCTCACCTGAGGCAAAGCCGCGCGGACACACTCGACCAAGAAATGCCCGGCGTTGTAATTGACGGTCACGACTGACACCAACGGCTGATCAGCGCGCAAACGCTCAACTGCAACCTCATTACCCACTTCTTGCAGCGCCTTTTCTTGCCTCATAAAGTCTTCCATGGCTTTTATGTCACATCATCCATGCCCTAGCCGCATGCATTGCACCAAATCTGATTGTTCACAATGCACACAACACCTTAAACCAGAAGACCACGAATCTTACTCAAGACAGCCAGCAATAATCAATTAAAGTCAATTACTTATTGTGGTTTGCGTGTTACTTTTAAAGGAGCATTGCACGAAAGCTGCGGGGCCGAGTATCAAGACACGCCTGATTCATTTACTAATTATAGGATATCTTGATATGGATCGGCGACCTCACCAAGCGTTATCACCGCTACCGAGCAAAGTTGTCAGAATGTTTTTTTGGCCATACGCCATCACGACTCTCGCCCAACAAATTGCGCTTTCCCTTGTTTTACCTGGCAAATAATTTCACTTGATGCGCCCTGAATTGTTAAAATACTTAACTAAAATATCGAGACCCAAACCTGCCTAGATGGAAATTTCCAATCCAATGCCACAACCCATAGGCGCATTATTGCTTGAGCGCGCCCTGATTAATGCCAAAGATATAGACAGAGCCTTGGTATTTCAGCAGCAATTCAAGGGACGTTTTGGTGCAATCTTGGTGCGGATTGGCGCCATTTCCGAAGATGTTCTGCTGCCCGTTCTCGCTGAACAACTCTATCTGCACTTGTTCGATAACGCTGAACTACCCACTCAAGCCGAAACGATTTTGAATGCAATTCAGATGAGCGGGCTTTCTCCCGCATGGTTTCAAGATCAACGAGCGCTAGTCTGGGAAGAGGCGGACGGTATCATCCGGTGCGCCTCGCGCAATCCCATAGACAGTAATTTACAAGAAACACTTTCCGCAGCTTACCCTTCACATAAGCTGTCATGGGGCTTAGCGCGCACGCAAGATATTGAAAGCGCGCTTAAGCTTATTCAAGCAAATTCACACGGTAAGCTACACGATGAAATAGCGCACTTACGCGAACTTGCTGAAGAAGCTCCGGTCGTCGAGCTGGTCAACAACCTGCTCTCGCAAGCCACCGACGAAGGCGCATCCGATATACATCTAGAACCGGAGGAGCGCGCATTTTCGGTACGCTTCCGAATAGATGGCGTATTGCACTTACGCATGACCCTGCCACGCGAACGCTTTGATGCAGTTGCTTCGCGCATCAAACTCATTTCCGGCATGGACATCGCTGAGAGACGTCTACCTCAGGATGGTCGCATTTCAACACGCGCTAGCGGAATAGAGATGGATATTCGCGTTTCTTGCGTGCCGGGGGTGAATGGCGAATCCATCGTCATGCGTCTATTGCCAAAGGAACGCACTGATCTCAATCTCAACTCGATGGGAATGGAATCGGATCATTTGCAACAATTTACGCGCTGGATAAATGAACCGCATGGCATTCTGCTAGTCACCGGCCCCACTGGCTCCGGGAAAAGCACCACGCTGTATGCCGCTCTTGAAAAAGCCAATGACCGGACACGGAAAATCATTACCGTGGAAGACCCCGTTGAATACAAAATGTCCGGCATTACTCAAATTCAAACTCAGAGCGATATCGATTACACCTTTGCCCGCGCGCTACGCGCCATTCTGCGTCAAGATCCAGACATCATCATGATTGGTGAAATTCGCGACCTGGAGACTGCTGAAATCGCCGTGCAATCGGCGCTCACTGGGCATATGGTGCTATCCACGCTACACACCAACGATTCATTAAGCGCCTTCACGCGCCTCCTGGACATGGGCGTCGAGCCATTTTTGGTCGCCTCTGCGGTACGTGCCGTACAAGCCCAACGCCTAGTGCGCAAACTCTGCAACAAATGCGCAAGTCCAACCGCCCCCCCGCACAGCCTTATTGAAGCAACGGAGCGAATTAAGGCTTCGGCCCCGCACCTGTTTCAGGGGAATCCCGATTGGAAAGTGGCAAAGGGATGTCCCGATTGTCGTGGTAGCGGCTATCGGGGGCGGCTCGGTATTTACGAATTCCTCGAAGTGACCCCACAAATTCAGGAAGCCGTGATGCGCCAAGCGCCACTCACCGATTTGCTGAAAATCGCCCAACAACAAGGCTATCGCAACCTGCGCGAAGATGGCTTCATTAAAGCTTGGCGCGGCCTCACCAGCATCGATGAGGTCTTGCGTGTTACCGGGTTAAGCGAAGCCGGGGAAGTTCTCTAATGGAATTTCAGTATCAGGCCGCCAATACCCAGGGACAGGTACTGACAGGCCAAATCAGCGCCGTCGATGAGCGCGAAGCGATGCGCTTACTGCAACAGCAAAACTTAACGCCAATCTCCATTTTTTCTGCTACGGCAAAATCAACCAGTCGACATGCAAGCAATAAAAAAGCCAGCAACCAAGACAAAACATTAGTCATCCAAGAGCTGACCACGCTACTCAATGCGGGCGTGCCTTTGGCCGAATCTGTTGATTCCATCAGCAGCGCGCATGCCGGAACCAGCATCGGCGCCGCTTTTGCCAATGCACTGACCGCGCTCAGACGCGGCGAACGATTTTCCGAGGCCTTACGCCTGACCGAGCTGGATTTACCCGATTACTTGTATCAATTGGTTGCCGCAGGCGAGCTAACCGGCAAGCTTGGGCAATCATTGCAAACCGCAGCCGCTCAAATGGAATATGAGGAGCGTATGCGCCAGGAAATGCGCAATGCATTGACCTATCCGGCCATCCTGGTCATTTCTGGTATCGCTGCGACGCTGCTGGTCTTTATTGTCGTCGTCCCCAAATTCGCCAATTTACTTAAGGGTGATTCGGCGAGCATTCCATTGCTATCGAAATGGGTCATCGGTACTGGCATGTTCGTACAAGCCAACCTCTTATGGGTTGGCCTCATTGCATTAACACTAGGCATGGCAATAACAGCAGCACTACGAAATCCAGCTATCCGCAGCCAGACCTTTGAATCACTTGTCCGAGTTCCGGTATTTGGGCAATGGATCCTCGAAACAGAAATGGGTCGATGGTCAGCCATGTTAAGCGCCTTATTGGAAAACCGCGTTCCCATCATTTCTGCAATGGAACTCGCGTTGCGCGGCGTTCGAATAACACCCCTGCGCAACAGCCTTCAACAAGCACTTCACGAAGTCCGCGACGGTGCCCGGCTAGCCGATGCATTGGCCAAAAACCGAGCACTGGGCGCTACTGGTATTAATCTAATTCGGGTCGGGGAGCGTTCCGGCGAGCTTGCGCCGATGTTGCGCGCCCTGTCTACCCTGCATGAAAATGCCGGGCGCGATAGAATGAAGCGTTTCCTACTATTACTCGAACCAATTGCAATCATGTTGGTCGGCAGCGTTATCGGCGTTATCATGATCGCCATCATGCTCGCCGTGACCAGTTTAAATGCTTCTGTTGGTTAAACCCCGAATCTGTTTAGCCAATTTACACCATCCATTCCAGGCTTAATGGATAGATTTGGCCACTCATCACATGAAAACTAATACCATGAAAAGAATATTAAGCGCACAGCGCGGTTTTACGCTTATCGAAATGCTTGTCGTACTCGTCATCATCGGCTTGCTGGCCGGATTGGTGGGTCCAAAATTATTTGGTCGCGTAGACACCTCCAAAGTAAAAACTGCCGAGGTACAAATCAAAATGCTGCGGGGATCGCTGGAAACCTTTCGCCTTGATGTAGGCAGATTTCCGACGCCCGCCGAAGGGCTCGCGGTCCTAAATCAACCGCCTACCGAGGAGCGGGCGCGCACGCATTGGCGCGGCCCGTACCTAGACCAAGATGTACCGCTCGACCCGTGGAACAACCCATACCAGTACAGCGTACCCGGAACCAATAAGCAAGCTTTCGCACTCTATTCATTGGGCGGCGATGGCAAGCGTGGCGGCGAAGGCACGGATGCCGATATCGGGGTACTGCCCCCTTCACAGCAATAGCCGCAAGGCCGCCAAATCTTAACCTTGTAGGTGATAATTTCAGTGCGCCCGTCTAACTACGCACAGCTCAGCGAATACGAATGCCGAGGGTATGATTTAATGCGGGTCAAAGGTTTCACCTTAATTGAAATCCTGGTTGTTTTAGTCATTATCGGACTGCTTGCCGGCGTTGCCCTCCCACGTTTGCATACCATCGCCCAGCGCTTTGAAATCGCCGCCCAACGCGAAAATTTGTTGACGGAAATTAGCACCCTGGGGTACCGCGCTTACTCTAGCGGACAAACACTTGAACTGCGTTCACTATCGGCACCCGCAAGCAATACCTTACTGAACATGCCTCAAGGTTGGAAAATTGAAGCGGCACAACCGATACGCTACAGCTTCAATGGTTTTTGTAGCGGAGGAAAAGTCGCCCTGATTGGGCCCGATGAATTTCGCGAAGAGTTTCAACTGCGGCCCCCACTTTGCAAGCCCATAAGCAGTAACAGCGCACTGTGAAAATACCGTCACAAGCGCAGCGTGGTTTTACTCTGATAGAGGCCATTGTCGCGCTCGTACTGGTTGCCACTACTGGCATAGCTTTATTTACCTGGGTCAATAGCAATATCATCACCCTCAACCGCGTTCAGGAAATTAACGCCGAAAATACCGCCACTTTGAATATCGTGGAATACATGCACAATATAAATCCGATGATCTCGCCGCAAGGTAAAACCAAGCTAGGTGCGTACCGCCTATCCTGGACGAGCACAGCGATCACTGAGCCACGCGATGGCGCCAACTACCCGCTAGGGATCAGCCTGTATCAGATGGCCCTGTATCAAACCAAAATTGCCGTGCAAAAACCAGATGGGCAATACTGGTTTTCCCTCGATTTGCAACAAGTCGGCTATAAAAAAGTACGTGCAATATTACCGCCACCCATTTAAAAGCATCATGCTACACATGCCTCCCAGCCACCAGCGCCATCAAACAGGATTTACCCTGGTAGAAGTGCTCGTCGTATTGATTATCGTTGCCATGGTTAGTGGTGTACTGTTTGAAGCCCTCGAACGCGCCTATCGCTTACAAGATCGTTTTGGCGCCGAAATATTCAAGGTGCAGCAAGGTCAGATGGCCTTAGACTGGTACCGCCAAACGGTTCAAGGCCTCTATCCTGACCAAGCAAACGGTCAAAACATTTTTTATGGCAAAGAACAGGAGTTTTCTGGTTTGAGCAGCAGCCCGCTCGGTGATGAATATGGCACTCTAAGCCCAATCACCTGGAAAATTCGAAACAATCGTACAAATAACACCGGCGAACTGATTTATATACAAGACAAACAAGAGACCTCGATCCTTATTTGGCGCAGCAAGAATTCACATTTCGTCTACCTGGATGAGCAACAGACTTCACATCAAACTTGGCCCCCGCCGCTAGGAAAGTTTCCCCAGCTGCCAAGTCAAATTCAACTAGTGGCCGAGGATAGCAACGACCCCATCAACATTGTTGCCACCCCCAGGGGAAACAGTTCGCCCCAGCCGCGCCTACAAGACTTGTTTGGGACTGCGCCTTGAATTCCAAATTTTTATCTCTGCCTCACGCCAAAACACAACGCGGATTTGTGTTAATACTAACCCTTTGGGTGTTGGTCATAGTCACCATTGCAGCCGGATATTTTTCCGAACGCGTAGCCCTCTCCGTCAATCTGGCCCAACTATCCAGGCAAAATACACGTGCCATTATCGACATGGCCGGAGCTCGCGCAGAACTCCTCTATCGCCTTGGGACTACGACCATAACCGAATATGGATTGGGCCGGGGTAAAACTACCTTATATCTTGATAATCGCACTTACCATGGCCTAGGTGACACCCTGATACAAGTCCAAGACACGCGCGGTCTTTTGAACCTGAACCTCACTGAAGATGATCGATTGCAGCGCTTTCTTGGCCTATTGGGCATTCCTGCAGAACAGCGTGGGCCCATGATCGACACCTTGCGCGATTACATTGATGCCGACAAATTACATCGATTAAACGGTGCTGAAGATGAAGAATATCGGGCATTGAACTTACCTCCCCCGGCCAATCGGGATCTACTCACGCCATGGGAAGCAAAACGCATCATCGGCTGGCGGAATGTGCCGCA